>Ga0315282_10006238_pt1 | contig 20033 bp, 19 predicted proteins | sample YL17G07_20_MG_FD_203693 | JGI IMG/M metagenome (GOLD analysis project Ga0315282, IMG submission 203693) | Sediment microbial communities from Yellowstone Lake, YNP, Wyoming, USA - YL17G07_20 | ecosystem: Environmental > Aquatic > Freshwater > Lake > Sediment | place: USA: Wyoming | collected... | reverse complement strand
ACAAAATCTTGCAGCTGCTCGTATGCTGCGCTACAATGCATGGAAGATGAGCCATTTTCCTCTTCTTCCAGCAGCTTCAGAAGTAATTATGCAACTCGCTTGAGGTCAATTTGGCAAAAAAATTGCGTGCTCGATTATTTCTTTTCTTATTGCCTTATTTAATTCTATTGCTCTATTTCGCATTGCCCTAAACTCTGAAACATAATTGTTAATATAATACGGAGCGTCCTTTTGTTTTAGATAATAGCTTTTATTTATAAATAAACTTAAATCTTCAAAAACTTCTTCTAAATCCTTACCTTTTGCTTTACACAGAAATTGTAATAAGCCTATAGATTCTTCAGATAATGCTTTTTCAAGAATCCTATCCATAAAAGAAGCCATCAATGCTTTTCCAAAAGGAGCGGAAGCGCCAGCACCTAAAAACAAACAAATATCTGAATTAATAATTTGTTGGTTAAGTTTCATTCTGCCCCTCCCTTTTTTCTGAACTCAGTTTTGATCTTCAAGACCGGTTCTGATTATCCTCTAGAATGCCAATGAGTTGCTATAGAAGTGTCCCCACCCTCTAACTGAAATTCTACCCCTTTTATGCTCCGTGTCAACCCGAAATATGGTTCCTATTTCTGTGTAAAGCCTTTGATTTTTCTTCTTTCGCTCGGGATCCCTATCAGTTGCCTAATGGCTGCGAAAATATCACGGATATCCTTATCATGCAGGTCAAGCCTATCTTCCAGCTCTCTTAATTTCATATCAAATTGCCTGTTGGCCAATACCAGATAGTGCATTTTCACGAAGGCGCGCATTATCTGGATATTGACTTGTACAGCCCTATCGCTATTCAATACGCTTGAAAGCATGGCTACGCCTTGTTCAGTAAATGCTAAAGGTAAATGAGGTGAAAATCTCAAGAATTTAAGGTGGTCGCAATTTGCGACCACCTCTTCTTTCTCTTTAAGGCTCAATTGAAACATAAAGTCTTCCGGGAAGCGCTTTTTATTTCTTTTTACCTGCTCATTTAACCTTTTTGTCTGTACTCCATACAATAAAGCTAAATCGCTATCCAACATTACTTTCTTGCCTCTTATTTCTAATATCTTAGCTGCAATCTTATCAATAACCACTACATCGTTAGCCATCTTTGGCCTCCTTTCTACTCTAATAGACGTAAAAGGAGGCAAAATCTAACAAAGATTTTTACCCAAAAATGCCCCTGTCCAGATTTCGAGCGAAAGGTTATAGCCATTAGCGGGTGGCACGGGGATGCCTCGAGCCAAATTTGGCGAGAGGCGCCCCGTGACAGGACCCGCTACATGGCTAGTTCTCTTTGGGCGAGAAAATAGGCAGGGGGCATTTCTTCGAAGCTAAGCACCCGCTAAACAGTTCAGCTAAAAGACTATGGTTTTATTTTCGTGGCGGATGATGCGGTAGTCGAGGTAACTCTGGATGGCGCAGGCGAGTGCGCGCTGCTCTAGTTTTTTTCCTTTCCTGACCAGCGCAGCAAGGTCATCCCGGTGAGAGACCTGCTCCACTGCCTGCGTAATAATCGGGCCCTCATCCAGTTTCTCAGTGACAAAGTGCGCGGTGGCTCCGATAACTTTGACTCCGCTCTCCAGCGCCTGCAGATAGGGATGCGCCCCTTTAAAGGAAGGAAGAAAACCGTGGTGGATGTTAATGATGTCTTTGGCATAGGTAGAGAGAAATTGCGGGGATAACTGCAGCATATATCTGGCCAAAACCAGAAAATCACTTTTTTCGCAGGCAATGGACAATAACTCCTGCTCCCTCCTGTCCTCTACTGTGGCAGGGATAAAATGAAAAGGGATTTTGTATTGGCTGGCCAGCTCCTTGTGCCTGCGTAATTACTGGCGACAAAAGGAATCGTAGCAGCTAATTCCCCGGATTTCCAGAGATACAGTAAGTCAACTAAGCAGTGGTCTGGACGGGAAACCAGAATACCCATACGCAAGACCCGATGCTTATCATAGATTTTATACTCTGCGCCAAACTCCTGCGCTACCGGGGCCAAAGCAGCGCTTAAGGCATCTTTATTAATCCCCTTCTCTTCTAGGCTAAACTCCAGGCGCATAAAAAAATATCCGGCTTGCGGGTCAGTAGTATACTGGTCAGCGGTAATGATATTGCCGCCCTGACGATAGATAAAATCCGAGACTTTCGCCACTATCCCTTTTTTGTCCCTGCACTGGAATAAAAAAATGAATGTAGGCATTTAGGCTTTTATGCTGCGCAAAAACTCTGCGCTTTCCTCCGGCAAAGAAGGGTTGATAAACATACCCGAACCCAGCTCAAACCCTGCCGGCTGGCTGATACGCGGGATGATGCTTACATACCAGTGGAAATATTCCGCCCCGCTTTCATTCACCGGGATAGAGCGGATAGTGTAATTATAATCCGGGTTATCCAGTCCGTAATACAATTTTGCCAGGGTCGTCTTCAGATTAAAGGCCAGGTCTTTCATCTCGGCCGCATTAATCTCGGAGAAACTGGCCATATGCCTGCGGGGAAATATCCAGGCCAGAAAAGGCGACACGCCGGCATAGGGCAGGAAAGAAACAAACTGGCTGCTTTCAAAGACAATCCTTTTCTTTTCCTTTAACTCTTCCTCCAGGGTAGAGCAGAAAACGCACTTTCCCGTGGAATCAAAAAACCTGACTGCCTGTTCAACCCTGCTCCTTATCTGCGGCGGGACTATCGGTGTGGCAATAAGCTGCGAATGCGGGTGCTCAAGGGAAGTGCCTGCTTGCGGGCCGTGATTCTTAAAAATTACTATTGCCTCAATGCCCTCCTGCTTTTTGATGGATACATAACGCTGGTAATAGGCGCTGATAATATCCGTTACCTCCTCGTCTGACATCAGGGGGATGAGCGTATTATGGCGCGGGTTTTCTATAATCACCTCATGTATACCGAAACCGCTCATGTGGGAAGATAGCCGCTCCGCTGACCTCTCTTTATCCGCCTGCAAAGACAATGCCCCGAATTTATTGAAGATGGAGCGCACCCGCCAGGCCTTCTGGTCTCCTATGCGCAGAGTTTCCTGCGGCGCCTGAGCTTCATTACCGGGGCAAAAGGGGCAATCCGGACTGTATTCCTCCAAAACCTTTTTCTCTTTTTGCGGCTTGACGAAATCCCGCGGGCGCTTCGCCCTTTCCGTGGCAATAATCACCCATTCCCGGGAAATCAGATTGAACCTTAGTTCAGACATAGTTTTTACCTCCGTCCCTGCTAAAAGTAAGTACCTTTAATCCTTCAAACCATAAGAGGCTGGCAATGCCGCTGACAAAAGTAATAGCCAAGCCGCTCGCTGAAAGGACAGAGAAATGAAAGAGGCTGCGTAAAAACGGCATGTAGAGCACTGCCATAAGAGCAGTCAGGGCTGCGGCCAATACCCACCACAATGCCCTGTTCTTCGCCTTCAAAATCCTGATTAACCCACAAGACCAGGACAGGTTGGTGATGATGAGCATTATATTCGCAAAGACAAGAGTGGTAAAAGCCAGGGTGCGCGCCTCTAATTCCCCTTTACCCAGGCGCAGCGCAAGAAAAAAGACCGTAAAGACCACAGCCAACACACTTATCCCCTGCAGGAAACTGATAATGAAGGCCTTTCTATTAAAGAGCGGCTGCCGTAAATTGCGCGGGGGCCTGTGCATAATATTCTTTTCTTCGGGTACGGATTCAAACACCGTAGAGCAGGCCGGGTCAATAAGCAATTCTAAAAAAGCGATATGCGCCGGCAGGAGCACAATGGGCAAATTAAAGAGGACAGGAAAAAATGACATGCCTGCTATGGGCACATGCACGGCAAATATATAGGAGATGGCTTTCTTAAGGTTATCAAAAATCCTGCGGCCCAGCCTTACCGCCTGCACGATGGAAGAAAAATCGTCATTCAGCAAAACTAAAGCAGAGGCCTCGCGCGCAACATCCGTTCCTCTCTCTCCCATGGCAATACCGATGTGGGAAGCCTTCAGCGCCACAGCGTCATTAACCCCGTCTCCGGTCATGGCTACGATTTCTGCGTTTGCTTTCAGGGCGTTGACAATTAACAACTTCTGTTCCGGGACTACCCGCGCGAAGATGTTTACTTTTTTTATCCTCTCGCGCAGCTGCAAATGCTCCATTGCCTCTAATTCAGCTCCGGTTATGTATTGCTCCGGCTCCCTTAAACCGATTCGTCTAGCGATATGCACGGCTGTGCCGGGATAGTCTCCGGTAATCATAATCACCCGTATGCCGGCCTCATATGCCTCTTTAATGGAAGAGGGGACCGTAGAACGCACCGGGTCAATAAAGCCCACTAAGCCCGTAAACTCAAAGATAAAATCATGCTGCGCTTGCGGCAAATCTGTTTTTTTAAAAGAGGCCCGGGCAACCCCTAAGACACGCAATCCCCTCTCTGCCATTGCCTCCACGGATTTTTGCAATTGGTCGTTTTCTCCCCGGCTAAAATGGCACAGGTCAGCTATGGCCTCAGGAGAACCCTTAGCTGCTATAATATAACGCTGCTTATCCGGAGATTCCCATACATGCGAAAGGGCAAGCAGCTGTTTGGACAACGGATATTCGCGCACCAGCCTCCAGTTCTTATGAATATGGCCGGTGCCTGAAAGATAATGCTCGCCCACCTCTTTTACTTCTTTCTCCACCGGGTCAAAGGGGTCTTTCTGGCTGGCTAAAATACTGTATTCCAGCAGGTCATGTAATTGTTCTGCTAACGGACTGTTTCTATCTTTGATATCGATGTCATAATACTTCCCTTTAACGCAAAGGGTAACCAGGCGCATGGTGTTTAGGGTGAGTGTGCCGGTTTTATCGGCGCATAATACCGTGGCAGCTCCCAGCGTCTCTATCGCATGCGCGCGCCGGGTCAGGACCTGGTGGCGCGAAAGGCGCCATGCCCCGAGAGTAAGGAATATAATTAATACTACCGGAAATTCTTCAGGAAGCATAGCCATGCCCAAAGTCAGGCCGGAAAGGATTCCGTTTAGCCAGTTGCCTCTGGTTAAACCGTAAATAACCACCACCAGCGAGCAGAGGATAATCCCGGCTATGAAAAAATTGCGCACGATCCTGGCTGTCTCCTTTTGCAGCAGGGTTTCCTCCTGGCGGATTGCCTGCAGGGCCTTGCCGATTTTACCCATCTCAGTGCGTATGCCCACGGAAGAAACACGCGCCGCTCCCCTTCCCTGCACTACCAGCGTACCGAAATAGACAAAAGGCAGGTCATCCCCTCCCGGACGAGTTGCTTTTGTGCCGGCTTCCCACTCGGCTTTACGCACCGGAATGGATTCTCCGGTCAAGAGGGATTCGTCCACCAACAAATTAGAGCAGGATAAAACTATTGCATCCGCAGGAACGCGGTCTCCCTCCTTTAAAATAATAACATCTTCCCGCACCAGGTCCCGTCCGGCAATCCTCTTCTGTCGCCCGCCGCGGATGACCAGCGCCCGCGGGCTGGACATATTACGCAGCGCCTCCAGTGCCCTCTCAGTCTTACGCTCCTGATAAAAAGTAATCCCCACCACCACCAACACAAAAGAAAGCAGCATTGCCGCGTCTTTTAATTCCCCCAAAAACAGATAGACTAAACCGCTAGCAATAAGCAAAAACAGCATGGGCTCGCGCAAGACATCTAAGAAGATAAGAAAGATATTTTTCTTTCTCTGGGAGGGTATTTCGTTGAAACCTTCTTTTTTGAGGCGTAAGGCAGCTTCTTCTTCCGAAAGGCCCCTGATATTTTTTAACTCAAAAACAGTGTCCATTTCTCCTGTCCGTTTTTATAACTTCTTAGCGTAAATATAAAGAGGCACTGCCCTGCGCAGGATATGCCTGAAATATGACCTCCTGCCTTTATACCATAACTGAAAACCCTGTTTGGAGAAAAATTGCGCAGCGCCCTCTGACATGGTGGCCAGATGCACGCCGCAGACCCCTTCTTCTTTCAGGTAATCCAAATAGGCTGCGATTAACCTTGAGCCTATATCAAGGCCGTGGAATTCTTTTTTAATGTTAATATGCAGGGTGGCCGGATATACCTTTGCCACCTGCGGCATGCTGAATTCTCCTTTGGCTGCACTCAGCAGGCACTGCAGCAGGAAAATAAAGTTTTTCTTCCTGAACAACGCGCCGCTGACAAAAACCCGCCAGAACAAGGCAGGCATAATTTTATTCTGGATAATTTTCTCGGAAGCGATTTTATCTTTTGCGCCGATAAGGCAACCCACTACTTCCTTGTCTGCCTCAGCCACAAAAGAGGATTGCGGCTCATAATCCGTAAAATATAAAGTCAGGGCGTCGCTGACAATCTCCTGCCCCTCAAAAAAGGCGCCTGCCGGCTCTCCCAGGAAGGCATTATTATAGGTAATGTCCCTGACAGATTCCCTGTCCCCAGGCTTAAATTTCCTGACGCTTATTTCTTGCGGCATGTTTGTGTTTTTTTCTTTCTTTTAATTTTTTTACCAGGAAAAAGGTGGCAAAATAAATCGCTGCCGAACAGACCAACCCCAGGATAACGCTCCCCAAGAATAATGCCGGGTAAAGATTGGCCACTTTCTGGAAGGTAATATTCTTAAAATCCGCCCAGCCCAGCGGCGGCAAACCCCTGCGCAGGATGAACCTGCCGATTTCATAACCTGCCCAGGTGATAAAAGGCAGCGTGGGAGGAAGGGAAATATTTGTCCCTACTAATATCGCTATTTTATTTGCCCGGCGTATAAGTAAGACGGCAGCGAGAACAAGCAGCGTGTGGAACCCGTAAAGCGGCAGGATAGCGATAAAGACCCCTATCGCCGTTCCCAGGGCTATCTCCGGCGGCGTGTTATTGAGGCGCAGCAGGGAAGCAATTAATTTCCTGTATTTCCGTCTCAAGAGCCCTCCTGTATATTAGCCGGGGCGCTGCGTTTTTTCATGGATAAGGTATAGGAAAGCGCGCCCAGCCCTTTTATTTTTACCGGAAGCCTCAAGCTGTCATTGGTAATCCAGATTTCAAATTTAGCGGGGACGCTGGTAAAGTGATACGCCCTGAATGTGCCCGCGGGCACGCTGACATTTTCCACGGAAACCAGCGTTACCTTGAATTCTTCGGGTAGCCTGATATTACAGGACCAGCCGATGCCCAGATTCTGTATCTTACGCAAAGAAAAAGGAAGAAGTATGGCATTGTGGATAGGGCCGTTGGCCTTAAAAAAATACTCCTTTGTTTTCCTGCCGTTTTCAAATTTAGAGATGACCTCTCTATTCGCTTTAGGAAAATATTGCTCGGTAAGGTACTCCTTGCGTAACCACATGGTAATATCCCGCTCCACCCACAGCGGCAGGAAAGTATCCGGGTCGCTGTAAATCTTCTCAGTATCCTTAAATCCGGCTACGTCAGTCTTAAAAATTACCAGATTCATTTTGCTGCCGCGCAATTCCACTAAACCCAAATCCTGGTATTCAGAAGAGCCAAAAGGGCTTATTTCATAGAGGATGGTTTCCTGCGCGACATCCGCAGCAAAAATATTTCCGTAAAAGAAAATGCCGGTGCAAAAAAATATCAGTAAAATAATTTTATTCATAACGTAATGCTTCAATGGGGTCAAGCTGGGAGGCTTTTTGCGCCGGCCAAATCCCGAATACTATGCCCACGATTAAAGAAAAGAGCGTAGCCAGCATTACGGAAAATAAAGATACCCTCGCTGCCCAGCCGGCAAAAAGAGTAATAAGCACAGATATACCGCCACCTAATAAAACTCCCGAGACACCACCAAGAAATGACATCAATACGGATTCAATAAGAAACTGCACCATAATATCTTTATTGGTTGCCCCGATTGCCTTACGCAGGCCGATTTCACGCGTGCGTTCTGTTACCGACACAAGCATGATGTTCATAATTCCTATGCCGCCTACCAAAAGCGATATAGCGGCAATCGCACCTAATAATAATGACATTGTTTTAGTAGTAGTTTCTAACGTGTTTTTAATGTCTGCCATATTCCTAAGCTGAAACGTGTCTTGTGCGTCTTTCGTAACAAGATGGTGCTGCTTTATAATGATCTTGGTTATGGAGTCCTGGACACTGGCTATTGCATCCGGGCTGGTTGCTTCTACAGAAATTGAATCGAGATACTCTTTTCCAAAAACCCGGTACATTGCAGTGGTGACAGGAATAATCACTGTATCATCCTGGTCACGAAAACCCGTTGCGCCCTTTTCAGGCAGTATTCCGATGACTTTGAAATTACTAAGATTTATTTTTATTGTTTCACCAAGAGGATTGGCATCTCCAAAGAGCTGCTTAACTACTGTCATACCCAACACCGCGACCTTATTCCTCCTCTTTACCTCTTCGTCCGTGAAAAACCTTCCCACTGCGGGAATTGCGGCGCGCATAGGAGCATACTCAACGTCGTCCCCTTCTACCTGAGTGTTCCAATTTTTATTTCCATATACAAGCTGGCCACTGCCGTGGACCGAGGGGTTAATCCTTTTTACCTCATCGGAAAGTTTTTCAATTGCCGCCACATCGCCAAAGGTAAAACGAGTTACCCCGCCTGCACCGGAAGATACCCCATGAATCCTTGCAGACCCCGGCATCACCTGAATAAGGTTTGAGCCCAAAGACATCAACTGCTTCTCAATCGACTCTTTTGCTCCTGTCCCAACGGCGAGCATGGCGATCACTGCCGCAACGCCGATCAGTATTCCAAGGATGGATAAAAAAGAGCGCATCTTATGAGACACCATTGCTTGAGCCGCCTGCTGCAGATACTCTAAAAACTGAATCTCTCTTGCCTTTCTTTCGTGTTTTGATAATACCACCTCGATTATTTGATCTGCCTGGCTTTCCTCAGCACCCGGACTTATCGGAAAGTCCGGTGTTCCGCTTTCTGCGGAAGAAGGTTCCGGCACCGTTCCTTGTTTTACATCGGAAATAACTTTCCCGTCAAACATGCGGGTAACACGTTTGGCATGCACGGCCATTTCATTTTCATGGGTCACCATGATAATGGTCTTGCCTTTTTCATTCAAGCCCTTGAGGATCGCGATTATCTCTTCTTTGCTTTTTGAATCGAGATTACCTGTGGGTTCATCCGCGAAAATGATCAAGGGATCATTAACCAATGAGCGGGCAATAGCTACCCGTTGCTGCTGGCCTCCGGAAAGCTCATTCGGCCTATGCTTAATCCTATCCGCTAACCCAACTTCTTCTATCCTTTGCTTTGCCTGTTCCTTCAAATGCCGCTTCCCCGCATAGACTAAAGGCAGCTCTGCATTTTCCAGTGCCGTCATTCTAGGTAAGAGATGAAATTGCTGAAACACAAAACCGACCAACCGGTTGCGTATGGCTGCCAACTCATCATCAGAGAGATCGTCAAGCTTTTTTTGCCCTAGATAATATTCTCCTGAATCAGGCCTATCGAGCAAGCCCAGGACATGCATGAGCGTAGATTTACCGGAACCCGAAGGCCCCATAATCGCCATGAACTCCCCCGACGTAATCTTCAAGGATACGTCCTGCAAGGCCCTGACCTCTTCTGAGCCCATATGATAGGTTTTGTAAATATGTTTTAGCTCGATCATTATCTTCTTCGGCTAGGCATGAACGGGTTAGTTCCCGCGGCGCTTGCTTTGGGAAGGGAATAATTTTTTGATTTCACTATTATCCGGTCATTCCCTTTGATTCCTGAAATAACCTCTATATTTTTATCGTCTGTGATCCCCAGCTCCACACGCACCTTTACCGGTTCTTTACCGTTAGGCTGCTTTACCAAACAATAACTTTCCCCGTTTTTATAAACGGCATCCACCGGGATAGTCAAGATGTCTTTTTTATCCTGCACCATAAAATCCACCGACGCGTTCATCCCGGAACGAAAAGTTGAAGTCACCTCCTGCGGTATGATGTCAACCGGATAGATAGTGACGTTATTAACCGTCTGTGACTCATAATATATATGCTCAACGGTAGCCTTTATTTTTATGTCCGGATAGGCATCTAAAGTGATAAAGGCGTCCTGTTGAAGTTTGATTTTCCCGATATCTGTTTCATCAACCTGGGCACGGACAATCAAATGGTCTGATAACACGACTACAGCATCAGCGGTAGTCACGGTCTGGCCCGGCTGGGTGGTGGCCACGATAACTTCTCCGTCAATGGGCGCCAATAAGGCTATTGGCCTGTAAGTATCCTGCCAGTATTTTAATTGTTCCTCCCCCTGGCCGCGCGCCGCATCTAAGAGCGCAGCCCTTTCAGTAGAACTCATCCAGGCCAGGATTTGGCCTATATTTACTTTCTCGCCTTCTTTGACTAAGACGCTCTCCACGCGGCCGTTGACCGGCGGCTTTATTTCCAACCGGTTCTTGGGCAGGACCGTGCCCGTGGTAGAGATAAAGACCCGGATGGCGCCTATAGCCGGGCTGATGTCTTGTGTTGTTTCACCGTTGGAGACCTTACCTTTTATTTTTATTATGACCAATGTAGCAACAATTGCTATGGCTAACACTAAAAAAGTTATTTTTAATTTTTTATTGCGCATATTCTAGAACCTCTCCTTTCGCCTGAATCCAGCTGGCCTCGGTAAGCAAGGCATTGGCTTGCGCATCCAGCAGGGTCCTCTTTGCCTTTACCAGGTTATCTTCAATAATCGTCCAGTTATCAAAAGCAATGAATCCGGTGGAATACTGCGCCTGTGCTATCCGGGAACGCTCTTGGGTCGCGGTTAAATACGCCTCCTGCACCCGCGCGTTTTCTATGGCGTCCTGCAGCGCTGCCCAGGCCTGTTCCAGGGTTAAAACAACCGCGTCTTTTGTGCTACGTTCATTCTCCTGCAGCTGGCTCAATAAAGCCCTGGCCTGGGAGACCTGCGCAAACCTTAAGCCCCCTTCAAAGATGGGCAGGGATAAGCTAAGCCCCAAATTCCACTGGTTGCCCTTCGGCGTCCAACGGGAACCGTTTTTATTTGCGCCTGCAGTGCCGGAAAGCGTGGGGAAAAAATTAGCGTAGGCAGACCTGACCCCGAATTCCGCGGCATTTTTTTGCGCCACAAGCTGCAGCAGGGAAGGATTATTTTTGGCTATTATCTCAAAATCCGGCTTCTTTAGCGCAGCATCCTTTACCGTAAAATCCCCTTTTACCTCTAAAGGCGCCAAATGCCGGCGGCCCATTTCTTTGACAAGCTCTCTGCGAGCAACCTCAACCTCTCTTTCGGCTTTAGAAATTTCATATTGCGCCTCATCCAGATCCGCCTCCGCGGTCAATAACGCCCCCTTATGCTCCAGGCCGGAATAATAGCGTAAGGTAATTAATTCCAGGTTATCTCTTCTTATCTCATAAATCTCCTGCGTAATGCGCAGTGACTCTTGGCTTTTGAGTAAATCAATGAAAGCGCTGCGTAATCTGAACCTTACCGTAGCTGAAGTAAATTTAAAACTTTCTCTTGCCGCCGTGATATTTTCTGCGGCTGCCCTGACATTATTAATGGTTTTAGTCCCGTCAAAGATCAACTGGGTGCCGCTTAGGCCGTAGGCATAGCTGTCTGAGATAGAGCTAGTGGTGCCGGAGGATGTTCTGGCGGTGGAAGCATTAAGGTTACTGTCTATCTGGGGATAGAGTGTGCTGGCGGTAATCTGCTTGGCAGCCTGGGATTCTTTTACGCTCTCCTGGGCCGCGAGCAGGTCAGGATGGTTTTTCGCCGCCTCCCTCAGGCAATCCTGCCAGCTGAGGGTTTCTTCGGCTGGCGCACTCTTAAATAAAAAACAGGAAAATAATATAAGTAGCGGTAGAACCCCAAGGTGTTTGTGCATAGTATAAATTAATTCCTCCGGGGGATTTTGTTCTCTAATTTTGAAATTATTTTCTCGGCCCTATCCAGGAATTGGCTGAAAGCCTGTGAAGGCATCAGGCTGATTACCTTTCTGTCCAGCTTGGCAAAAACCATGAGCTGGTCGCCGGAGTGAATCTTAAGCGCCTTTCTCAATTGGGCCGGGATAACCAGCTGCCCCCTCTCGCCGACAGTTACCGCGCCGAAAGTCCTGCCTTTAAAAATAGAATGCATATTGCTGCCTCCTTATTTTATATGTATGAAATGTATGATATATATGAAATATATACTATATCATACCCAGGGGCCTGTCAACGATTATTTTAACGGTAAAACTTGGGCCTGCGGTATATATGGGGCTTTTGAATGCGGCTATGCCGTTTATCCTGCGGCTGGTGCGTAGATTGCGTAAATTGTTCCCCAGAGACCTCCGGATGCTTTGATACGGGAAGGGTTGTGCGAATTATCTTCTCAATATCGCGCACATCGTGGCTCTGGTCAGGCGTGGCAAAGGAAATGGCGTGGCCCTTATGCCCTGCCCTGGCAGTGCGGCCGATACGGTGCACGTAATTCTGCGCGTCTTCCGGAAGGTCGTAATTAATCACCAGCTCTATGCCGGTAACATCGATTCCCCGGGCGGCAATATCCGTGGCCACGAGCACCTTGTATCTACCTGATTTAAAGCCTTCCAGCGCCTCGCGGCGCTGGCTCAGTGAACGGTTGGAATGTATTTCTGCCACGCGATGGCCCATCTGCCTGATGGCTGCGGTAATTTTTCTTGCCCCGTGCTTGGTGCGGGAAAATAAAAGCACTGCGCCGTGATATTGCATAAGCAGCTTGCTCAAAAGCCGCTCTTTAGCTTCTTTCCTGACAATAAATAACTCCTGCGTAACGCGCTCTGCCGTAGTGCCTGAAGGGGCAATCTCAACGCAGACGGGCAGCTTCATATATTTAGCAGCCATCTCCATAATCTCTGGGGGAATAGTCGCGGAAAAAAGCATGGTCTGCCTTTCCCTGGGCAGGAAACGCAAAATCTTTTCTATCTGCGGGGCAAAACCCATATCCAGCATACGGTCTGCCTCATCAAGCACGAGTATGGCTACTTCATCCGGTATAAAATTCCACTGGCCCATATGGTCAAGGAGCCTGCCGGGAGTGGCAATCACTACCCTGGGATTCTTGCGCAATGCCTGCACCTGCGGCGGCATAGGAGCGCCGCCGATAAGGCAGGCGGTTTTCATTGCGAAGGAGTAGGCAATCCCCTGAAATGCCTCGTCAATTTGAATAGCCAATTCACGCGTGGGCGCAAGAACCAAACCTGTTCCCTGCCTTTGCGCCAGGCGCTGGACTATAGGGATAGCGAATGCGTGGGTTTTGCCGGTTCCGGTCTGGGCGATACCGATGATATCCTTGCCTTCAATCGCCAGAGGAATGGCCTTGAGCTGAATGGGCGTGGGTACTTTGAACTTTATGCGCTCTAAAATATCAAGGATCTTCGGGGCAATGCCCAGACCGTAGAAATCCTGCCCGGGCCGGCTGGAGGCTTGTAAAAAACTATCTATGCCGGCCCTTTTCTGCGTCATTACGCGTGGGCTACCTTAGGCTTATACACGTTATCGGCAAACCCCAGATGGATATGGCAAAACTCCTGGTGATTGTAGATACTTAAAATATGCTTGCAATGCAGGAATTTGCATTTCCTGCCCTTGGGTGAAGTCTTTACTTTTTTGATAGCCGCCTCCTATACCTTAAGTGCCCTGCAACAACCAGGGCATCTTATGGTTGCGCCTTATCCACTCCTTGACAATCGCATAACCCATGAAGCGAAACATGGCATTCCTGAAATTCAATTTAAGGACTAAAAAAATAGACCTGTAGAGAGAATAAAATTTGGCGTATGCCCCGACTACATTAAACTGCAGCTCGCGCGCCGATAATAGCTTCGGTTTAAATACTATGTGCAGTCCGTCGTAAAGGTTCCAGTCTCTGGTGAAAATGCGCCTTTGCGCCTGCAGGGTTTCATATACCCGCGTGCCGGGAAAAGGAGTGAGAATGGACATCTGGATAGTATCTATCTTCTCTTTAATGGCGAATCTTAAAGTCTCCCAGACAGTCTTTTTGCTATCATGCTCTGCGCCCAGGACAAACATGCCGTGGATCTTTATCCCCCTCTTGTGAAAAGAATGTATAGCGCCCACAATTTCTTCCAGGCTCTGTTTCTTCTGATAGGCCTCCAGCGTCATGGGATTAATAGACTCAAAACCTATGCAGACGGAGTGGCAACCTGCCTGGCCCATGAGATCCAGGAGTTCTTTATCCTTTGCCGCGTCGCAGCGCACCTGAGCTGCCCACTTTATTTTTCAACATGTGCTCCAATAATGAGCGCGTGCGCCTGGGATGGGCGGTAAAATTATCATCGCAGAAGAAAAAAGACCTCGTATTTCTGGAGCGCATTTCCGCGATGATATTCTCTGGGCTGCGGAAACGGTATTTGCGGCCGAATATCTTGGTCACGGAGCAAAAACTGCAATCAAAAGGGCAGCCCCTTGAAGTAGAGATCGGCATAACAATAGGAGGCAGCCGGTATCCCTTGATTAAGGAAAAATCCGGATGCGGCAAAGTATCCAGGTTTTCCACCGGCGCACCGAAAACAATCGGCTCCCTCCTCCTGCCTTCAACGATATCGCTAATCACGCCTTCAGCCTCTCCCACTACCACCTGCCGAGAAAACTCTAGCGCCTCATCCGGAAGGAGGCTGGCGTGTACTCCGCCCATAATCACCTTCTCTTTGGGAAACCTGCGGGCTATCTCGTAGCCGCGTTTAGCCGTTGAAGTCAGGATGGAGATACCGATGAGGTCAGCGTCTAATTTAGAATAATCAGGGGCATGGATATCCTCGTTATATACCTGGACCTTATGCCCCCTGTTTTTTAAAATAGTCCCCAGATAAACCGGGCCCAACAGAGGCATAGATATCTTGCTATAGACATTTACCTCTGAAGCGCGGGGCTCAATAAGGGCTATTTTCATAGCTTAGGCCTGCTTAACCAGGCGCACACTGACCGCGCGCGGCCCTTTTTCCGTGTTCTCAATCTCAAATTCTACTTCCTGGCCTTCGGTCAACTCGGGAAATTTCACTTCAATAAGCCCGCTCTGGTGGAAAAAGATATCCCTGCCGTCCGTATCGCTGATAAAACCAAAACCCCTGTCGCCTACTAATCTCTTTATCTTGCCTGTATGCATTGCCTGCCTCCTTTTTTGCGCAAAAAACATAAGGCCCGGCTCTTCAAAGAAACCGGGCCTGTTTGTTTCTGGTTATAGTTTGACTACGTTAGTAGCCTGTTCGCCTTTAGGGCCGTTTTCGATATTAAACTCTACTTGCTGGCCTTCATCCAAAGACTTGTAACCTTCACCCTGAATCGCGGAATGATGCACAAACACATCATTACCGTTCTCAGGAGTGATGAATCCATAACCTTTCTGGTTATTGAACCACTTGACAACTCCTTTTGCCATTGCTTACTACCTCCTTCTTCTAGAATTGTAGTAAAAGCCGTCAGAAGCCTTTATCACCTTTACCTGCTAGATTTTGAAACTTCTAACGGGGCAAACAATGACAAAATAAAAAAAACCGCAAGCTTAGAATCCTCACTCCTTGCGGCCTTAGACTTCTAATCTTTTATTCACTACAGGTGTAAGTATACCACCTTTTCCGGTTTTGTCAACATAAATATACTGGGCGGCCCTTATTCTAAACTCCTGCGGAATCTCAGGGTGCTTATGCTGATAACCACTGGATAACCTGCGGGCTTTTTTGCGGATAGTCCATTTACGCCTCTTTAACGCCTGCGGCTATTTTCTGATGATACTCCTGCAAAGAAATCGGCTGGCTCTCTCCTTGTTTAACCGCCTGGATCCCCTCAACGCTGGCGCGCGCTGCGGACATAGTGGTGATATAGGGAATTTTATACTGGATGGCCAGCATCCTGATGTAACTGTCGTCGTATTTGCTCTCCCTGCCGATAGGCGTATTAATAATCAGCTGGATTTCTTTATTTTTAATCGCATCGGCAATATTGGGCCTGCCCTCATGGAGTTTCTTAATCGGCGTAGAATCAATATTATGTTTTTTAAGATAGAGGTGCGTGTTTTGGGTCGTCAGCAATTTAAATCCCAGCCTTTCCAGGGACTGCGCAATAGTAACTAGTTCCGGTTTATCTTTATCCGTAACAGTCAGCAGGATATTCCCCTCAAGCGGCAGTTTTGAGCCGGCGGCTTCTTCGGCTTTAAAAAATGCCAGGCCAAAGGTTTTATCCATACCCATGACTTCCCCGGTGGCCTTCATCTCCGGCCCAAGCAGCGGGTCAACTTCCGGAAACATATTAAAAGGAAATACCGCTTCTTTTACGCCCACGTGGTTTATTTTGGCCGGCCTAGCCTCGGGAAAGTCTTTTAGCTTCTTACCCAGCATCAGTAAGGTAGCGATACGCGCCAAAGGCAACCCGGTAACCTTGGAAACATAGGGCACAGTGCGCGAGGCGCGCGGGTTTGCCTCCAGGATATAAACTTTGTCTTCGCAAATCGCAAACTGGATATTCACCAGCCCCACAACCTTAAGTTCCCTGGCGATTTTTTCGGTGTATTCGCGGATAGTTTCCAGATGCTCCGGTTTGATGTTACGCGGCGGAATACTGCAGGCAGAATCTCCGGAATGAATCCCGGCATGTTCAATATGTTCCATTACCGCGGCAACACAGACATCCTTGCCGTCGGAAAGCGCGTCTACTTCGGTCTCCAGGGCATTTTCCAGGAATCTGTCCACTAACATGGGGTATTCGGGGCTGACCTGAATTGCCTCTTTTGCGTAACGCAGAAGCATTTCTTCGTCGTAAATAACCTCCATGCCTCTTCCGCCTAAAACAAAGGAAGGCCTTACCATCAGGGGGTAACCGACTTTTTTAGCTATTTTCACCGCCTCTTCCAGCGAACGCGCAGTGCCGCCGTCAGTCTGGCGGATACCCATTTTCTCCATCTTCTGCCGGAAAAGCTCCCTGTCCTCGGCAAAGGCTATTGCTTCGGGGCTTGTCCCTAATATTTTTACTCCGCGCTCCTCTAATTCCTGCGCGATGTTCAGCGGCGTTTGTCCCCCAAACTGCACAATTACCCCTTCCGGCTTTTCTTTATGATAAATCGCCAATACATCCTCAACAGTGAGCGGCTCAAAATAGAGCTTGTCTGCCGTATCATAATCAGTAGAGACTGTTTCCGGGTTACAATTAATCATGATTGACTCAAATCCTTCATCGCGCAAAGCAAATGCCGCGTGCACGCAGGTATAATCAAATTCAATTCCCTGTCCGATGCGGTTTGGCCCGCCGCCCAGAATAAGGATTTTCCTGCGGCCGGAGACAGGGACTTGATCAATGCCCTTAGCGTAAGTGGAATAATAGTAAGCGGCTTTCTCTATGCCGCTTACCGGCACTGCCTCAAAACGGGCATCCTTAATCAAAGCAAAGCGCCGGTCATAAACTTCTTTTTCCGGAACTTTAAAGAGCTTTGCCAGGTACTTATCCGCAAAGCCCCATTCTTTTGCTTTTATCAGCAGTTTATCCGGCAACTTTTTCCAGGAAAACTTAAGCAGTTCCTCTTCAAAATCCACCAGCTCTTTAATCTCTTGAATAAACCAGCGGCCGATGTAAGTCAATTTATAGAGCTCATCCACCCCGATGCCTTTGCGCAGCGCTTCATACATTAAAAATATCCGCTCGCTGGAGGGAAAGCTTAAACGGCTTTTCAGTTCTTCTTTGGATAAAGCGTTAAAGTCTTTGGCAAAGCCTAAACCATACCTGCCTATCTCAAGGGAACGGATTGATTTCTGCAGGCCTTCTTTAAAATCCTTGCCGATGCTCATTACCTCTCCCACTGCCTTCATCTGCGTGCCGATAATATCCCTGGCCTGGGGAAATTTTTCAAATGCCCAGCGCGCGAATTTCACCACCACATAATTGCCGCTTGGCGTATATTTTTCCAGGGTCCCGTCCCTCCAGTAAGGAATTTCATCCAGGGTAATGCCTGCGGCAAGTTTAGTGGAAATCCTGGCGATGGGGAAGCCGGTGGCCTTGCTGGCCAAGGCAGATGAGCGCGAGGTGCGGGGATTGATTTCAATGGCTACCAAGCGGTCGTCAACCAGATTATGCGCAAACTGGATGTTCGTGCCTCCGACCACGCCGATGGCATCCACGATTTTATAGGAAAGTTCCTGCATCAGTTTCTGCAGTTTTTCCGGCACTGTGAGCATAGGCGCAACACAGAAACTATCTCCGGTATGCACGCCCATGGCATCAATATTTTCAATAAAACAAACGGTAATCTTCTGATTTTTTTGGTCCCTGACCACTTCCAATTCCAGTTCTTCCCAGCCAAAGACGGATTCTTCAATTAATACCTGATGGATGAGGCTGGCAGACAAGCCCCGGGCAGCGATTACCTTTAACTCTTCAATGTTATAAGCTATGCCTCCGCCGGTGCCGCCCAGCGTATAGGCCGGACGGATGACTACCGGATACTTCAGGCGCTGGGCGATTTTCTCTGCGTCTTCTACGGAATTGGCGATTTCCGATTGCGGCAGGCTAATGCCGAGCTTGCGCATAGTTTCTTTAAAAGCCAGCCTGTCCTCGCCTCTCTCAATGGCATCTGCCTGCACGCCGATAATTTTCACCGCGTATTTATCCAATACGCCTGTCTTATAAAGCGTAGAGGCCAGGTTAAGCCCGGTCTGACCGCCAAGGTTCGGCAGGAGCGCGTCAGGCCGTTCCCTGTCAATAATCTTCTCCAGGCTTTTGGGGGTAAGCGGCTCAATATAAGTACGGTCAGCCATACCCGGGTCAGTCATAATCGTGGCCGGATTGGAATTGACTAAAACTATTTTATACCCTTCTTCACGCAGGGCTTTGCAGGCCTGGGTCCCGGAATAATCAAATTCGCAGGCCTGCCCGATAATAATCGGGCCTGAGCCGATAATTAAAACTTTTTTAATATCTTTTCTCCTTGGCATAGTAAATCCTCCGCAAAATTAGCAGCCCGGACTTTACCTTCTAAATTCCTGTCTTTAAAGTTTCCTTCTCTTGCGCTGGGGCCTCTGCCGGACAATTTGAGTGCGGGCATTCGCCGGTCCAGCAATACAGGCAGAGTTTTTCTTTCGCTAAACCGATTGCCTTTACCATATCATCTATGGCCTGGTACCTTAAAGTGGTAAGGGTGAGGTCTCTGGTAATCCACTCCACCATCTTTTTATATTTATCGGTTGTGTGGTCAATGTATTCCGATACGTCTTCGATGTCTTCGCCTTCTAAAGCCCTTATGGCGCGGCGTGCCGCAAGCTCATGGATACTTCGCGTGGAAAGGCAAAACTTGCAGGGGTACATCAGGGGCGGGCAGGCAGGCCGCACATGCACCTCTTTCGCCCCGCAGTCCCATAATTTCTTAACCGTAAAATTCTTCAGCTGCGTGCCTCTGACTATGGAGTCTTCGCAAAGGATAATCCTGTTGCCTTCAATTATTTCTCTGATGGGGATTAATTTCATCTTGGCAATTAAATCGCGCATCTCCTGCGAAGGCGGGGTATAACTCCTGCCGTAACCGGGAGTATATTTAACCAGCGGGCGTTTATACGGCTTCCCGGATTCTATGGCGTATCCGATGGCATGGGCAATCCCTGAATCCGGGACACCCGAAACAACATCCACTTCAATATCTTTATCGTGTTTGGCCAAAGACCTGCCGCATCTTTCTCTTGCCGCCTCCACATTTACCCCTTCGTAACTGGAGGCGGGAAAACCGGTATAAATCCACAAAAACGCGCAGATCTGGCTCCTGGCGCTGCCCGGCTTTCGCTGCACGAGGCCATCCTCGTTTAGCAAGATAATTTCTCCCGGCAGAAGATACTTTTCTATTGCAAAACCGATATTAAAGAAGGCGCTTGTCTCTGAAGTTAGCGCCCAGTCATCATCTCTTTTTCCCAGGACCAGCGGCGTGTATCCCCATTTATCCCGCGCTGCGTAAAGCCCGTCTTTATGCAGCAGCAAAAGCGAGCAAGACCCTTCTATTCTCTCCAGCATCCTTTCAATTCCGTCTATAATATCCTGCCCCTGGTTTATCAATTTTGCGATAAGTTCGGTGGTGTTAACCGTGCCTTTAGTCATCTCG
>Ga0315282_10006237_pt1 | contig 20033 bp, 18 predicted proteins | sample YL17G07_20_MG_FD_203693 | JGI IMG/M metagenome (GOLD analysis project Ga0315282, IMG submission 203693) | Sediment microbial communities from Yellowstone Lake, YNP, Wyoming, USA - YL17G07_20 | ecosystem: Environmental > Aquatic > Freshwater > Lake > Sediment | place: USA: Wyoming | collected... | reverse complement strand
CGTCCACCTCATCACTCTCTCCCCTCCCCGCAAAACGCCATCGATCATATCCGATACTTACTCAATCGAAAAGAAAAAGAAAAATAGGCGCGGATATTTGAAAAGGCTCTCAGGTCGCCGGCTAAAATTTTCAATGTTTTTGAAGTGGACTCTTTAATATGCGTATGTAGTAATATGGTATTCATGCCGATTCAAAAAAAGAATAATTCAACCAGATCGATTGTACCCGCAGTGGGCAGGATGTTGTCCTGGCCGCAAATTACGGCCTTGCTGGAACATCAACCTCGAACCGTTGTGGTAAAAGCTTGCCGCGAGGTTGCGGAATACATCCGAATTCGAATCGCTGCAGGAGAAAAACCGGATCTTTCTCCTGAAGCCGTCAGCCTGCTGATAGGACAACGAATTACGACTTTAATGACTCTCAATTTAAAACCCGTGATCAATGCGACCGGTATCGTTATTCACACAAATCTGGGCCGCAGCCCGTTGGCTTCTGAGGCCTTACAGGCTGTAGCGACCATCGCAAAAGGCTACTCCAATCTTGAATATGAACTTGAGCAAGGCAAACGGGGCAGCCGAAACGTTCACATTAAAAATCTGCTTTGCGAATTGACCGGCGCTCAATCCGCATTGGTGGTCAATAATTGCGCCGCAGCCGTCCTTCTTGCTCTGGCCACGTTTGCGAAAGGAAAAGAGGTTATAGTCAGTCGCGGAGAGCTCGTCGAGATCGGCGGATCTTTTCGCATGCCTGAAATCATGAAAGCTTCCGGAGCCATTCTTGTCGAAGTCGGCACAACCAATCGCACTCATTTAAAAGATTATGAAAAAGCCATCAATGAAAATACCGCAGCTATTTTAAGGGTCCATCACAGCAATTACCGAATCTCGGGTTTTGTAGCATCGCCATCAGTCAAAGATATCTGTGATTTAGCTCACTCCAGAGGCATTATGGTATTCGAAGATCTTGGTTCCGGATGCATGATCGACCGCAAAATGCTGGGGTTTGGAACCGAACCCACAGCCAAAGAAATCTTAGCTTCCGGCGTGGATCTTTGCACTTTTTCCGGCGACAAGCTTCTGGGCGGTCCGCAAGCGGGGATTATTTTAGGAAAACCCGAAGCGATTCAACAATGCGCGGCAAATCCACTCGCACGAGCGTTGCGAGTGGATAAAATGACTCTTGCGGGACTTGAGGCCACATTGCAATTATACCGAGATCCGCATAGAGCCTTGGAACGCATCCCGGTTCTGGCAATGGCCGTTATTTCCCAGCGCCGGCTTAAGATCAAGGCAGCCCGTTTGGCGGCCAAGATCAGCAAATCTCTCGGCTCGGCCTGTCATGTGAAAGTCGTGCAAGTCGAAGGATATATGGGCGGCGGATCTTTACCGATGGAAGAGCTTTCCAGCTTTGCAGTTTCAGTGAGTCCGAAAGATATCCCGCCGCAAAAGATTGCTTCATGTCTTCGCGCCGGATCGCCTGCCGTTATCGTGCGAATCGCTGAGGATGCGGTTTTAATTGATGTGAGAACGCTTCTTGACGGCCAGGATTCAGTGATTCATCATCAAATCGTGAATGTGTTCAAGGAGTGCGGAAAAAAATGATTTATTTCACACGATGCGACGGATGCGATAAGGAATTGCCCTTGGGTGTGACAAAATATCGAATCCAAATCAATATCGCTTCGGATTTTGACGGCGTCTTACCGGAATACGACGAACCTTTGGATCAGAAAATCGAAGGCGCCTTGAAGGAAGCTTCCATGTTGACCGAGGAGGAGGCCGAAGCTCAAGTTCATCAAGAGCTGATTCTTATTCTGTGCAAATCATGCCGCGACCGGCTCTTGGATGATTTGTCTCCTTATGCAGAGGGTTCGGTGGAAACCAGGGTAAAAATACCGGTTCGGATACAATAGGAAATATAAAAATATGCCCATTTATGAATTTTATTGCTCGGCGTGCGATATGATATTCGAAAAACTTGTGACCTCGAAAAGCCAGCAGATTCAATGCAAAAAATGCTCGGGTCCTGTGGAAAAATTATTGAGCGCTCCCGTTTTGCGGTCGAGAGATTCATCCGGAAACGTAGAATCCACGACCTCATCTTGTTCGTCTTGCAGCAAATCAACCTGCACCGGATGCCATTAAGCATGGGATCATGATTCGTTCCAAAAAAATTCTTTTCTTCTTGGCGGCTGCACTGCTTTTTGCAGCATATTTGGTGTACGACCATCTTTCGGATTCACCTGAAAAACGTGTCAAAAAATGCATGAATCAGGCGATAGAATCTGTGGAAAAGGGCGATGTGATGGGATTAATGTCGATCGTGTCGCGTGATTACCACGATACCTTGGGGCTGGATTTTGCCGCTGTCTCCGGAATAGCCGTTCGAACCTTGACAAAATACAAGGATATCAAGGTTAAAATCATCAATCTTAAAATCGAAATCTCCGGCCAGAACGCCATAGCAACATTCAGCGCTCGGGCCGATGCAACAGATGCAACGACCATTCGTCCGGACGGAAGTCTTCCGGAAAGGCTCTCATATTATAAAGAACAAGTGGTCGTTCGATTTAAGTCCAGTGATGGCCGTTATCTTGTCGAAGAAACCGCCGGAGTGAATCCAAACGAATGGGGCATAGGATTTTAAGAAAAATTGCCGGAAATCAGCGTTCTTTTCTCTTGGATACATACGGCATTTCATCAATTCGCAATATCAAAAACTCCGCAAGCCGAACAAGAATAAGTATGGCCTGAGCTTTTAGAGTGGTGGATGCCTCTGGCAAGCGGGCCGACAATATGCCGGGATTTTATCTTTCCGGTCGAGGCATCAATAGTAAGAACAGAACCCGCAAAATAACAAGCCACATATAAAGTCGAGCCGTCCGCAGATAAAGCCAGATCGCGCGGACCGCTTTCTACTGAAATCGTTCTGCGCAAAGCCAATGTGTATGCATCACGCACCTCGACTTTGCTCTTGAGCGTACGTCCCAAATAAATCAATCCGCGATCTTCATCCACCGCCATTCCCCATGAAGAAAAACCGACATTCACGCGCACCCGGTCGGAAAGATCTTCCAATGCATAAGAGGACAGAGTGACTCCTTTGCTGCGAGAAACATAGATTCTCTTTAATTTATTGTTGATGCGCACGCAATAATCTCCGGATTGGATCCCTCGAAGCGCAAGCACGGACAAATCCTTCGGATCCATTAAATAAAGCCTGGAATTTTCGTCCAAAACGACCAGTAGTTTTCCATCGGACGTGATATCCAGGGACACTGGCCTGGAATCCTGAAGTTCGGAAAATATAGTCGGCGCATTTGACGAAATGGGGATTCCGTACACGCGTCCGTTCATCCAATCTACGAAATATTGCATATCGCCATAAGAGACGATTCGCTCAGGTCCGAAAGGATAAGGAAACGGACCCGGTTCATATTTAGCACCATGCCTGCTCGCCAAATCAACGAACATTATCGTGTTTTCATGAAGAGATGGAAATTCAGCGAAACGGAGGATGGTCAGCCGCTTTCCCGAGGAATCTTCAGATGCGTCATAAGGGAAGCGGAAAACTGAGGCGTACTCTTTGGGAGAGAGCGGCTTATCGGATAAGATTACGCTCCTTAGGGCGGGATCTTTTGCAACTTTTGAGCAAATAGACAAGTCCACGACGCTGCGACTCAATAGTCCCATCATGGCGAACAATAAAAAAATAACGATGCCCAGGGTGATGATTCTTCGTAAACGCAACTCCGGCTGAATGAATCTGATGCCTGAAATGATTGCAACTGCCAGGCATAACGCCATCCAAAATATTCTTATCGGTGAAAAATAAAATGAAATAAGCACGAACGGCAGCGTCAGAAAAAACAAAAATACGGCGATCGCTATTTCGAAAATTTTTCTGAAAGAACTATGGTCCCCCGGGGTCGAATTGCTTTTTCTGAATGATAAGACCCCTGCAACCGATAGAACCACTGCTGACATCACTATAAAGAACATGTCAAAAGTATACATGGTAAAATTATATTTGGTTAAATAAAAAAATTTTAATGCCTCATTTTTTAAATAGATCATATGAATTGAAGCAATCAAATCAATGAGCAGATTTTACGGCGACTTTTTAAAATTTGTTTTGGCCGCTGCCCCTCTTTTAAAAATTTATAGCTTGAAGTATTCCCATCAAAACCGATTCTTTTGTGAAGGTCTTGCTTGCGTTTTGAGCATTCCTTTCTTAATGTAATAACGTCATGATATCCAAAGGAATTATCCACATCTTGTAAACTTATCGAAGGTAGGGCGTTGAAAGGCGTTAAGGTTTTGATATTGATTTTCTGGCTGTCAATGACGGCATTGCTGATCGTGCGCGAGTCCGGATGGTTGGTCACGCACGGACAACCTGGGATTCCCGAGATCGTGCAAGAAGCTCAACCTGGGACTCCTGAAGAATCCTGGTATGGAGTCTATCTGGAATCGCCTGGGGGCAAGCTCAGCAAAATCGGTTATGTGATGGAAAGACAGGAAAAACTGACTAAGGGATATCTCATCACCGGCGAAGGAAGCATCAAAGTCAAAATGCAAGGTGTGGAAGTCTCCATGCGACAGACCGCCAAAGTGCTCTGCGACTCTGAAATGAGGCTCTTGACTCTTGATATCGGGCTGTTTTCCGATGTGGTGAAATTCCGGGTATTCGGCAGGGTCGAAAAAGACATTATGAATCTGGAAATAGAGACAGGGGGCGGCAAAACCGTTCAGAAGATTCCTTTGAAAAAACCTCCGGTGGTGCCCGACACTATTGAGTGGATCATGGCGCACGAAGGCCTGGCACCCGGCAAGAAAGTGACCCTTCCTTTTTTTGATCCGACGACATTGGATTTTGACGAGATTACCGTGCAGGTTGAGGGCCGCGAAGAAGTCCCCACCAGCAACGGCTCGCAATACCTATGGAAGTTGGTCTCGACTTGGAGAGGGATCACCATGGAGACATGGATAGACGACCGCGGCCGAACAATAAAAAAGCGGGCAGCCGGCATGGTTACTGTTTTGGAAAGCAAAGAAACGGCCCTTTCTGAAGGTTGGGGTTCCAAAGCCGAAACCACGGATATTATTTCGACGACAAAGATTTCGACGAATCGGGAGATTGATAACGCCCGAAACGCTCGATATCTTAAGGTCCGACTATCGGGTGTGGATTTTCAAGGATTTATGCTGGATGGAGATCGCCAGAGCTTCGATCCGGCAACGGGAATTCTCGTTGTCCATACTGAACCGTTGCCGATCAAACCCACATATAACCCTCCGTTTGAAGACAAAAATCGTTTCACTAAGGAATTGGCTTCAGAACCTACTTTACAATCCGACGACCCTGACATTCGGATGGAAGCCGTAAAGATCTCTTTGGATGCAAAGGATGCGCTGGACATATCGATGCGGCTTTCTGATTGGGTATTTAAAACCTTGGAAAAAAAGCCTCTGATGTCTATTCCATCGGCCAAGGATGTGCTCATCATCAAACGAGGCGATTGCAACGAGCATGCGCAACTGCTTGCGGCATTGGGACGGGCCAAGGGCATTCCAACGCGAGTCACGGTGGGCATTGTTTATAATGAAGGAGCTTTTTACTATCACGCATGGGACGAATTTTGGCTGGGGTCATGGGTGAGCGCTGACGCCACTTTAGGCCAATTCCCATCCGATGCCACTCATATACGTTTTCTTACCGGCGGGCTTTCCGATCAGATTCCAATTATTCGGTTGATGGGCCGATTGCAAGTTGAGGTGTTGGAGGCGTCGTGATCGTAGCGAAAAACCTGACAAAAAAATATGGCGACCTGGTCGCGGTCGATTCGATCGACCTGGAAATTCGCACCGGTGAAATATTCGGCTTTCTAGGCCCCAACGGCGCCGGTAAGACCACTACAATTAAAATGCTCGCGGGTGTCATGGAGCCCACAGCCGGCACTATCCTCATCGACGGCATCGACTTGCAACGCAACCCCATAGAGGCCAAGCACAGAACGGGTTTTATTCCGGATAGGCCTTACCTCTACGACAAACTTACAGGCATGGAATTTTTAAGATTTATCGGCGGCCTCTATGGTTTAAATCTCGAGCGCATAAAAAAAAGGGGGGGCGAGCTTTTAGAAGTATTCGAGTTGTCCGCTTATGCCGATGAACTGATTGAAAACTACAGTCACGGCATGAAGCAGCGCCTGATAATGTGTTCCGCCTTTTTGCACAACCCCAAAGTTCTGGTGGTGGATGAACCCATGGTCGGCCTGGATCCGAAAGGTGCAAGACTGGTAAAACGTCTTTTTCGCGAGTTCGTAAAAAACGATTCCGCAATATTTATGTCGACACATACGCTTGAGGTGGCGGAGGCGATCTGCGATAGAATAGCCATTATCCATCACGGACGCATCATCGCTCTGGGAACCATGCCTCAACTGCGAGAGATGGCAGGAACAACGGGACAGCTTGAAACCATTTTTATTCAATTGACCGGCGGAGAGGACGAAATCGACGTGGTGAATGTACTGAATGATAAAAAGCCTGAGAAAGCCATTAAGGATATCCAGCAATGAAATCGGATGACCGTGTAAAATGCGCGCTTGTTATTTGCTGCATCTTTTTTTTGCTCTGCGCTTGCAGCGGCAACAAAGCTTTGCTGCCGGCCAAGGTATCGCTGAAAGAAGAACCTGACAAAGTGGGCCCGGTGGAAATCAAGCGAAAGGATACTTCATATGTCACCGGAACGCTTCCGATCGGATGGACACGGTTAAATGTAGGCAAAGCCGATGTCGCTTTTACGAATCAGTACCATAACGCGACCATCATCGCTGTGGCTCATTGCGGATACGCCAAACACGTGCCGTTGGTCGCTCTTAGAAATCACTTGCTTCTCGACATTACACATAGACAAATCGAAAGCCAGGAAGAAACTGTCCTTGATGCAAGGTTTGCGTTAAAAACTGTCGTGAACGGCCATTATGAAAACGCCCCGATCAAGCTGACCATGTACACGACACAAATCGACAAATGCGTTTACGATTTTGTCTATATTTCCGCACCTGAATCTTTTTCCGCTTGCCAATCTGATTTTGATTCGTTTGTATCCGGATTCCATACGGAGCGGATACCTTTCAATATGGAGGAGGAATCCAGGTGATCAGCATTGGCGGATTCCTGTTTCGATTGGGAGCAGGAACATTAAATGTGCTCCAAGATCTGGGCCAATTCACATTGCTGATGGGACGCACGATCTCTCGCACCTTCTCCAGACGTTTCGAATGGAACGAACTGTTTCGCCAAACCGAGTACCTGGCCGTGAAAAGCACGGTTATTGCTCTTTTGACCACACTTAGCTCCGGAATGGTGATGGCGCTCCAATTCGCCGTCGGCTTGGAGAAATTCGGCGGCAAAGAATATGTGAGCATCGTGGTGGCCATTGCGATGCTCCGCGAACTTGGACCCGTTCTGACTTCTGTTGTAGTCGGCGGCCGTGTCGGAGCGGGAATCGCCGCCGAGATTGGATCCATGAATGTAACTGAACAAGTGGACGCTATAAGAGCTCTGGGGGCAGACCCAATAAAAAAATTGGTCGTTCCAAGAACCCTGGCCTTGCTGATCGGACTGCCCTTTTTAACGCTTTTGGCGGATATCGTAGGGATTCTAGGCGGTTGCCTGATATCATGGTTAAATCTTGGCCTTAGTCCATCCACATATTTATCCGATTCTTTCCACGGAGTCGGTTTACAAGATTTGCTGGCGGGCTTGGCGAAGACATATTTTTTCGGCTTCGGCATCGCACAAATCTCTTGCTATATGGGGCTAAACACGACCGGCGGAACCGAAGGCGTCGGCCAGGCCACAACCAAAACCGTCGTCATCAGCCTGATTTTCATTTTTCTGGCTGATTTTATTCTGACAAAAGCTATTTTGTTAATTGAATAGCGGAAAAAAATGACAACAGATTTCATCATTCGTTTCAATAATATAAAAAAGGCATTCGGCCCTAATGTTGTCTATACTGATTTTACTTTGGATATCCAGCGGCACGAGACCATCACTATCATGGGCGGCTCAGGCACTGGAAAATCGGTGGCTCTCAAGTTGCTGATCGGTTTGCTGAAGCCGGACGACGGTTCGATTTTGGTCGATGGAGCAGATGTGGTTCCGCTGTCGGAAGAACAGTTGATTCCGGTCCGACGCAAAATCAGCATGTTGTTTCAAGGCGGGGCATTGTTTGATTCCATGACGGTTTTTGAAAATATCGCCTATCCGTTGCGCGAACATCTCAATTTGTCCGAGGAAGAAATTAAAACGCGCGTGTTAAAAAATCTGGGAATGGTGGGGCTTCCGGATAGCGCATATCTGATGCCTGCCGAACTCTCGGGAGGCATGAAAAAGCGAATAGGCCTGGCCCGCGCCATTGCCATCGAACCTGAAGTGATCCTTTACGATGAGCCTACGACCGGCCTGGACCCTTCAAACACTCGCCGAATCAATGAACTGATCATCAAGATGCAGGCCGAACTGGGGGTTACAAGCATTGTCGTAACGCACGATATGCCGAGCGCATTTATGGTATCGGACCGAATTGCGATGCTTCACGATAAGAAAATAACTGCCGTGCTGACAAAGGAAGAGGCGCGCGACGGAGATGTGTCGCTGGTGAAAAATTTCGTTGAGGGAAGGATGGAAGATCTTTAGGTAAGGAGATTTATGAAATGAAAAAGTCTATCGCCACCGAAATAAAAGTCGGAATATTTATGCTGGTGGCTTTAATCGTATTCACTTCTCTCGTGGTGACGTTGGGATCAAAGTCCGCGATTTTCCGCAAAACTTCATTGATTCACACCAAATTCAAGAATATAGCCGGGCTGATCGAAGGCTCGGATGTCAGGCTTTCCGGAGTGGAAATAGGCAGAGTTTCCGATATCAGTTTCTCCACAGTACCTGGAGATTCAACCGTATTTGTTGATATGGCATTATGGAGTATAGGGATGGAGCGCCTTCGCCAAGGCTCCAAAGCTACAATACAGACCATGGGCCTCCTTGGAAAAAAATACGTCGAAATAGTTCCGGGGTCGGGCAAAAATCCCATAAAAGACGGCGATTCGATCGATGGCATCGATCCTGCTTCTTTGACAGAGGCCTTGGAAAAAGGCGGTCAGATCATGGTAAGCATTCAAAAGGTAGCGGGTTCGCTGGAAGATATTTTCGCATCGATTAAAGGAGAGCCGGGCGCTGAAACCGATTTGTCCCGCGCCATCACCCATATTAAAAATATTCTTGCCGAGGTTCAATCCGGAGGCGGCGCGCTGCACTCGCTGATTTACGATAAAGAGAAGACCCAGATTCTTGCCGATTTGAAAGACACCGCAGCCAATGTGCGCCAAATCGTTGTGGATGCGCGCACCGGCCACGGCGCTATTCATGAGCTTGTCTACGGCACAAAAGCCACTCAGTTCATCGAATACCTGACCCGCACCTCGGAAAACATCGATTCCATCACGGCGGAAGTGAAAAACGGAAAAGGAGTGTTGCATTCGCTGATTTATGAAGAAGATTACTCCAATCTAGTGGTAGAACTCCGCCGGGCCGCTCAGAACATCAGGGAAATCACTGAAAAAATCGAACGCGGCGAAGGCACGCTGGGTTCCTTATTGGTGGATCCGACGATCTACGAGGATGTCAAAAAAATCACCGGCGATGTGGAGCGCAGCAATCTCTTGAAATTGTATATCCGCCATCAGATCAAAGAAAAAGAGAAAGAGCAAAGGTGAGAAGAACTAGCATTGCCGCCGAACCTTCCGTATATTTTCTTTTGTGGCCCAGACTGCGCAGCGCTGCAAATGTGTTTTCAAAAGGGGCGCCCAAAGACCGAATAAAAAATATTTTTTTCGGCGCCCTGACCGTATTCTTTTGGATCGTGCTGTTTACAGGCGCTCTTATGTTCTTCCAGCGGGTCGCCTCTGAAGAGCCTTTCGGCCCTTTCTTGGTTCATAAACTCCTGTCGTTTTTGTTTATTATTTTTTTCGCGGTGTTGATCTTCTCGCATGTCGTAACTTCGCTGAATTCCCATTTCCTTTCGGAGGATTTGCCGATATATACTTCCGCGCCGGTTTCCGCAGAGCGACTTTTTTCAGCGCGCTTCTTTTTGGCTTTGGCCTTTTCTTCGTGGATGGTCATGGTTTTCGGTCTTCCGGTTCTGATCGCATGCGGCGTAGTGCTCAAGGCCCCGTGGTTTTATTACCCATGGATGATGGTCAATCTTGTGACATTTTGTTTTTTGCCTTGCGCCGCTGCTTCGATTCTGACAATGCTGCTGGTCAAGACCTTCCCAGCTCGCAAAACCCAGGATGTGCTGATTATTCTGGCTATTGTCGTCATCATCATTCTGTATTTTCTCTTCCGTTTTGTCAGGCCCGAACAGTTGTTCAATCCGGATATTTTTCACGGGTTCGCCGAGTATTTCGCCACGCTCAGCGCGCCGTCCAATCGGCTCTTTCCGTCAACTTGGGCGGTTGAAGCGTTGGCAGCGGGTCTTGCAGGCAAACTTTGGCCTGACGGATTTTTTTACCTCGGTCTTCAGATCTCCTGGGGCATGGCTGCCATTGTAATTTCCGGAATGCTCGCTTCCAAGATTTATTTTTCCAGCTTCACAAAGGCGCAAGAAGGAAGAAAGGCCGGAATCACTGGGCGTCGAGGTCTTAGCGGATTGATGGACTTTGCCTCATCTCAAAAGATGGGGGTATTCAAGCCTGTTGCCGTAAAAGACATGCTCTCCTTCTTCCGCGAAACGACCCAATGGACTCAGCTGCTTCTATTGATGGCTCTGATCGTGGTGTATCTGTATAATTTCCGCGTGCTCCATTTGGAGCGGATTTCAGGAATTACATCTCATGTTCGCAATCTAGTCGCGCTCGTCAACCTCATTCTGGCCGGTTTTGTTCTTTCGGCTGTTTCAGTGCGTTTCGTTTTGCCCGCCGTTTCGCTTGAGGGCCGCGCAATCTGGATCATTAAAAGCGCGCCGGTTTCAATAGGACGTTTTATATGGGTAAAATACTTTATAAACCTGCCCTTCATGATAATCATGGGCCAGTTGCTGGTCATCATAAGCAACATCTTTTTGGACACTTCCTCTATTGTTTCGTTTATCGGCTCTTTTGCCATGGCGGAAATAGCGATCGCCGCCACCGGGCTTGCCGTAGGTTTGGGTGCAATCCTTCCCAATTTTGAAGAGCGCAATGTGGCCCGCATGGCCACCAGTTTCTCCGCAATCATCTATATGGTGTCGGCAACCGCGCTGGTAGGGTTTCTGGCCGGATTGACATTCACGCCGGCAAAACTCCTGTACAAATCCTCGCTGACCCATATCGCACTATCACCGCGGCAATGGGCGATTATCGGATTGTCGATGGTATTATCGTTATTGCTTACAATTCTCGCTGTGATCTGGCCGATCAGCAAAGGCATCGATTCATTGTCTAAGGTTGAGGTCTAATGCCGAGCGAATCTTACATCAAATCGCTTGGCCCAATCGGGCCTATCGTTCAATTCATCAGGCCATATACGCTGGTTCCGCCCGCGCTTGGCATGATCAGCGGAAGCTTATGCGCTTTGGGCGCTTTTCCACATTTCGAAACCAGCGCTCCTTGCGATCTTTTGGGATGGGGCAAATGGATGCCGTGGGAATGGATGCGACTGACCATTGCGGTCGGTTTGGGGGCTCTTATGGCAGCCATGCTCAACGCCGCTTCCAATGGGCTTAATCAGATTTTCGATATCAGGGCCGATGAGATCAATAAGCCTGCGCGCCCATTGCCCTCCGAGCGAATCTCGCTCATCGCCGCATGGGCATGTACAATTCTTTTTTTTCTGACGGCCTTGGTACTGGCTGCCGCGGTCAATCTACCCTGTTTTCTATTAGCGTCCGCCGCAACTGTCTGCACGGTGCTATATAGCGCCAAACCGATAAAGCTCAAGCGGTTTCCCTTTATCGCTAATTTTGTTGTGGCGCTGCCGCGCGGCGTTTTGCTGAAGGTAGCGGGATGGTCAGCGATCAAAAGCATTTATGGATGGGAGCCGTGGACAATAGGTCTTATTTTCGGCCTTTTTCTTTTCGGCACAACCTCTACAAAAGATTTTTCGGATACGGCAGGCGATACGATCGATGGAGTCGAAACTCTGCCTCTGCGCTATGGATTTAAAAAGACTGCTTGGTTCGTTGCGCCTTTTTTCATATTCCCATTTTTGCTGATCCCTATTTTTTCCCGATTGGGCATACTCACCGGCAATAAATCCTTGCTGGCGTTATTGGGCGTCATTTTGGCCGTTTGGGGGTCCGCCACCGCGTGGCGCATGTTGAAAACCCCAGAAGAACTATCCGGCGAAAATCATCCTTCCTGGCGCTCCATGTATAACATGATGATGACCCTTCAAATCGGTTTTGCTATTGCTTATCTGATATAAAAATAAGACATTCCCTAGACAAGATGATTTTCATGATCGAATATTCTGATACAATCTAGCAGCAAATTTATTTCTTTGGGGTTAAGCTATGAAACATCTAAGAAACGTGTCATGGCTATGGTTACTGCTATGTTTGGCGACGCTTTCTTGTCAGCATCCGCCTACAAAAAGCATGGATCTAATTGAACCGGAGGGTCCTCCTCCCCCGATTACATTCAGCGCATCATGCGAAACCGGAGATCATTTTTATTTGATGGCGGTCGGCAATATCAACATGTTGAGCAAGACCCAGCAGGAAGCGTCACTCCTGCGCGACATGAGCAGGCCTACGGCTATAGAGCGCGTTTCGAGCGGATTTTTTGCTTTCTTCAGCCGGATGGCCGACTTTTTGAAAAACGCCGATTTCGTAATGGGCAATTTGAATTCTCCTCTTGCCGAAAACCTGACATCGGATTTTTATATCGACGGCGATCGTGAAATCTGCAATTACACGGAGCTTCCACCCGATCAACTTTATGACGGACTGGTATACGGTTCTGAACTTGAGAACACCGGATATCCGGAGGTCAATACGCACCCCGCTTTGGCTTATGCCCTACGCCAAGCCGGCTTTGCAGCGGTTCAAACCGCTAATTTAAATGCCTCAGATCGAGGATCCAACGGAATCGACCTGACCATCGATGCTTTCCGTGAGGCAGGACTGTCGCCGGTCGGCACAGCGAAATACGGCCAAGCGCCTGAGGGCGTTGTCGTTGAGGTCAAAGGAGTCCGCGTCGGCTTTGTCGGAGCGACATTGAATCTTGGCGGTGAAGTCCGATACGGAGGAGGCAAAGTGGATTTAGCCGGCCAAGTCAGCAAAATCTACGCAAAAGACTCAAATGAGATGTATCCGGTGACCACCCAGATTGAACGCTTGCGTATAAAAAATCTTGCCGACTTTGTCGTGGCCATGATCAACATGGGCAGCGCCAACTCAAAATCGCCCGCCGGAGATGTAGTCAATGTAGCATACGCATTGGCAGAATACGGAGCTGACCTGGTTTTGATAACAAGACCCGGCCAAGTCCAAAAGATGGAAAAGTATCTCGCTTTTGACGGCCGCGAAGTACTCATCTGTTATTCGCTCGGCAACTTCACCAATCTTGTGGATACCACAATTCCCGAACAGCAACTAAGCTCCGCGTTGGCCATTATCGAATTGACCAAAACCGACTCCGGAATAAAAATTTCAGGCGTGGGATATGTTCCTCTGACCATAGGAGACGCATCGGGATTTTCAGGGCCGCTGCCGACGGATTGGGCTGATCCCAATTACGCAAAACGCTCTCAATCAGTAGTGGATATTTTCGGTCCTTTGAATCGAGTCTATCCGGATGCTCCATGGCCTCCGAAATTGCCTTCGGCTTGCAAATAGGAGCAGACCAGAGTGTCGAAAAATCCTTTCAATAAGCGAGTTCTCATCATCACGGGCAAAGGAGGCGTAGGTAAAACCACCCTTGCCGCAACTCTCGCTTTGGCTGCGCGTGACATCGGAAAAAAAGTTTTGCTGGTGGAGATCGGCTCCACGCCTAATCCGGGGCGACTTTTCGGGATTCAAGTTCCCGTTTATCGAGAGGTGATGATCGAATCCGGTCTGTGGGTGATGAGCCTGGATCCGTATTTGGCTCTGGAAGAATACTTGCTCAGCACCATCAAGATTAAAACCATCGTCAATTTCTTTATGGAAAACCAGGTTATCCGATACCTCACTCAGGCGGCGCCCGGATGGCGCGAACTCATTACAATCGGCAAAGTCTGGCAACTTGAACGCCAAACCGAAGGATATAAACAAAGGCCCCGCTATGATCTGCTCGTTGTCGACGCGCCCGCCACAGGTCACGGCATCAGTTTTTTACGCGTCCCGCAGGTGATTCTCAACACGCTGAAATTCGGACCGATCAAACAACAAACCCTCGAAGTCCAAAAACTGCTGCTGGATCCGATGCGCACTATGATGATATGCGTCTGTCTGCCCGAGGAGATGCCGGTGAATGAATCTCTGGAGATCTACAACGCCGCTCGCGAAATTCTGAACATCTCCTTCGGGTATTTTGTAGTCAACATGGTCACCTCTCCATTGGCAGGGGATCGAACGGAAAAACATCTGGACGAAATTGCGGCTCTTTTCGGACCGGATGCCGAAGGCATCAAAAAAGCGGCAAAGATGTGCAAAGCCAGAGTGGAACTCGAATCGCCTTACATTCAGCGGTTGGCCCAGACGCCCGGCGCAGGAATTCTTACTGTGCCGAGGATTTACAAACCTTTTCTCGATAGGGACGATGTGGGATACCTCACATCGATTTTAATCGATCAGTTCAAGCAAGCCGGAGTGATTTGATTTGAAAACATTGGCCGATATCGCATCCGAAAAAAAGGTCATCGTTTTTGTAGGGGCAGGCGGTGTCGGAAAGACCACTTGCGCTGCAGCTATGGCAATTATCGGCGCGATGATCGGAAAAAAAACTCTGGTGTTCACAATCGATCCGGCGCGCCGGCTGGCCAATTCTCTGGGATTGCCCTATCTCGGAAACGAGCCGGTCCGCATCGATCCGGAGCTCTTTGAAAACGCCGGCATCAAATGCAAGGGCGAATTGTACGGCATGATGGTGGATACCAAACGATCTTTCGACGAATTGATCGAACGAATCGCGCCATCCAAGGAGACGCTCGATCAAATCCTCCAAAACCGTTACTATCAAAATCTATCCTCAGCGCTTGCCGGATCGCAGGAATATATAGCTACTGAAAAAATGTACGAGATTCACTCATCGGGCCGTTTCGATTTGATCGTGCTTGACACGCCGCCGACCCGCCATGCCTTGGACTTTCTGGATGCACCGCGAAGAGTGACTGAGTTTTTGGACGGCCGCGTAGTACAATGGTTCGTGAAGCCTTATTTATTCGCAGGCAAACTCGGTTTCAAATTCGCCATTCCGTCAGCCACAATAATTTTCCGTATTTTGGAGAAATTCACGGGCTATGAAGTGCTGGCTGATCTTACTGAATTTTTTCTCCATTTCGAGAATATGTACGACGGTTTCAAAATACGCGCCCAATTCGTCAAAGAAATGCTCGGCAACCGAAATATTACCTCGTTTGTATTGGTCACGACGCCTTCGCAATCCGCTTTGGAGGAGGCCTCGTTTTTCCGCGACCGGTTAATAAGCTTCGGCATGCCTCTGGGAGGGTTCTGCATCAACCGCATCATGCCGAATCCTTGGCCTGTGGACCGCAACGAATTGTCAAAACGAATTCATGAAGTGGCGCGTATGCCGCGCCATCTGTCATCAAAGCGCATTAAGGAAATCGAAAACATATCTCAGAATCTGCTCGATCTGGTGAGCCTTGCCGAAGCGGAGGAAAGTGCGATCCGTGAATTTGCCGCTGTTGCGGATCAAAACATGCCCCTTGCAAAGATCCCTCTTTTTACAAATGATGTGCACGATTTAAGCGGCCTTGCGCAATTGGCCGGTTATTTCAGGGAGGAAGGCAAAAACAACCATGGCGACCGTAAAAGTTTCTCATAGAGTTCTTTTCGGCGATACGGATGCGCTCGGTATTGTTTATTACGGCAATTATTTTCGCTACTTTGAAATCGGACGGGCGGAATGGTTTCGACAATTCATGAAGCCGTTCACGCATTATGTCGAGCAGGATTATTATCTGATCGTTCTGGAATCTTTTTGCAAACACCGAAAACCTGCGCGTTACGACGATGTGATTGAAATCGAAAGTTGGGCCACTGATATAAAGCTCATTTCCTTTGCCTTTGAGTATGTGATTCGCCATTCGGAAACCAAAGAAATTTTGGTGGAAGGATATACGTTGCATACGACAACCGGAAAGGACGGCAAATTAAGACGGTTCACAAGAGAGTTTCTGGCCGAGCTTAAAGCCTTGGCCGAACCGTCGCTTCTGGCCAAACCAAAACGCCGTCCGACCTTCAATGAGAAACATGAAGATTCGACTTCTTGAATAACTTTAGTCTATTCGAATACCGTCCGGTTTAATCTCCCAGATCTCGATCGTAAATTACTTCTTCGGGGTGCATATCGACTTTCAAATAATCGACCATCGAGTCCTGGTTTTTGACATATGCGCCTAAGAAAGCCGTGACATAGGTATCGATAATCTCAAAGGCCAGGTCGTGGCTGATATAGTCGAACTCCTCGCCGTTATCAAAACGCGTGTTGCTCCCGCATCCGTCGCCTTCGCCGAACAATGTCGGAACCAAAATGCAGGCGTCGGTGAAGGTGTAATGTCCGCCGTTGATGAATTCCAGCATCAACTTGGGAGGCGGCCTCATTTCGTAATTGAGTCGAATCAGAAATTCATAATCATGCATCGTATGGTCTTCGAGGCCTATCATAGTCATGATCGGAGTATCAAATCCCTGCGGCAAAATCGGAACCTGAGGACCTGCAAAGCCGACTGCCGCGCTGATTCTTTTATCCCACTTGACCACTTCCTGAGCGGTCGCAGCGCCATAAGAGTGGCCGATGACGCCGATCTTGGTCGTATCCAACATGCCTGTGAAAAATCCTTCGGGATCGTTCTGGTTGAGTTCCTCAAATTTATCGATCAGGAACATGATGTCTTTCTGGCGATCGATAAATGCGTATGGCATCATCAAGAAGTTGTAGATAACGAGTTTATCCGGAAAAGTGACGAACACGGCGTTGCCCGTGTGATCCGGCGCAATCACCACGTATCCCTGGCTCGCCAAGTACTCGCACATTGTGTAATCCTGGAACCGCAAGCCCGCATTGCCGTGAGAAAAAAGGACCATCGGATAAGGCGCATGATCGATCCGTATTCTGGGATTGCGAGCGGATCGCGTCGCGCGATCAAAGTTATCGATCTCTTCGGGTGTAACGCCTAGCAGCCTGAAAATGCTCAAAATGGGTTCGTCCCAGCCGTTCAGAAATTTGCGAATGATATCACGCGGCAGGGCTTTTGATTTATCCTCGGCGGGATACCATACCTCGACCAGCAGCGCTCTCCAGTCTCGCAGCGTTACGTCCCATCTGTCCTCATCCACATAGATGAGCGTCCGGTTGGCTACAGGATAAGGTCCGTATTGCGAAGGATCAAAAGGTTCCGGAGGAATATTGCTTCCGGTGTCGTCATCTGAAAAATCATCGTCCGGCGCATTGGCGCCGTCATCATCGGATAAATCGTCATCCTGCAAGTTTGAATTCGGCGGACCGGTCTCACCATGATTTTTAGGTGTTTCGCCCACACATGAAAAGAGAATTTGCATCATAAGAATCGCCATTATCATGCCTGCGACTTGTAAATTAATTTTTGGCTTCATGTGCGTTATCCCTTCTCTAAATTTAAATTGAAACCGGAATAATACAAATTGTTTCGCTTACAACAATCCCTCTTATATTTAATACGATATTTGATTTTTTCTTGATAAACAAGCCGGATATCAAACAGGAAAAATAATTCCGCTTCTCTGATAATAAAATCGTCCCGAATTTATTCACCAATTTTTAATTGATATCTATCTTCAATTCCGTGATTTAATAGAGAAGCAAAACAACTTATTTTTATTTTTTATTCTAAAATACGAGGGATTCATGTCTTATCTTGAAGACGATTCAATTCAATTGAAAAAAGGATCGGTGGATCAGACCGGAGCGATTCGCTATGGAAAACAGGCCAATGTTCCGGGCAACTATGTCGTAGATTTGCAGCGCGATCTGAACGCCTTGGGATTTCCATCCGGAACTATTGACGGCGATTTTGGAAATCGAACTGAAATCGCCCTGAGAGATTTTCAGACTTCTGCAGCACAAAATCAAAGGTTTCTGGGAATGGAAATTATCCTGGTTGCGCCGTCATTTCTTGGCGCTGTCAACGGTGAATGCGATAAGCCGACACGAGATGAAATCATTTTATGGAAAAGTCAAGGATGGAGGCGACCCTTGATCTCTCCTCCGCCTTGGATAGCACCCGAACCGCCGCTGATGGAAAAAAATATCCCATTTGCTCCTGTTACTGAGATCGCTCTGTATTGGCCTATCCGCACCACTCACCAAAACGGGAGAGAAGTCGCTTATATTGGACAAAGCGGCAATACTCATGGCCGCCCGGGCCGCAAGTTTCTTGCCTCACGCGAATCTGACGGCCGTCCACGTTACCATGTGGGCGTCGATCTTTGGGCTGATGAAGGAGATTATGTGATCGCCTGTGAGGATGGAACCATTGTCAACCACTATTATTTCTATAACAACGTTCATGCCCTAATCGTGCAATGCGATTCGAACAATGTGATCAACTATGGAGAAGTAAAGGCGGATTCGTGGAAGAATTTCGGTCTGGATATCAAGTCTAAAATAAAAGCGGGTCAACCCATTGCACTGGTGGGAAAAATGAAAACTGACTCAATGTGCCATTTCGAAACTTATATCTCAGGGACTACAAAAAATCATAAATGGTTTATGGATGAAAAACCCCCATCCTCTTTGTACAATCCGACTCAATATTTGATTCATTTGGCGAAGAACGGGAAGTAATCCCTTAATAAAACGGTGCGCGTATTGCCGAGCCGGCCACAGCACAGTTCGATGCGATCCGGCTCTGGTCTATAATAATGAGGGTTAGAATTTATTCGTGATTCTTCTCCAGGCTTCGGTCTCCATGTTGGAAGTTTGCGTTGCGTCTAATCGGAATTCAAAATTTTTTTTATTCGATTATGAAGCGCGGGATCTGAAGATTTTGCCCATATTTCGCGCAATCCTGTAGGAAGAAATTGATTATCCGGATTAAGCTTTTTAGCCAATAAGAAAGCATCGACCGCCTCTGAATATCTTCTATCGTAGATCAGCCGCAAGCCCATCTCGATCTGATACATATCCTGGTTCATAAATATTTTTCTATCCGGCGTCATTTTAACAATATTAAAATCGAAAAAACTTTTGCCGTACTGCTCTTCCTTTACCGGCAACTTTTTCTGTTGCATGAGTTGGGTCGCAACTTTCCAGCCAATGATCCGATTCCCGTTCATATTCGGGTGATTGTAATCGACCGCCAACGGAAAATAATTCCATTTGTTGGCCTCAATGAACAACGGCAGAGGATCTATGGTCATAAGGCCGTTTTTGCTCGCCTCATCCGTAACTCGCTTATGGATCGGCTCATATTGATAGTTGTTAAAGTCATCCATGCAAGGCAAAATCAACACTACAACCGGGATTTTATATTGCTCGGACAGCTCTTTGAAGCCCTTGAACGGCTCCTCAACGCGGCTCCAATATTTATCCATGATTGTATAAAAGTATTGTGATTTAAGGTTGTCATATTTGATGCTTTCATGATTGAGATGAAGCTCGATCCCCTGCTTATTAGTCGCCTTCTTGTTTTCCATCTCCTGCATTTTTGCGAATAGTCGATATTTGAGCAGAATATACAATTGGCTTTTTTCAAACAGCAGCCGCCGAAAACGATCGTTCCAAGACTCGCGCAAAAAATTGAAAAATTGTTCGTCCTTCCATTCCATTTTCCCG
>Ga0315282_10006236_pt1 | contig 20033 bp, 15 predicted proteins | sample YL17G07_20_MG_FD_203693 | JGI IMG/M metagenome (GOLD analysis project Ga0315282, IMG submission 203693) | Sediment microbial communities from Yellowstone Lake, YNP, Wyoming, USA - YL17G07_20 | ecosystem: Environmental > Aquatic > Freshwater > Lake > Sediment | place: USA: Wyoming | collected... | reverse complement strand
AATTGGACATTAGAATTGGACATTGTTTAATGAATTGGACATTTATTCTACAATAAAAATAGCATAAATTTGTACTTTTGTCAAGTGCTTTAATTTTGTTTTTTATCTAATTTCCATTAACCCCTGCGTTCCCATGCTGACGGGCAGGAGTAGATAGAAAAACCGAGTCTTTGAATTACGACAAAAACGTGTGGAAATCAAATCTTTATTGTATTATTTTCACACCTTCCTGACAGTTATGCGTTTTTCGCTTAAGAGCTTATAAGCGTCTGGTTCTGGTTAGGTAAAATAACTAAGCATAAACCCGTTGTTGCACAAGAAAGCCTGAAATAGCAGCTACTACCCGGTAGCCCCTCGAATTGCTTGCAATTTTAAGATTACGATGGTACAATTAAAAAAGTAAGGATTAAGAAGAAAATATTCAATCTGACAGCCTTTTAATTATTGTTTCTTTTACTAATGCAGTTGTGAATATCCCAAAGAGTTCTCAAAAACTAAAAAACGGGAAGGAGCGCAGCCTGATAAGAAGTAAAGCAATAGTTGCCTATACCACGGGAATATTTAAATCAAGGCGGACAGCATTTTTAGCTATAATAGTTTTTGTTGTTGCAGTATCCACCAAGATTCTCCCGTCCTTTCTTGAACGTCTCACTGCCGATTCCTGCACTTATCTGGATATCGGCAGAAATCTTTTTAGTGGTAAAGGCTTCAGCATTTCTTATAACCTCTATCAATACTGGGCAAACACGCCTTATTATCCCGCAGCTCCGTTATATCCCCCTTTATTTCCGTTTTTAGCAGGAATCATTTGGAATATGTTTCATTCGCTTACAGCCACGATTCTTCTAAACGTATTTCTTGCCGGCATAAATAGTGTTTTATTTTACTATCTTCTGCGTATTGTCTATAAAGATAATGGGGAATTGGCGGATATGCCTTTCTGGACCGCGCTTTTATTAAGCATCGGCGCTCCCATGCAGCAGACATCGATGTTTGCCTGGACAGAGCAGTTGAGCCTCTTGTTTCTCCTTGTAGCAGTGACGCTTTTTATAAAAGATTACAGCCTTAAGGCGCTACGCCTTATAACAATAGGCATCCTGTTCGGCTTGGGGTTTCTGACGCGCGTGGATATGGTTTTTTGCTTTGCTGCGATAAGCTTATTTCTCATAGTGCAACGGGGAATTGGTCGCGAATCCATCCGCGCCTGCCTCTGTTTACTAGTCGGTTTTCTGCTCATAGCCTTGCCTTACGAGCTGTTGTGCATCGTCAAATATAAATTGTTGTATCCGGCATACGTCAAGGTAAATTCCGTCGGCTATATGAAAGCTGTACTTTTAGGTGGCTCATATGATGTCGCGAAGATTCCCGTATTACAGTCCCAGTCGCTGGCTTGGGCCGATAAGAAGATTATGCTCATGCAGATACCTCATATACTCAATCTCTTTGTAGTCGATTTGATCCGTACTTTCAATTTCCTGGTATGTTTTTTAATCTATCGGGTATACGTGATAGTGAGGCGTAACTATTTTAAAGAACGTATCTTTCTTGCATTGGGTATCGTGAGCCTTTTGATTCATTCACTTTTCTTAAGTTACCAGCCCCGCTTTAATTACATCGATATCATCCGTTTCGGCCTAGTGCATTTTCTTTTCTTTTTTATTCTGGCTATGGCGGGGTTCTATGATTTCTGCCTGTATCTGGGAAAGTATTTTCAAAGGCACTATAGGAAACTCTTTTATGCAGGGTTGTTTATCATCGCCTTTTCTGTAGGAAGATTTGCCATTGATATACAGCAGGATTATTTCGGAAGTTATAGATTTACGCGACTACAGAATAATGCGAGGGATACATTTTTTGGATGGGTCAGGGGCAGGACCAGTGAGCATGAGGTAGTGGCAATAGCCGGTAACCTTATCCAGGAGACGTTTCCGCTATCCAGGCCGATTGTATCCGTGCCTGCAGGAGCATTTTTAAACCCTAAAAATATGAGCGCTTTTTTCTCCATCTATAAACCTTCCTTTGTCATTATGGACATTAGTGACGCTGGTGCGTATCAGCCGTATATCGCCTCTTTTGCCAATGAGACGGGTTTAGGCGAACCATGGCATCGCCTCTACTGTGTTTATAAGATTGACTACCCTTTACGGTAAACAGAATGGATAACAATGGCGTAACAGATCTCTTCAATCCGGCTGATATCTCCATCGTGATTCCTGCGTATAATGAAGCCGGGCGGTTGCCTCTGTTTATGGATAGGATTGTTGCATATTGCCAACGCCAGCAAAAAATTTACGAGATAATTGTCGTTGATGACGGCTCATGCGACGATACGGTTAAATCCGTCACCCCTTACAGGGCGAAATTTTCGCGCCTTTATGTAGTCAGAATAAGAAGAAACAGGGGTAAAGGATACGCTGTCAAGCGGGGGCTTTTGTGGGCAACGGGGGGCATACGCCTCTTCCTCGATGCCGACGGCTCCGTGGGTCCGGAAGAAATAGGAAAAAACCTGCATTATATCGAAAAAGACGGCTACGATATTTTTATCGGCTCGCGTGTTTTAAAAGAGCGCGGACAGGTGCTAAAGGTGAAATGGTACCGTAAGCTCGTAGGTATCGTTTTTAATTTCTGCGTGCAGTCGTTTCTTTTTAAGGATATCAAGGACACCCAATGCGGGTTTAAGATGTTTAAGAAAGAAGTAGTGAAGCCGCTTTTTTCAAGAAGCTACATACGGGGCTTTGGTTTTGACGTTGAAATTCTGTATCTTGCCCATAAAATGGGCTACCGGATTAAAGAAGGCCCTGTTTCCTGGCACCATGTGACTAATTCCAAAGTTAACTTAGTGCTTGACTCGATAAGGATGTTTATTGATATCTTGCGGGTGAGAAACTGGCATTGCACGCCTATCAACACGTTTGCCAAATATATGGGGCCTGATGAGTACCGTTTTATGTACGAGCTGGAGAACTATCACTGGTGGTTTGTAAGCCACAGAAATTTAGTGACTCATCTTCTGCGATCAGTGCGTCTTCCTTCTCGGCCATTCATCCTTGACGCAGGCGCAGGCACAGGCAGAAACATGTTTGAGCTGGGTAGATTCGGCAGGACGTTCGGTATCGATATCGCCGATAAGGCCGTGGAGTTCTGTTTAAAGCGGGGCCTTACGAATGTAATGCTTTCGCCCCTAGAGAAAATGGCTTTCCGGGACCGCATATTCGATATTGTTAGCTGCATGGATGTCCTAGAGCATACCATTAACCCCGTGGAAGCCCTTACGGAAATAAAACGGGTCTTAAAGGATACCGGCAAACTTATTCTTACTGTTCCTGCCTTCAGAATACTTTGGAGCCAACATGACGAGGCGTTGTGTCACTTGAGAAGGTACGAGAAAGAATCTCTTGTCTGCGATTTGGATGAAGCGGGTTTTAAGGTAGAAAAAATAGGTTATTTTTTCTTTGTATCATTCTTTATCGTGGCGCCCATAAGGATACTGCGGAGATTTTTCCTTACCGAGAAAATAAAGAGCGATACCACCACCTTACCGCCGAAGCCGTTAAATAAATTCCTCATTTCCTTATTTAAGGCGGAGATAAGGATTCTAGATACATTACATTTGCCGTTTGGCACAACGCTCTATGCCGTTGTCTCCAAAAAAACCGCGGCGCAAGAGACAGAATAGGTTGAGGCTCCTCTTTTCCTATTGTATTAGGATAAATTTCTGATAGAATAATTGTTACTGGTTACCTCAAGACTTTAAAAAAGCGCAGTTATGAAACGCAAATTTGGCATAATAATATTTGCCCTTATCGAAATCCTGATTGGTTCTATAACTTTAATCGCGGTTATCTTAAGCGTAATTCAGGCAAAATCTGCAAAGCCAGCGGAAGTCCTATTTTTTGTTTTAGCCGCTGCGGCTGTTTCTCTGATCCTGGGGTGCGGCATCTTAAGATTAAACATTTCCTGCTATTATCTTTTACTCTATTTTTCCAGCGTAATCATTTTTAGTAAGGTTCTTATTTTCGCCAAAATCATAACGCTTAGCGGGGAATTAGAGACAATTATACCTCCCCCCCTAAAGAACGTAGCCTCCATTTTATATCACGGCCTGCTTATGTTATATTTTACGCGAAAGCCAGTAAAGAATCTGTTCGGGGAACATCGCAATGATTAACAAATATAGGGTCGTGGATATCATTGAGTATGTTTTTGGAATAGTTGCTGCTATCGGCTTATTTCTGTTTGTGCAACTAAATATGAGTTATGAGCTGCAGGACCCCGATATCTGGCTGCACCTTAAAACAGGCGAATATATTGTGCAGCATAAAACCGTACCTTTAGGCGATATCTTCTCTTCAACCGTATCAAATAAAGGTTGGATTGACCATTCGTGGCTGGTGCAGGTTATCTTCTATCTGGTATTCCACTTTGGGGGAGCGGACAATTTAATCTTTCTCTCAGCGCTCGTAGTTACATTTGCTTTTTTGTTCCTGTTTTTTAGCACATACAAGGGGCGTGAATACTTAACTTTAAGCATAGGGATACTGTTTATCACTATCCTCGCCTCAAAGTTAAGATTTAATATAAGGCCCGAGAATTTCTCGGTCTTATTTTTTTCTCTTTATATATTCATATTAAAGAAACAGGCGCGTAAGAATTGGGTTTTTCTTTTGCCTTTGATACAACTAATCTGGGCCAATTCCCACGGATTCTTTATCGTGGGGCCGCTTATGGTTGGTGTATTTATATTGGCGCAAGAATTAAAAAGGGCGAAACTGCTTCCCTGGGAGTGGTCCAAGGTTGATTTATTAGATGCAAATTCTTATAGAAATCTAAAGGCAGTATTTTTGCTGGTGTGCCTGGTCTCTTTTATAAACCCTTATGGTTATAAGGGCGCGCTATATCCGCTGTGGGTAATCTTTAACACATTAGGCAAATCCAGCATATTCTACAAATACATCATCGAACTCCTGCCTACTGCGCGCTATTTTAAAGCCGTAAGTGCGTATTATCTCTTAATTATATTATCCTTATCTGTATTCCTGTTAAACTTAAGGAGGATTGACGTTGTCTACCTTATGTTCTGGTTAATTCTCTTAGGCATATCTTTTCGGGTAAACAGGAATGTTATTTTCTTTAATTTCTTTGCTTTCCTGATTACAACGGAGGGCCTGATTAATTCGCTGGATATTAAAAAATTTAATTTTATTGAAAATTTGTTCGGAAAAGGCACTCGCCTGCTACTCTACCTGCTGAAGTTTGCAATTATCGCCTTGTTAATATACTGGGTTGCCACAAAGAACTATTCCATATTGCTGAAGCGCTACTATATATTTGAAGAAAACCGCACAAAAAGCGCATTGCTGGGCATCACTGCAAAGGGTTATCCTGAGAGGGCGGCTGATTTTATTTTAGAGAAGGATTTACCGGGTAATATATTTAACCAGTTCAATCATGGTTCTTACCTTATTTACCGGCTCTTCCCGAAAAAGAAGGTCTTTATCGATGGCCGCACCGAACTCTACGGAGAGCCTTTCTTTAAAGACTACGAAAAGATATTGACTGTTGATAAAGATACCATTAATAATATCTTTAATAAATACGACATCAATACTGTTTTGTTAAGCGAGATAGTAGCTGATGGGGACCTGCCCCGTTATTTATTTGATAGTCCGGATTGGGCTTTAGTTTATTTTGATGAAAATTCACTGATATTCCTGAAAAATACGCCACAGAATAAGATGCTAATTAATCGGTTAAAGGTGGATTTAAAAAAATTTAAAAGCCAAAAGGCAGATTTGGACAAAATAGGCCTGAAAAATGTGTATCCTGAGCCATATGTAAATCGGGGGTGGATATTCTATTGTCTGGGGCTTGATGAACAGGCGTTAAATGAAGCGCAGGAGGCATTAAGGGTATTACCGAGCTGCGCTGGGGCTTATAATATTACCGGCAGGATATATCTTAAACAAAAATTATACGCACAGGCCTTCGAAACCTTGCGCCTCGCCAGTATTTATGCGCCTTTTAACGCGGATACCCTGGTAAGTTTAGGCGATTTCTATTCGCAAACCGGAAAACTCGATGAGTTTCTTAAGATATATAAGAAATTATCTAAATTATACCCCTATTACGCTAAAGGGTTTTCTCTTTTAAGCCGCGCTTACGCTCAGGCAAACAACACAAAATCGGCGATTAAGTCATTACGCAACGCTTTGAAATTAGACCCTTTTATTGCGCACTATTATCAAGAACTGGGAGAGTTACTCGAAAAGAATAGCGATTTTAAAGGTGCGGCCGGCGTTTATAAAGACGCTCTTGATATGGGATTAGACAAAAATAATTTCTATAACCTGTTAAATGCTGCCCGCAATAAAACTAAAGTTAAATAATTTTGATGATATCTCCTGGCTGGGTTTGGGACAACTTGAGGGTATTTTCGGGAAGCTCAACGGTTGTGCAGGAATTAAAGTAAATTGGGCTAAGCCTAAATGGCTTGAATGCAGGCAGGGCTGCAATCACTCTTCCGGTCTTATCCAGAAATAAAACATCTATGGTAAAGCGCATAAAAAAGGAATGGATGCAATTGGAGGGGGTCAAAATCAGGGCCTCGCCTTTTCTTAGAGAATTGCGATTGAGTAAACCTATGAGGCGCGTAAAAAAAGTATTTGCCATCTTTGCTTCATCAGCAAGAAGGGTATTCTTGGTGAGATTAATTATCCTCATTTAACTTTAAATATGTCTTCGGAAAGAGGAATTCCGTGTTTACGGAAATCCTCAAAAAAGGTAGGGGTGGTTCCGGTGGGTTGAAAACTTCCTTGAATCTTGCCCTGCTCATCTGTGCTGACCTGTCGGAAAGCAAAGATGTCTTTTAGCCCGATATGCACTTCATCGAGCATGCCGGTAATTTCGGTTATCTGTATAACCTTTCGAGTGCCGTCGGATAGCCGGGCAGTGTGCACAATGATATCTATTGCTGAGGCAATCATCTCTCGAATCGCCCGCAGGGGGATCTCAATACCGCTCATTAGAATCAGGGAATCCAGGCGCGCCAAGACATCCTGGGTGGAATTGGCATGGAGAGTAGTCATTGAGCCATCGTGGCCTGTATTCATTGCCTGAAGCATATCTAAGGTCTCCTGGCCACGGCATTCTCCGATAATTATACGGTCAGGCCGCATACGCAGGGAATTGCGGAATAAATCGCGCACGGTTATGGCGCCCTTACCTTCAATATTAGGTGGCCGCGACTCTAATCTTATCCAATGCTCATGGTGAAGCTTTAATTCTGCTGCATCCTCAATAGTAATGGTTCTCTCTCCATCCGGGACAAATTCGGATAACACATTCAATACCGTGGTCTTTCCTGAACCTGTGCCGCCAGAAACAATGATATTCTTACGCAGCAATACACAAGCCTTCAAGAATTCACTCATTATATTATTCAGCGTATTTAGTCTCTCCAAATCAAAAATCTTCAGCCGTTCAATACCGAATTTCCTGATGGTTAAGGTAGGGCCGGTAAGGGAGAGGGGCGGAATAATGGCATTAACACGGGAGCCATCGGAAAGCCTGGCATCCACCATAGGCATAGATTCATCTATTCTCCTGCCTAAAGGCGCAACAATGCGTTCGATTATCTGGCGCACCTGTTCATTGGAAACGAACCTTTTAGTGGATCGTTCGAGCTTTCCATGCCTTTCCACATATATCTGATTCTTATTGTTCACCAGAATATCAGTGATCTCTTGGTCTCTAATCAAATCTTCTAACGGGCCAAGGCCCAATGCTTCATCAGTTATCTCTTTTATGATGCGCTCTCGTTCTTCCCGCGAAGAAACCAAACTCCCCGCTTCTTCCGCTAAAGCGTTACTGACCGTTTTTATAGTCCGTTCGCGTAAACCCTCAAGCTTTGCCAAATCGCCCCCCACACGGTCTATCCGCCGCAAATCTAATTCCTGAATAAGACGCCTGTGAATACGCTGCTTTAATTCATCAATCTTTCCTTCCGGGCTGATCTTTTTCTCGACAGTTGGCCGGCTCTCCAAAGAAAGGGATTCCAGGGTAGTGGCTGCCTCTTGTAGCAGCGCTTTTTCCTTGGTGAGGGGCTGGTTAGAAAAAATTGCTTCCAGTTCCTGTTGGGGAATAAAAAATTCGAAATGGGTAATTAAATCTTGGGCTAAAGTATCCAAAGCAATGCTGACCCGGCAGCGGGGGCTATCCAAAACAACGGGGATTTGGCGATTCAGCGCAGAGCCGACAACCTTGCCTTCCGAAGGGATGCGTGCGATTATATCGCAAGGTAAAACTGTTTTTACCTCCCGCCAAGTCACTCCTCCTAAGCTTTCTGCCCGGTTCAATACTACTTTCATCATACTTAAGGGGAAATATAATGCCTGTAACAATTCCATAGCTTCTTTAACTTGAGAGACTGAAAGCATATCGGGATTAACCACCAACAAAATCAAATTCGTCTGCTCCAGAAAAGAGATTAGGAGTTTACTAAAAGCCCTGCCGTTGTCGGCAATAATAAAATCATATTTCTGCCTCAAATCGTTAAGGACAGTTAAGAGAAATTTATCGTCTAAATGCACGCCTAGTATGTCTCTGGTATGTAGCGTAAAGGCAGAAAAATAAAGGCCGCTTGAGGGGTGGTGAAGAATATATTCTTTAAGTTCTGCGGGCGAATATGTTTCTTTATGCCCTTCAAGAAAAAGCGTACTTAAGGCCTTGGTTGGTTGCAAATTTAGGAGCCGGGCCATATCTCCGGGAAGCTCTAAATCCATATCCAAGAGGAGAACTTTCTTGCCTTTAAATTTTCGGGCAAAGCTAACCGCAAGATTAGTGGCAATAAACGTTCTACCTACACCGCCCTTTGTGCTGAATATAGATATAATCTGTGCCATTTTTGATATTATTTTGTCTTATAAATAATAGGTAGGTCTATCCGAAGTTCCTTTTGTTTCATCTGTGCAGGAAAGGCAGGATAAGGAGCAATTTTTTTAACTATATTAACCGCATTTTCATCGAGCACGGCGAATCCCGATGATTCTTTGATTTCTACACCCAGGAGTTGACCTGTATAATAAACGCGAAGGATTAATTTTAGAGAGCCCTCGATATTAGCCTCTTTGGCTGCCCAAGGATAAACGAAATTATCCTGTATTCGTTGAGCAACTACGCGGGCATATTCGGATACTGGTGACTCTTCAGCTATTCTCCCTCCTATAGGACGCAGTGCTTCAGGTTTAGCCTTCTCTTTTTTTACGCCTTCTTTAAGAGCAGAGGGTGCTTTAGCCTTCTTTTTCTCTTTAACTGGTTTTTCTTCTTTTGTAGGAAGTGCTGCTTCGGGCTTAGTCTCTTCTTTTTTTACGCCTTCTTTAATAATGGTAGGGGTAAGCGTAATAAACAATTCCACATCGCCCCTTTCGCCTCCTCCGCCCCCCGCTTTAGTGGTCTTCCTCCTAAAGAATAAACCTAAAATTGGCACATCTCCTGCAAAAGGGGTTTTACGAATATCTTCCTCAGACTTTTGTTTCTTCAAGCCCCCTATAGCCATGGTCTGGCCGTCATTAAGAAAGAGTTCAGTAGAAGCATTGCGTTTTTTTAAAGGATAAGCCCGAGCCCAAGTACCCATAGTCTCAACAGTCTCTAACTCACTTACTTCTACATTTAAAGCAATCTTAATCCTCTCTTTATCGGTTAGAGTGGGTTTTATCTTCAGTTTAATGCCATATTCCTTATAGTCTACAGTTGCTCCGGTTGCGGTGGTGGTGGTATAGGTAGCAAAGGTGGGTTTCTCTCCGCCTACTAATAACTCTGCTTCCTTGCCACTTTGACAGGAGAGCTGGGGCCGGGAAAGTATGCGCGCCTTGCCCTCTTGAACCAAGGCGTCTAAGGTAATATTAAAGGCAGTGCGCGTAAAGTCTGAAATGTGAAAAATATTGTTTAAGCCGGTTACTGCTGTGGTTGTGGGCCCTGAGGAATCTGTCAGGGTAAGCGAACCCGGCCAGGTAAATCCTAAAGTTGAGGTAGCATCTTTACTTAACTCCAAAACTTGCACATCGATTCCTACTACTGTCTCTTCTTCTTTTACCTGAACAAGATTGATAGTCTTTCCTTTGAGTGAACTTAATGCCACATTAATGCGCTCTATATCCTGAGCGGTCTTTACATTGCCTAAAAGCAAAACCTTACCCTCGCTATCCATACTGCGCGTCGAGACTTGCGGCAAATTCATTTCTTTTAAAAAATTATCGATGTGTTCCTTAACCGGGCTCATATTCTCAAGAAAAACCTCCAACTGCGATGTATGTTCACCCTTGGTATCCCACCAAATCAAATTGGTTGTGCCTTGGTCCTTGGCAACGATAAGCATCTCATCTTGGCTTATGGAAGTAACATCTGCTACATTGGGATTACTAATTACGACCCTTGTGGGGGTATCTACCGCAATGGCCTTCATCTCTCCTTTGTATAGGATTATCGACTCCTCTTTCTTAGAAGCGCCCTCGCCTAAGGAATAGCTATAAGCGGCAAATATAATAAAAAATAATGAAAACGTAATTCTTAAGATTCTCTTCATTTTTCTTTTTCAGATAAGGGGACGATTTCTTTGTTTAAGCCGCGATACACCTCTACCACCGGCCGCTGCCCCTCTGCGCCGCCTTCTCTGCTGGGGTATAAATATTGAAACAGGGTATCCCAATCTGCCGGTTTGGTTGTTTCTTTTTGAGTATCTTCTGATGAACGCAGGGTTAATTTAATCTTACCGTGCTCCTGAACAAAAGAAAGTAAAACCGCTTCTTGGGGACTAAGCGCAAGAGTAATTGTTCCGCTCGCTGCGCCTGCCGCTTTTAGCTGCTCCTTTTTTGCCGTTGAGCTGATCTCCGAAGGAGCAACAAATTCACCTCCTACTGCCAACACCTCAACATTCTGGAAAAGGGATATTAAGCGCGGGGTTGAACTTTGTGCGCTGGTGGCTTGAGTTGCTGACCCTGGTATAGCAATAAGGGCGAGCACATCCACATAATCACCGGGCCGGATTAAATTCGCAATACCGACCATATTGTCTACGGAAACATTCACTGCTCTTTTACCGGCTGGAGTAATCTCTGACAAAGACTTACCGATTTTACCGGGGGGAAGAAGTTTTGTCTTCAGGACTTGTTCTCCCGCAGCAATAGGAGCGGATGCAATTTGACCGATAACCTCATCGAGTGAACTAACCGCTCCGGGCTGTATATATTCGACGGGTATCTCTTTGATTAAAAGGTCAGTGGGTGTGATCGGAACCTGGGGAGGAATATCTTTCCCTGCTACTAATATTATTCCCATCTGGGAGGGCGGCTTGGTGGGCTGGGCTTGCCGTTGGGCCTGCTTTATCTTCTCCCAAATATCAGTTTCTCTGCGCTTAATATAACTATTCAGTAATAATATTGCCCAGATACCGCAGGCAAGAGCGATGATTAAAGGAAAGCGTTTTTGTATGCGCTGTATCTGCATCTACTTTATTTTACCTTATCTTCGTAGATAACTACTTTATTCTTCTTTAATAGCGCGCTCGTTATCTCCTGTAACTTTTGCTGTTGTTTAAGAAATAGGACGCTTTTATTTATTTCGTCCCATACCTCTGATAAGGGCCTTGCCTGGCCCCCTCTTATTGCTTCCACCTTTATAATATAGTAACGCTCTTTTACTTTAAAGATGTTGCTTATCTGATTGGCATTTAAAGAACGCGAAAAGGCTACTTCGTCAAACGCCGCAAAATCCGCACCCCGCTGGCCTTTCTTGATAAACCCCAAGTCACCTCCTTTGCTTGCACTTTCTGCGCGAGAGCGTGCGCTAGCTATAGTTGCAAAATCCGTACCCCTTAACAACTCAATAAGAACATCTTTTGCCTCTTGTTCGGAATCCACAGCAATCTCTCTGATTTTTCTTTCTTCTGCCTGCTGGTATTGGTCCTTATATATATTGTAAAAATCTTCGACTTCCGAGGAGGTAACGGTTAAATTACCTATCTCATCCTGCATAAGTTGATTGGCTAAAACATTTATCTCCAGACTTCTCAAAATCTCCTGGACTTTTGGCCGCTGATCTAAGCCGCGTGCCTTTGCCTCTAAATAAAAAAGATGGCGCCTTATCAATTCGTCGTTTAAATAAGAAAGCTTTTGCTCGCGCGTATTAATTCTGGCTGCGGGATTTTCTATTAACTGGTTGTAATTCTGGATCTCCTGATCCAGTTGTTCTAAAGTAATGGGGAAGTTTTCAACCTTTGCGATAACCGTTCCCTGTGGTTGCACAATATTCTTTTTAGCTGGAAACTGTAACTTTTCTAGTTTCTCACAACCAACCGAAGAAAGAAGTAATAGGCCCATAAAAATAAATAGTACCTCAATTTTCCTTTTTCGAACATACATATTTACCGTCTCCTCTTTATTAGATTATTATTAAGTTATAATATCAAATAAAAAAATCTAAGTCAAGCGAAAGTTTCATCAATGAAACTTTTTCTTGATTCTTCGGCAATTGAGCCGAAGAATCTAACATAATTTTATTATTTAGATTACTCATATCTTAAGGCTTCAATAGGGTCGAGTTTTGAGGCCTTTTGGGCCGGCCAAAGTCCGAATGCTATCCCTACAACTAAAGAGAATGTTGTGGCAAGTATTATCGAAAACGGAGAAACCTTCACCGTCCATCCGGCGAAAAGAGTTATTAATACAGATACGCTGCCTCCTAATAAAATACCGACTACGCCGCCAATAAACGACATTAATACAGCTTCAATAAGAAACTGCACCATGATGTCCTTATTGGTTGCTCCTATTGCCTTACGTAAACCTATCTCGCGCGTGCGTTCAGTTACTGACACCAGCATAATGTTCATAATGCCGATCCCGCCGACTAAAAGTGAGATAGCAGCAATCGAACCCAATAATAACGACATGGTTTTAGTGGTAGTTTCTAGGGCATTCTTAATATCAGCCATATTGCGGATCTGGAATGAGTCTTCTTCGTTTTTATTCAGGTGATGCTGCTTTATAATAAGTCCGGTTATGGCTTCCTGCGCCGCATCAATTAAATCCGGACTCTTCGCTTCCACATAAATAGAGTCAATATATTCTTTTCCGAAGACTCTATACATTGCTGTAGTAACAGGGATAAGCACTGTATCATCCTGATCGTGAAAACCAGTTGCTCCTTTCTCAGGCAATACGCCAATTACTTTAAAGTTAAGAAGATTTATCTTGATTGTTTCGCCAACAGGATCGGCGTCTCCAAAGAGTTGTTTTACTACTGTGGTACCAAGCAAGGCAACCTTATCCCTCAATTTTACTTCATCTTCGGTAAAAAACCTTCCCACCGCGGCTTGAGAAGCGCGGATTGAGGCGTAATCCACTCCCACTCCTTCAATCTGGGTATTCCAGTTTTTATTCGCATAGACTATCTGTCCCTTGCCTGTCACGGATGGGCTCACCCTATTTACTTCGCTACCGAGCTTCTCTATAGCAACCACATCCTGAAAGGTAAAACGCGTAACCGTCCCAGCCTCCAAGGCTACCCCCCCGACCCTTGGTGAGCCGGGCCTAACTACCAGAAGATTTGAACCCAAAGATGCCAACTGTTTCTCAATTGATTCCTTTGCCCCCTGGCCAACTGCAAGCATAGCAATAACCGCAGCTACGCCGATTAATATACCCAGGATAGATAAAAATGAGCGCATTTTATGCGATACCATTGCGCCGCTTGCCTGGCGCAGGTAATCAAAAAATTCCGTCTCTCTGGCGGCCCTTTCGGATTTGGATAAAACAATGTTCATTATCTTATCTACCTGACTTTCGGCAGGCTTTGGCGCGCCAAAGCCTGCCGATTTCTCATCAGAAATAATCCTACCATCAAGCATATGAATAATGCGCCGGGCATGGACAGCGATTTCTTTTTCGTGGGTGACCACGATAATAGTCTTTCCTTTTTGATTTAAATCTTTGAGAATGGAAATTATCTCTTCTTGGCTTTTTGAATCCAGGTTTCCTGTCGGCTCATCTGCCAGAATTACCAAAGGATCATTGACTAAGGAACGGGCTATGGCTACACGCTGCTGCTGGCCTCCGGAAAGTTCATTCGGCCGGTGATTCATTCTATCGGCAAGTCCGACTTCCTCTATTTTTTCTCTTGCCTTTTCTTTTAAATGACGTTTCCCCGCATAAATCAAAGGGAGCGTAGCATTTTCCAAAGCCGTCATCCTGGGTAACAGATGAAACTGCTGAAAGACAAAACCAACCAGCCGATTCCGTATTGCGGAGAGCTCTTCATCAGAAAGCACGTTAATCTTTCTTTCCCCTAAATAGTATTCTCCGGTATCCGGCCTATCGAGTAAACCCAAAATGTGCATAAGCGTAGATTTGCCTGAACCCGAGGGCCCCATAATTGCCACAAACTCACCGGGTGCGATTTTTAGAGAAACATCCTGCAAGGCTTTTACTTCTACCTCACCCATTTGATAAGTTTTGTGTATATTTCTTAACTCAATCATTATCTTCTGCGGCTTGGCATAAACGGGTTAGTTCCGCTGGTGGTTTTAGGTAGGCTGTATTTTTTTGTCTTGAGTATTATCCGGTCGTTTCCAGTAATGCCAGAGATAACTTCAACATTTTTATCGTCAGATATGCCGAGCGTAACGGGCGCCTTCAACGGCTCTTTACCATTGTCCTGTTTTACTAAGACATAATTTTCTTCTTTTTCTTTATGCACTCCTTCCACCGGAATAAGCAGGGCATTTCCTTTACCCTGTTCTATAAAATCTACGGTCGCATTCATGCCTGAACGGAAAAACGCAGGCACCTCTTCAGGAACTAGATCAACTGCATAGATAGTGACATTGTTGACTGTTTTTGATTCGTAATAGATATGTTCAACAGAGGCCTTTATTTTTGTATTAGGGTACGCATCGAGACTGATAAACGCCTTTTGGTCAGTCTTGATTTTTCCGATATCGGTCTCATCAACTTGAGCCCTGACAATCAGATGGTCTGATAAAACAATCGCAGCATCATTCGTAGTAACAGTCTGCCCGGGTTGAGTTGTTGCTACTATAACTTCTCCGTCGATGGGCGATATTAACTGTATAGCTTTATATACTTCTTCCCAGTACTTTAATGCTGCCTCTCCCTGGCCGCGCGCCGCGTCAAGAAGAGCAGCCCGCTCAGTAGAACTCATCCAGGCTAAAGTCTGACCTGTCTTTACCTTTTCTCCTTCCTGAACCAGAATACTTTCAATACGGCCGTTAACCGGCGGTTTTACCTCCAGGCGATTTTTAGGCAAGACTGTCCCGGTCGTGGAGATAATCCTTTGAATAGACCCGAAAGTCGGGCTTATCTCCTCAACCAGTTCCCTTGAACTTGTTTTCGGCCTTATTTTTATCACGATGAATACGGCAATTATTAAAAGAATCGGCACAATAAAGAAAAGTTTTATTTTCTTATTCATACTCTAACGTCTCTCCTTTCGCCTGAATCCAATTTGCCTCTGTTAGTAATGCATTAGCCTGGGCATCTAAAAAGGTTGTTTTTGCCCTCACTAAGTTATCTTCGATAATTGTCCAGTTATCGAAAGAAATAAATCCCGTGGAATATTGTGCCTGGGCTATCTTTGAGCGTTCTTCGGCTGCGATTAAGGATTTTTCTTGCACTTGAACATTATCCATTGCATCCTGCAGCGCAGCCCAGGTTTGTTCTAGTGTTAAAACAATTCCATCTGCGGTGCTTCTCTCATTTGCCCGGAGTTGGTTTAATAAAGCTTTGCCTAAAGAAACTTGCGCAAATCTTAAACCTCCTTCAAAAATGGGCATAGATAAAGTCAGCCCCAGATTCCACTGATCATTCTGCGGCGACCAGTGCGAACTGGTTTTATTTGCACCCGCTTGTCCGGAAAGTGTTGGAGAAAAATTGGCATAGGCAGACTTGAGACTAAAGTCTGCTGAGTTTTTTTTGGCAATAAGTTGCCGCAAGGAAGGATTATTTTTGGCTAAAGCTTCAAAATCGGGCTTTTCTTGCGCAGCATCTTTTACTTCCAAATCACCCTTTACCTCTATAGGTGCTAATTGCGTCCGGCCCATTTCTTTTGTCAGTTCTCTGCGGGCAACTTCAACGTCTCTTTTAGCCTGGGAATTTTCATATTGTGCTTGGGCTAAATTCGCCTCTGCAGTTAACAACGCGCCTTTATGCTCCAGCCCTGATTGGTAACGTAAAGTGATTAATTCAAGATTTCCTCTTCTGATATTATAAATCTCTTCCGTAATACGTAGCATTTCCTGGGCTTTTAGCAAATTAACAAAAGCGGTCCGCAACCTGAACCTCACCTGGCTTGAGGTAAACCTGAAACCCTGTTTTGCTGCTATTATAAATTCTTTCGCAGCCTTTACGTTGTTGATTGTTTTGGTTCCGTCAAACAACAGCTGCGTTCCCGTTACTCCATAAGTATATGTGTCACCGGTAGCGTTCGAAGTACCGGTATCAGTTCTTGCGGTCTTCGCGCTCAAATTGCTATCTACCTGAGGAAAAAGAGTACTTGCGGTGATTTTTTTACTGGCTTCGGACTCTTTTACGCTCTCCTGTGACGCAATTAAATCCGGATGGTTTTTCGCTGCCTCTTTAACGCAATCCTGCCAGGTGAGGGTTTCTTCAGCTCTTGCGCTAATTAAGAAGCCGTTAAACAATAATAATGGTATGACAAAAAACTTTGTGTATTTTGGCATAATACTCACTTGGCACTTTTTTGTACTTTGCTTTCTAGCTTCGAGATAAGTTTTGCTGCTTTTTCCAAAAACTTGTTAAAGTCTTCTATCGGCATAAGGCTGATTACCTTTTTATCGAACTTGGCAAAAACCATAAGTTGACTGCCCGGCTTGATATTGAGCGCTTTTCTTAATTCTGCCGGGATAACAAGCTGCCCTCTCTCGCCTACCGTTACCGGGCCGTAGGCTTTGCCTTTAAAAATAGCCTGCATATATCTCCCCCCTATTGTATGAAATGTATGAATAATATGATATATCAGATTTATGGGGTTGTCAAGAAAAAAGGCGCTACTACCCATTGGGTATGGGTAATACCGCCTTTTTAGAATATAAACTAATCTCGCTGGTAGCCTTCTTCAGGATAAAATCCCAAAGAGTTTCCGCCTTTGGCGGACCCGCCGATATTTTTGGCGGGAACTCTTTGGGGTTAACCGTTCCAAGTGGTAGCCCCAAGGGGATTTGAACCCCTGTTTATAGGCTGAGAACCTAGCGTCCTAGACCAGGCTAGACGATGGGGCCTTTTAATCCTTCAATCCATCCTAATATTTTCGTCAAAAGGGCGGAATTGCTAATTTGTACTTGAAGTGTACCATAAGGTAGTATGTTGCCTCTTTTGCCTTTACTTGTTTTACTAATTCTCAAAGAAGGTGCCGTAAACTGATTGAGTGGGATTCCTGTTAACTTTGACCAAAATGTTCTTATCGTATCTATATTTTGTAATTCATAAGCCTGGAAACTCGCCCTAAATTTTGACTCTGGAACACAACATATTTCTCTAAACCAACGCATCATTATTTTAATCATAATAGAATCTGAATTTACAAACTTCACCGCTCCTGCTCTTTCACACTTTGAACCCTCACCCCAATATAGAGCTATACCCAATAACTTTAGTTCTCGTTTAGATATTTTATTTATTTCTTCCTTTGCTGCTTCTATAATGTTTTCTCTCCGCTTTACTGCCTCTCTTCTTCTTAATTTATTATATTCAATAAATTTTTTCTTTATTTTATCATTTTTATATCTTATCCTTGTTAGTTGTTCATCTGTTAAATTAATATCTCTTAACCAATGGCTCAAACTGCTCTTAGAAACCGGTATCTCTTTTAAGATTTCACTAAAAGTTTTCCCTTGCTTTCTTAACTCAACCGCTTTATTTTTCTCTAATACTTTCATAATAAACCTTTTGTATACGGCTTTAGACGATAGCGCCGATTTCGATTTAATACGCCAATGATAACATAATCTTTATCGCAACGTCAATAATTTTATTGCGACATGTAATTTGGTTGCTTTTTGGGCTAATTTTTGGTATAAATAAGACTTAAGATATAGGTAATGAAGATACGTCTTAAAAGGAGGGAAAATGGATCCGGAAAGAATTGAAATTGAAAATGAAATTCTCGATAAATTAAGCGGAAAAATTTTCTTATTACAAGACTTTACACATAAACGCGACGTTATCTTTCAGGTATTTCTGGAAGTTTATAATAGTTCCCAACGCCTTCAGAAGTTTATCCGCAAATCCAAGGGGCTGGAAATGGAAGGTTTCTTTAAGGAATTTCTCTCCTATGGAATAATCGAAGAGTTCTTAAGTGACCCCGACGTGGAAGATATTATGATAAATTATCTTTCCCCTATTTATATCCGTAAGACAAAGACTGGCGCAACTAAAACGGATAAAAAATTTTCCTCTCGGGAAGATTTGGATTTATTTATCAAGAAGTTAATTATCTTCTCGGGAAGAAAAACAATCAAAAAGATAAACAATGTGGAACTGACGGAAATAAAAGGAAGAGTAAATATCGTATATTCTCCTTTTGGTCCACAGATAACCGTAACGCGCGCCAAAGAAAAACCTTTAAGCATAATCGAGCTCATCAAAAGCGGCACCCTCACTCCCCAATTAGCTGCACAACTTTGGCTTTATGCAGAAGGGTTAGGCGTTAAACCAGCAAATATTATTATTTCCGGTGGCCCAAGCACAGGTAAAACCACTTTATTAAATGCCCTCCTTGGCTTCATTCCTGAGAATGAACGCATTGTAGTTATTGAGGATACCTTAGAGTTAAATACCAGCTTAGAAGAGAATTGTTCGCGTTTGGAGAGCGATGAAGAGACCACGTTAGCAGACCTGGTAAAGAATGCGCTGCGTATGCGTCCGGACAGGATAATTGTAGGAGAGGTAAGGGGCAGGGAGGCAGAAGATTTAATGACTGCGATGAATATCGGTAAATACTGTATGGGAACGCTGCACGCCTCGACTGCCCGGGAAACAATAATGCGTCTTGAGAATGAACCTATGAATGTACCTGAAGTGCTGGTAAATTTAGTAGATGTGTTTGTAATTATGCGCAAGTACAATATAGACGGAAGAATCCAGAGGGTAGTGGGAGAACTAGTGGAAACTGCGGGTATGGAAAAAAGGATGGTGTTGTTATCTTCATTATGGTCTTACGATTCAGTCAAAGGGCAACTTCAGGAATCAAGTGTGAGTAGCATTTATCGCGACCGGCTTGTGCAGATAAGCGGAAAATCTGCTAAGGAGATCATAGAAGAAGTAAGGCTGCGGGCAAATTTTATTACAATACTTTTAGCAAAAGATATAAAGGACATGAAAGATGTAACTAAAATTTGCCGTAAATTTACAACTAACCAGCAGGAAGTCATTAGCGAATTGGGGTTAAAAAAAGAAGATTTATTGCGCGCTTAGCAAAAGGCTTTATGAACCCCGCCCGCACCTTTTGGGCTGGGGTAGAGATAGAAAGGAAGAGCGGGGTGAACATAGGTATAGGTTTAAGCACAGAGAAGGACCCTATTTCCGCAGCTCGTGAGGCAACCCGATTAGCTGATATAAATATACATAGCAAAAAAATTGATTTGGCGATTGTCTTCAGTTCTATAGACCTCTCTTGCGTTAGCCTATTAAAAACAATCAATGTATCATTAAAAGAACACGTGCCTATAGTAGGTTGTAGTAGCGCAGCAATCATCTCTAATCAAGGCATATTTAAACACGGGTTGGTAGTCATGCTTTTAAGTCTCACCAAAAACGTGTATTTTAATATTGCCTGCGTCAGAGACATAAAGGAAAAAACTGCCTTAAGCGCGGGAAGAGAATTGGGAGAGAAATTACTCTATGGTTTTCGCGATATTCGCCGGGACTTAAGCGTTATCTTCTCTGACGGTTTAATGGACGAAGGCTCAAATCTAATTTATGGCCTGCAGGAAAGACTAGGTAAGA
>Ga0315282_10006233_pt1 | contig 20040 bp, 20 predicted proteins | sample YL17G07_20_MG_FD_203693 | JGI IMG/M metagenome (GOLD analysis project Ga0315282, IMG submission 203693) | Sediment microbial communities from Yellowstone Lake, YNP, Wyoming, USA - YL17G07_20 | ecosystem: Environmental > Aquatic > Freshwater > Lake > Sediment | place: USA: Wyoming | collected... | reverse complement strand
TATGGAAGTCACTTTGGTAGATACGGAGAAACGGCCGGGTGGCGAATGCTTGTTTCAGGGATGTATTCCTTCCAAAACCCTTCTTTACCTGGCCGAGCTTCTGCACGATGCACAACGATTTGGGGAGATGGGCATCAAATTTGACAAACCCCAGATCGATCTCGATCGAATACGGGCCTGGAAAAATCAGGTGATCGATAAACTGACCAATGGCCTTCTAACGTTGAGCAGACGGCGAAAGATCCAATTGCTCCAAGGAAGAGCAATCTTCGAAGGGTCTGATCGAGTACGACTGGAGGGCCCGGAAGGGAGCCAGATTCGTTTTCGCCATGCCATATTGGCCACCGGATCCTACTCAACGCCCTTTCGTGACATTCCCTTCGCAAAGGGAAGTCGGATCATAGATTCAGCGGGTGCGCTGGAATTACCCGATATCCCACAGTCGCTGCTCGTTCTGGGCGGCGGTTATGTCGGGCTGGAGATGGGCACGGTTTACGCCGCCTTGGGAAGTCGGGTAACCGTGGCGGTGAGAGGTGATAGACTCCTAAGAGGTGCGGACGCTGACCTTGTGGATGTTCTGATCTTCGGACTGAAAGAGATTTTTGAAGCCATTCATTTCAATACCCGTGTAGTCTCCCTGAAAGAACGCGAAGGAGGCGTAGATGTTAAATTCGAGGGGGAGGTGGACAAGACAGAGCAAACCTTCGATCGAGTGCTCATTGCCGTCGGCCGGAAGCCCAATACGGAAAACGTGGGGTTGGAAAAAACCAAGGTGAAATTGAATGTTCAAGGGTTTGTGGTCGTGGATGAGCAGCGTCGTACCACCGATGAAAAGATCTTTGCTATCGGGGACGTGGCAGGTGGACCTCTGCTGGCACACAAAGCCTTCCGGGAAGGAAAAGTGGCGGTGGAAGTGATCAAGGGAAAGCAATCGGGCTTTGACGTTCAGGCCATTCCGGCGGTGGTTTATACAAACCCTCAGGTTGCTTGGACGGGCTTAACAGAGGAACAGGCTCGAAAGGAAGGCCGTAATATTAAAGTGGAGAAGTATTTGTGGAAATTTTCAAGTCGCGCGAGCACCATGGGCGTCCCGGACGGAATAACGAAGATGATCTTCAACCCCGAATCAGGTCGCCTCTTGGGAGTGGGAATTTGCGGCCCGAACGCAGAGGGAATGATTTCGGAAGGCACACTGGCAATAGAAATGGGGGCCGTTGCGCAAGACTTGGGACTCACGATTCATCCTCATCCGACCCTTTCAGAAATGATGATGGAGACAGCAGAACTTTTCACGGGTACGGCCACCCACGTCTTGCCGGAAAAGCGTTTAGGCTCTGAGTGAATGCTCATTACTACTAAATGGGACTGGATGCGTTAATATCAGTGATTCGCGGGAGATCGATTTTGCCTTCCGTTGCGTTTCGGAATACAATTATTATTGAGGAAATGAACTATGGATGGGAGATTTGATCCGAAAAAACAAGGTCAAGGTCCCGGTGGATCACAGATTCCAGGGATCAACTGGAGACTTATTTTTTGGCTTTTCATTATCTTTTTATTGTTTGCCCCCTGGATATCGAAACAGTATGCGAGTAAAGGGATGCAGGTCAGTTACAGCGCTTTCCGCAAGCAAGTGGAAGCTGGCAATGTGACGAAGGTCACGGTAGAGGGAGAAAAAATTTCAGGAGAATTCAGAGAACCCATCGAGAAAAAGGATACTGAGAATAAAACAACCTCCTATAAAGAGTTTTTTACCTATTTACCCTCTTTCGGAGATGACAAACTTCTCCCCATGCTGGAAGATAAGAAAGTCGATATTATCACAGAGCCGAGGAAGGATGTTTCCTGGTGGGGCGGCATTTTGGTGGCGGTACTCCCGTTGCTCATTCTGGTTGGCCTTGGCCTCCTTGTTCTTAGGAATTTCCGAGCAGGAGGAGGGCAGGGCATTTTTAACATAGGGGGAAGCCGGGCAAAACTCTACGAACGTCGGAAAGAAAGAACAACTTTCAAAGAGGTTGCAGGCGCCCACGGAGCCAAGGTTGAATTGCAGGAGATCATCGAGTTCCTTAAACATCCGGAGCGATTCCATCGCCTCGGTGGAAAAACACCGAAGGGCGTATTGTTGGTGGGGCCGCCGGGCACCGGGAAAACCTTACTGGCCCGGGCTGTCGCCGGCGAAGCCGATGTGCCTTTCTTCAGCATCACGGGCTCCGACTTCATGGAGGTTTTTGTGGGCGTCGGAGCTTCCAGAGTTCGAAATATGTTCAATGAAGCCAAGAAAATGGCTCCCAGCATCATCTTCATCGACGAGCTGGATTCTATCGGAAGGCAGCGAGGTGCGGGCATCGGGGGCGGCCATGACGAACGGGAGCAGACGCTCAACCAGCTCTTATCGGAGTTAGACGGTTTTGAGGCGAATGAGAATGTGATCGTCATGGCGGCCACGAATCGGCCTGACATTCTTGACTCCGCGCTGTTACGGCCAGGACGGTTCGATCGACGTATCACCATTGATCTTCCTTCTCTTAAGGAGCGAATAGAGATTCTCAAAATTCATGCGCGGAACAAACCGCTGGCTGAGAATTTAGATCTTGAGGAAGTGGCTCGCGGCACCCCCGGCTTCAGCGGCGCAGATCTGGAGAACCTTCTGAATGAGGCAGCCATCCTGGCTGCGCGAAAGAATAAGGAGAAGATCGAAGCGGAAGACATCGATCAAGCGGTGGATAAAATTCTGATGGGTTTGGAGCGAGAGAATATAGTCGTTACTGACGAAGAACGGCGACTCCTCGCCTACCATGAGGCCGGCCATGCTGTGGTCGCTGTCGTATTGCCTAATGCAGACCCTATCCACAAGGTCACGATCATCCCTCGCGGCCGGGCCATGGGCGTGACCCAGCAGCTTCCGGAAAGAGAGAAGTACATCTATCCGAGGGAGTACATGATGGATCGATTGGCAGTGATGATGGGTGGGCGCGCTGCGGAAGAGGTTGTGGAGCGGACGGCGACCAGCGGCGCGGAAGAGGATCTGAAACAGGCAACGCGCCTCGCTCGCAAAATGGTTCTGGAATGGGGGATGAGTGAAAGCCTCGGAGAGATGGCCATGGGGGACGGCCATGATACTGTCTTCTTGGGTCACGAAATTGCCCAGCGGCGAGAGTACAGCGAACAAACGGCAAAAGAAGTCGACGAAGAGATCAAGAAAATTCTTCGTCAGTCCTATGACCATGCGAAAGATATATTGGAAAAACACCGAGAAGGACTTGACCGTGTAGCAAAAGAACTTGTCGAAAAAGAGGAGATTTCCGGAAAGGAAGTTCTCGAATTGGTCGGGGTGAAGAAACCGAAGACACCGGCGAAGAAAGACGAAAATCTGGAAAGCCCCTCTTTGCCTTCTTCTGCGTGATAGTTCTCTCCGTTTCAAGTCTTTATGTCTTTGGTTTATTGAATACTCCAACGAGAGACTCACCATTTGACAAATGATTGTTGATTCGGTTCCTTCTAAATTGTAACTCCAGGAATCCCTTCCTTAACTGTGAAGGTTAGAACTTAAGTATACGGACCCTGTCAAGTGTCATGGTGACTTCTTCCCTGTAGTCAATGAAACCCCATGCTTCCCTTCCAATGCACATTTCAACCTGATATCTTCAGCTTGGCTTGGGTCAGCGTTGACAAAAAGCACCTGAACGGGGTAGGATTTTCGTAAATATAAATTCAGCACAATAGTTGCTAATGATCAATGATGCTAAAATATAGGCAAAAAATTTAGAGGAGAACACTATGGCGAACCAGATCACTCAGGATGATCTCAATAAAATCGAAGCAGGCATCCGAGAAAAATACATGAAGGTTGCTAAGAATCCAGAAGGATTGTTTGCATACCCAACTGGGCGGGTGGGTATGGAGGCTCAAAAATATGATCCAGAACTGGTTAGTGCACTGCCAGAAGCAGTTGTTTCGTCATATTGCGGTGTGGGCAATCCCTTTTCCTTGGGGACGATAAATAAAGGCGATATTATTTTGGATATCGGTTGTGGGGCTGGAGTGGACACTATCCTTGCAGCAATGATGGCAGGTCCAACGGGAAGAGCGGTCGGTATTGATATCGTGCCGGAGATGCTGGAGCGGGCAACCTCAAACTCGGCCATGACCGATGTAAAAAATGTTACTTTCACAAAGACGTCGGGTGAAGATCTGCCTTTTGAGGACGGCGAATTCGATGTGGTAATCTCAAACGGCGTAATCAATCTAATTCCTGATAAAGCAGCCTTGTTGAAGGAAGTAATGAGGGTTTTAAAGCCCGGAGGTCGCCTAATGGTAGCTGATCAGGTCGCTACCGGCAGTGTTCAAAACGATATTAAAGCCCGCCTTGCTAATTGGTTCCAGTGAGAAGGGGGAGCGATACCGGGAATGGAATTCCTGGCTTTATTGGAAGAAGTCGGCTTCGAGAATGCGGAGCTTGTTCGAAAAACCGGTTTTAACAGTACTCCCAAGACCGAAGGTGCCTTGCTACGTGCAGTAAAGCCTCAATCCTCGATAAATATACAAAAACCAAAAGAAGAGACTATTTCGGTTGAGAAAAAGGTGGAGAGAAAGTTGCCCTCGATAGAAGAGGTGATAGATAAAGCCTATGCACTGGGCTGTGAGAAGGCAAAAGTTATTGATACCAGCACAGTCGTTGTAAAAAAATGGGTCCGATGGAAGTGTCTCTATGGTTGTCCTTTTTACAACAAGGATGGATTTCACCCACCCTTTGCTCCAAGTGTTGATGAGACTAGAGAGGTTTTGAGTGAATACACGAAAGCCATATTAATGAAAGGTCCTAAAGGGAAAACCTTGACGGATATTGCTGTTCGACTTGAATATGAGGCTTATCAAATGGGCTTTTATAAAGCATTTGCTCTCATATCTCTGTCATCAGGCTCTGGGGGAGAATCTAATCCGGGTGAATCCTGACCCTCTGGAGAACAAGATCCGTGCGATCTTCTGAAACCTGAGGTGGCAAAAAATAGGGTAAGACCAATGATGGAAGCGTGTGGTATCGACGTCTTCCGGACAGCGAGAAATAATGGATTTGAAATTGATACAAAAAAGGAGACTTATGGTCGATGGAATTTTTTCGTTTTAGTTTTAATCGAGTAAATGAAAGCTGGAAAGACCATATAAGCCGGCGGTGAAAAAATCCTCTCTTCAGAAGTTTCAGGTTTGGCTGGTATCTCAGAGTTTTCCTCTTTCGGGCTCCAAATACTCCTCCGGAACTTCGTACCCAGATTCTCGAAGAAGACCGAGTAGGCTCTTTCGCTTCTCCTGATATTCGTGTGAAAAGAGAGGAACGCATTTCAAGATTGCTGCCTCCTTACGTGCTAATTTAAAAGCGAAAGCAAAACAAGACCGGTCCCCACATTTTTTGCAGTTCGTACCGGGGAGAAGTCGATTAATATCCGATGCGTTAACTTCCTTGCTCGAAGAATAATCAGGTTTAATGTGATCACGATTCTGATAGGTTTCGTTAATAATATGCTTTAAATTTTCCATCACCGCCCTGGCATCTTTCTCATCTTCCAGTTTGGTGATTGCAATGTTTTTGGGCCGAAATGTAATAAGGTGCCCCTCCCTCTTCACGACTAATATTCTCTCTTTTTGGATATACTGGATGCCTTTAACACTGTATTGAGATAGGGAAGCAAATCGCTGATATCGTCGGAGAGATCGGCCATCGCATTCACCGTCTCCGAAGAAGGGTTACAGTCCGGGAGCATAATTCTTAATGTATAATTATCGACTAACATTGTTCATTCCTTTTTCCTGAGTTTTGCTATCTCATCCTTCAGATCCCTTATCTCCCTTCTCAGGTCATCTATTTCATCGTATCTTCTTCCACCACAAAAGCCGATTCCCCCACCGAAGAATCGGGAGATGGCGAATAACACTACGATAATAAAAACCAGACCCATTAGAGGGAAAACCCACATGCCCCACATCGGGTGAGGACCATTCCACCACCACATCTCGGTTACCTCCCTTCATCCACCTCCGCATAAATAGCATCGATGGACACGAATAATGTCTCTCTTCTTTAAATTTACCTGTAGCGGAGACGGCAGAGAGAGAACTCCTTTGGGAACCCCTTGCTTCTGCACCATATTTCCGTTACCCTGACCCCAATAATTATAGAACATTATGTAAAACCACGGCAAACTTATAATGCTCCGATACGATTTTCATATATTGAATGGCGATGCTTGATTTCCACCCGCTATCGTTGAATCCCAGAATGGTTCCAGAGCAAGATTCGTAGAAGCTGCAGGAAATGGTCTTAACAATGCCCGTCAACTCAAATGCTATTCACGGCACTTTAACTGGTTCTTTCAGAGCTTCACTTCCAGCAAGCTCGTTTCGACTTCTGTAAATAGATCATCCATGGATAGGCCGGAATCGTACTTAGCTCCATGTGATTTTACATAGGTGGATAGCGTCTATGATAAATTTACTTTTTTCTCTTAGTTCGGACAGGCTGTCTGCACCGTTGATCTAATAGGTTCCCCCAGCGGATGCGCCCGCCTCAAAATTATTAGCCCGTGCCCTCATTTTTTAGTATAATGAGATGGGTGCTATAGCATGATCGAGATAAAGTGGGTACAAGACCGGGTTAAGAGAAATGAATATTATTTTTCCAAGCACGGGGATCAGGAAAGGCAAAATGATAATCTTGCAATTCATGAAACTGAAGAAGCCTTACTTACCGGGAGGGTCTTGGAACAATATAAAGACCCAAAAAGGGGAGAAAGTTGTCTGGTCGCAGGGTTTACAAAGGAAGGCAAGCCCATTCATGTCGTTTGCGGAAGGAGGGGGAACTGGTTAGTGGTTGTTACTGTTTATATCCCTCGGCCTCCGAAATTTAAAACCCCTTATGAAAGAGGTGAGAGATGAAGAGGACCTGTAATTTTTGTGGGAATAAGAACTTCAGGGAAAAACTTGTGCAGTATGTTTACAAACACGACGGCCAATTTCTTATTGTGAACAATGTGCCATGTGAAGAGTGTGAATATTGTGGAGAGCAATATTTTAAGGCAGAAGCTTTAAAAAAGATTGAGAAAGATTTTATGGATATCTATTTCTCTAAAAAGAAAACGAGGCGGAAGATCAACGTGCCTGTTGAAGAATTTATAGAAATTTAAGAGGCGGCTTCACTTCATCCCGACCTTTTCTTAACCTCTTCGAGAGGAATTCTTTCCTTCGAGGCCAGGGAGTCGGTTAGTCTTTTTTCAATCCCTTCCTTTAATTCTAGCCCGTAGTCAGGGTCGATGAAAAATTCTTTAAACTCTTCTTCGATGACCTCTCTCAAGATATTTTTCAGCTCCTCGGGTGTTAGGTCAGCGATTTTCAACTTTATAACCTCCTTTTATTGTAAAAATACCAATTTTCTCGCTTCGAAACAATTTAAATGAGAAATAACAGGGAGAGGAGACTTCTTGGATCATTTCTTAATAATATCTATTTTCTTCATCAACTCTTGGTCTACATCTCCCAAGATTCTCAGCTTTTTTTCCCGGGAGTGCTGGCCCCTAATGATTTCGATACAGGATGGAGAAACTTCAAGTTTTTTGGCTAAGAATCGAATGAGAGCCTCATTCGCTTTTCCCTCAGCGGGCGGTGCAGTGATCTTTACTTTGATCCCATCCCGAAAGGGACCCACCGCCTCATTTTTGGAGGATTTTGGCTGGAGGTAAACCTTTAAAATGATCTCTTTCATATTTTGATATGGAACGATGGAATAATGGAAGACTGGAATAATGGGCAAAAAGCATATTTACTGAATTTTATCATATCAGGATAAATACTATTCAATTTGTCATTCCGGACTTGATCCGGAATCCAGCGTCTTCTGGATTCCTGCTTTAGCAGGAATGACATCGTTTTGACTTGACCAACATTGCTGTTCAGACACAATATTCCAATATTCCATCATTCCAATATTCCAACAAACGAGAGCTGTCTTCCGGTTCGACCTTCTCCTCTGTAAGAAAAGAAAAGATCGCCGTGGCAGCGGGTGCAGAGGTTGATCCATGAGATCTGTTCTTCTTTGATCCCTTCTTTCTTCATCTGTGCGATATTAATCTGAGCAAGATCTACCATCCACTTCCCCAAACCTTTCGGAGTTGAAAAAAGTTTCCACTTGGGATGGAACACCTCCTCATTAATCTCGTAACAACAGGGTCCGATAGACGGGCCCAGGCTGACGAGGAAGTCTCTTGATGAACAGCCAAAGTCCTCCTTCATTTTTTTCAAAACTTTCATCGTCATCTGAAGCGATGTTCCGTGTCTTCCCGCGTGGATTGCAGCAATCACTTTCCTTTTCTGATCAATCGCGAAGATCGGGAGGCAATCTGCGGTGAGAATACCAAGGAAGATATTTGAAGCATCCGTGATCACAGCATCGTATTCCAGAAATCGTTTCGTAATCTCCTTCTTGTCATTGCGAGCGACCCAAGGGAGCGTGGCAATCCGGCGGAGCCGTTGCGAGGGCTTAACCCGTGGCAATCTCAAGGAGTTCCCTCGCTTTGCTCGGGACAAGGCTTCGGTCGTTTCACTCCCTCGCAATGACAGTGTGAGGCGGTCTCTGTTGGGCATGGGAAGCGTAATGATCGGTTCTTTTAAGACAAGGATCTGATCTTGTTGCATTTGATCGAGGAGAATCAAGGGTCTCGAATCAAAGCGAAAGGCAGTGGCAATTCGGCTTTTGTTTTCGGAGATGAAATCTTCTCGGTCGCCATTCTTATCGCTCATGTTAAGCGAATCATAAGGAGGAACACTGACCCCTCCCTGGCGGGTTAGAAAAGCATGCCGGAGCCATCCGAGTTCTGCCATTTCAGGAATTTCAAAATAAGGAAGGCCATTTTTCTTTTTTAAGGAGGATCGATCAAGAATATTCATTTTTCCTTTTCAGAGTTTGACCTCAACCATTCAAGGACTTCTTTCATGTCGCGGGGCATGGGTGAAACAAACCGGACCCTTTCTCCTGTTCGAGGGTGAGTGAATTCCAATCGTTCGGCATGCAGGGCCTGGCGGTTCAACCTCTTTACGCATTCTCTCAAAACAGGATCATGGATCGCTCCGGGCCTTCCTTTCCTTCCGTAGAGAGGGTCTCCCAAAATGGGATGGCCGATGGAAGAGAGGTGCACCCGGATCTGATGAGTTCGGCCGGTCTGGGGGAACATCTCAAGGAGAGCCGCGATTTCAAATTCCTCGACCTTCCTCCAGCGTGTGATGGCGGGCCTTCCTTTTTTGGTCCGGGTTGACATCCGCTTCCTCTCACTCGGGTGTCTCCCGATATCAGAATCGATAAGACCTTCGTCTCTGCTAACCTTTCCATAGACAATGGCCCAATACACCTTTTTCACAGTCCTGTTTTTAAACTGTTTGGCCAGATGATGATAGGCCTCGTCGTCTTTAGCCACAACCATCACGCCTGAAGTGTCCTTATCCAATCGGTGCACGATCCCTGGCCTCAAGACACCGTTGATCCCTGCAAGATCCTTGCAATGATAAAGCAGGGCGTTGACCAGTGTGCCCGAGGGGTTTCCATAAGCAGGATGAACGACCATTCCGGAGGACTTATCGACGACAATGATGGATGAATCTTCATAGAGAATGGTGAGGGGAAGAGGCTCCGGTTTGAGAGAAAGAGGTTCGGGTTCAGGAAGGGTTCCTGAGACAATGTGGCCTGTCTTGACGTGGGCACTGGGCTTAGCGGGTTTCTGATTCAGAAAGATGAGATGCTTCTGGATCAAATTCTTTGCCTGAGAGCGGGAGAGCTTCAGGTTTGTTTCAGAAAGAAATTGGTCGAGTCGCCTTCCTTCGCCCCTTTTCGTTACAATGATGGAGAAACGTTTTCTTTGCTCAGATAGATTCTCAAGTCCCATGGTCATGTAGTCTTATAGTCTTGCAGTCCCCTGCCTGCGGCACGCATGTTTTGACCATACGACTAAGCGACTATCCAACTATCCGACCTCTTCTTTGCTAAGCGCCTTGTCCTCTGCGGTTCTGGTGAAAGCTTTCTCAATACCTGCCGCGAGAAGAGGGATTTCCTCGTCAAAGACGGTTCTCATATCCAGGAGCAGTTCTTCTTTGCTGATTCGGGAAATGATGGGAGGGTCCCCTTCTCTTAATTTTTCTTCGAGGCGGTCTACCGATAGGTCAAGGGGCTTGACGGCGACGACCGCGGTTGGAAGTTCTTGAAGAGGAAGGGCTCCTCCCCCTACCTGAGAAACATCTTCTCTCAGAAAGAATGTTCCCCTTTTGTCCATCACCCCCGATAATCTCTTCAACAAACGTTTCCCTCTCCTTTTTAGTTTCCTGGTATCCAGACTCAACATTCGGAGGGTTGGGATCTCTTCCATCGCTGTCTTTTCGTCGAGATAGAGGAGGAGCGTTGATTCAAGCGCGGCCAAGGTGAGCTTATCGATGCGAAGGGCCCGCGTCAGGGGATTGGCCTTGAAAAGGTCCAAAAACTTTTTCTTTCCTAAAATAATACCAGCCTGAGGACCTCCCAAGAGCTTATCACCGCTAAAGGTAACCACGTCCACGCCGGTTTGAATCGTTTCTTGAACCGTGGGCTCCTTTTCCAATCCATAACGGGTAAGATCGATGAGGCAGCCGCTTCCTAAATCATCCACCACGGGAAGTTGATGCTGTTTCCCCAGTTGAACCAGGTCTTGAAGCGAGACTTCGGAGGCAAACCCCATCACCCTGAAATTGCTGGTGTGAACCTTCAAGAGCAAGGCCGTATCAGACCCAATCGCCCTTTGGTAATCATCGAAGTGGGTACGGTTGGTCGTCCCGACCTCCCTGAGTAAAGCTCCGCTCCGTTTCATCACATCAGGAATCCGAAAAGCTCCCCCGATTTCGACCAGCTCTCCCCTGGAAACGATCACCTCCTTTCCCTCTGCAAGTGCATTTAGGACAAGCAAGACAGCTCCGGCATTATTGTTCACCACCAGAGCTGATTCTGCACCGCACAGGCGGCAGAGGATCTCTTCCACATGGGCGTAGCGACTTCCCCGTTCACCACGTTCCAGGTCATATTCTAAATTGGAATAGGTTTTGGAAACTTCGATCAGATGTTGAATCGCAGAGGAATGGAGGGGAGCCCTTCCGAGATTGGTGTGGATCACCACTCCGGTCGCATTGATGACTCGACGGAGTCGTGGCCGAATCTGAAGGTTAATCTCCTCCCGAAAGAGGGGATAGAGGCGCTCGAAAGAGAAAAGGGAATCTCCTAACCCGGAAAGCTCCTCTTGATGGAGGATCTCTTGTCGCAGTCGCCCCAATCCTTTCCGGATGGCTTCGACCACGACATTGCGGGGGTGAATCTTCAAGAGGTCGATGATCTCCGGTCTTGAGAGGATTTCATCCACACTGGGAATCTTACGAAGTGCCTGTTGACGAAGGGACGAAGACATTGGGCTTCCTCCTCATCAGGAGTGTTTTAAGGATCTTGAGGAAGTTCATTCGGATGAATTGAGTGGGCCACTCCAGTTCTTTTTTCTCGCAAATGGTGGACATGCTGTAACGTTGAAGGGCATCACGGCCGCTCGAAACAGATTCCAATGCGGCCTCTCTTTGTTCGGCATTCGGAATGGCCATGATCCGGTCGATCTCCTTCATCATCCGGACCGCACCTTCAAGCCTTAACGAAACCGATTCTGCCGTTTTTGGATCGATCAGGCCGAATTCGGCCTTCAAATGATTGAGTCTCTTCCCGGCTTCGTAGGTACTATAGACGATCTCATCCCGATTCATCCATTCGGTTTCATAGTTGAGGATGTATTTCCAACTGGGAGCCAATAAGGCCTGCCGGTGCTCCTCCACGGTTCGACAAAGCAGACGATATCCATATTTTTTGGGTGATTCAAAAACAGCACTTCCGGGGTCTAAGAAGGGAGCCAGGGGAGAGATGAAAGGGACGAGTTTGCCGTAAGAACGAAATCGTTCCAGGAGAGAGCGACAATAGTCCACCGTCTCCAGAACAGATTGGTACGTCTGCTTTGGAAGGCCGGTCATGAAGAAGAGATCGATCCGTTTTGAACCAAGGTCCACGGCATCTTCAAGCATCCTCTCCAGCGACTCGGTGGTGTAGGGCCTTCCAAACGCTTTTCGGACTTCGTTGTCGTGGGACTCTGGAGAGATTTCGATGTTGAAGTTCGGAACAGACCCGGCAATCCCTTCGAGTTGAGCCCTCGTAGGAGGAACGAAAAATTCAAAGGCGACATGGTTGGTGATTGGCTTCTTCTTCATTTCGTGAAGAAAGGTGAGAGCATATTCTTCCCCGGGTTGAAAAATATCGCCGATGACCATCACCGGTGCATGGAGATGATCTGAGATATTGAAGATGTCCTGTGCTAATAATCCGGGATCCCGAAAGGCTGGCTTCCCCCGGTTGGCAAATGCCCGAAAGGTCTGGGCGGAGCCTCCACAAGTCTTACAGGAGTAGATACAACCCCTGCAGGTGAAAACGGCTGTCACAGGATAGGTATACCAGTCGATAAAAGGTTGATAACCGGTGGGATCAAGATACCTGACGACCTTCTTCATGATATGACGATAGTCGATCGTAATCTCATTCAGATCTCCCGGTACGTGGGTGAGGGAATTCACCCGAATTTCATTCTGCCCATTCCGGTAAGTCAGATTAGGAATGTTTTTGAAATCTCCCCCTTTCTTGATGGCCTGGAGGAGTTGAAGCAGCGGCTTCTCGGTGGAGTCTCCTCTCATGACAAAATCGACAAAGGGGTATTGACGCAGGATTTCCTCATGATAATAAGTTGCAGAGAGCCCACCCAAGATGACGGGAGTGGTGGGATGAAACCGTTTAACGATCTCCGCGAGGGCTAAGGCTCCCTGGACATGGGCCATCCAGTGGAGGTCGATCCCGAAGGCCACAGGTTTATTTCTTTGGATGAGCCGCTCCACATCCAATTTCTCGTCCTTGAGCATCTTCATGGCGACATTGATGATCCTGACTTTAAGGCCATGGCGCTCCAAATATTCCGAGAGGCTGGTAAACCCAATAGGATACATTTCGAAAATGGGTGTGGAGGGGACAACGTCGCTGATCGGGCCGTGAATCCCGGGCTTCTTCCTAAAGTCGTAAAGCGTGGGAGGGTGTAAAAGAATTAAGTCAATCATTGCCATCTTTCATCACTTCGGGGAGACAGGATTTGCTGTTGTCTGGGTTTTTGCCTTATAGGCTTCAACTAACTTTTTAATATCAGGATCCTCTTTCATCTGTTCCTGTAGTGGAATGATGTGATTCGTGAACAGGTTTTTAGTCTGAATCTGGTTAAGGGTCCGTTCTATCTCTTCTCTGGCTTTTTCCAATTGGGCTTTTTCAGCCTCCGGAGTTTCCTGAGCGTTCAATCGCTGGTTGAGGTTTTTGAGGTTGTTCTCCAGGGACACCTTTGTCGCTGAATTGTAGAAGACGGGTTCATTGCTATGGAACAAAAGGTCCAGCTTCGCTGCAAACATCCCTCGTGAAGCGGTCTGAAGGATAATGGTATTTTTAATAACGAGAGGATAGATAAGATTAATCCCCGTGTGGCCGCCGACGATGATATTAATTCCTTGAACACTCTGTGCCAACTCGATATCTTTTGCGTAGCCGAGATGGCTCAGAAGGATGATCAGATCGGTTTTGGGCTTGAGCTCTTTGACCGTGGTCTGTGCTACTTCGATCGGTGGCCGAATGTTCAGCCCCTTTTTCCGTGGATCTGAAGAATTTGTGAATAAATCGGGTGAGAAAAGGCTAAAAACTCCGATTCGGAGACCATGGATTTCCTTAATCAAAGAAGGTTGGAAGAGATTTTTTCCCGAGGCCTCATCGACGAGGTTGGAGGAGAGAAACGGGAAGTTAGCCTTTTTCGAAATTTCCAACAGAAATTCCTTCCCGAGCGTGAGATCGTCATCCCCGATTCCGACGGCATCGTAACCCATTGAATTGAAACTCTCGATCATCAAACGAGCTTTTTCTTCCATCCCCTTTAACTCATTTTCGGGAACAGGATTGATATATTTCTTGAATAGGAGATCACCCGAATCCAGAACGAGTATCCCCTTTTGACTCCCCCGTAAATCCTTTATCCATGCTCCTCTCCTGGCCAGACCGCCAATTCGACTTTTTTCCCCTCAGGTCGGGCACGGATCAATCTCACCATTCATGCTGTTGCTATAGAGAAGGGTGAGAGTCTTGGGTAATTTTTGGGCATGGATTGGAAGCGCACGGAAGACCAGGAGAGATCCAAGAACCAAAACGCCTATCAAAAACCATTTTTCCTTCATTCCGTTCACCTTTGAACAAAAATACTTATATCTCATTCATCCTGTGAAAACAAGGGGAAGTCTGAAAGAAGAACCGAATCTCAGGACGAATATTCCTTGCCCAAAGTACTTCCATCAGGATAAGGTCCCTTCCCTGACATGGTAAGCCTAAGAATTGCTCATTCATCAATGTTCTGGGGATTAATTGGCGACAATCTCTCCGCTCTGGCTGCTTTTAGAAGATTCACATCCGAACTTGTAAAAGCGATGTCTTCTTTCAAAGAAGCCTTCAACCAAATTGCCGAGGCGAGATGAATGCTGTCTGCTGCCTTCAATTGATGTTTTTCAATCACTCTCCTGACGATTGGCAATAGCTCATTGTGAAAGTCTACGATGAGAAGACGGTTCCAGTCGTCTTCGAATTTGTCAATTACCTCTTTCATTTTATGACGGGATAAATCACCGCTCCCTGTTCTCCTCACAAGGGCCGACAGGATTTCCGGATAAGTAAGCTTAGAAGTGGCATTTTCAGGGTTTTCTAAGATGAGTTTCGAGACATGGGGTGAACCGTCTTCCAAAACATAGTTCTTAGCCAATGCACTGCTATCGAAATAAATCATCGTCTTTCCTCAAGGATCGTCTCTGATAATGGTTTCCCTTTCATTCTTACAGGCTTAAAAGGAATCGTTCTCTCCCTTTTCAATGGGAGTCTTATTTTCCCTTGCTTTGCCAAGCTTGCGAGCTTCTCTTCGATACTCAAATGTTCTTCTGAATCGAGATTATGAAGAACGGCTATGGGGGCACCCCTTTCTGTGATGATTATCCTGTCGCCCTTCTTCGTGATACCAAGATAATAAGTCAGTTTATTTTTTAGCTCTTTTATGCCTACTAACTGCACTTTTACACCTCCCCAAAAGTATGTAACCATTGTAGCTACTTTACGAGTTGAAATCAAGAAGAAATATCGGAAAAGTGTCACCCACAGCAAGGTGTGGGTAAAATCCCCTGCCTGCCGGCAGGCGAGGTGATCGCGGCGGGTGTGTCTTCGAAAATCTTATCAAGCGGACGAGTGGAAAATGAGGATCGCAGATGAGAAGTCGAATGAAGAATTCAATTGGTCCAGGGGTTGGGGACTGGTCTCTTATAACCTTTTTGCGTGGCCAAAATATCGAGATGAGGGGTTGCGAGATCCTCAAGAACTGGGTCCGATTCAGCGAGGTTTCTGTAATCGATGGTCTTAATGTATTGGTGGCATTTGTCGCAGAGGTCGATGCGATACGCTTCCTCTCCCTCTGCAAGAAGATAATGAAGAGATTCCCGATCCTTATTATTACAGAAAGGGCAGAACAATCGATCGATTCTCCACTGATAGCCGCAATAGGAACAGAGGAGATAGCGCTTCCCAACTTCCTCTTTCAACAGGCTTAAGGAAGGAAGGGAGCCACAAATGGGACAATATCCCTTCAGCCAGGCTTCCGAATCGACTTCGCCGCGGAGTCGTTCCATTCCCGCTTCAATCGAAGGCCTGGTGCTACTTTGGATCAAGAATGAAAAGACTTTCTGATCCAACCCGAATTCATCGGCGACTTGTTGAACTTTTTTCTCCTTTACTCCTTCTTTAAATAATTTTTTCATCGTTATTCTTTTGTTTTCAAGAGCCTCCTCGATTTTTCCCACCTGCTCTGCCATATGAGGGTTTGCCTCTTTTCCGATCCGACAGAGGTCTTGAAAGAGTTTGGCGGACACTTCGATATCCACCGGAAAATCTTCTTTCTGGATTAGTGAAAAACCCTCTTTGGCTAAGAGTTTCTTCCACTCTTGTTTCAGTTTTATGGGATCAATTCTTAACGAAGCTTTCACATCATCTTGGGCCTCCCTAATCTTCTGGTAAAAATCGAGAATTTCTCCGTAGCCCGGCCTCTTCTTCTTAAGTTGTTCAATTCTATTTTTAAGTCCCAAAAATTCCTCCTTAAAATTCTTTAGCTTTCTCCCTTTCGGGTTTGTCATTCCCGTGGAAACGGGAATCTATTATATAGGTATAGAAAATAATATGGGTTCCCCCGCATCAAGTGCGGGGCAAGCTCTGCTTTCGCAGGAATGACAGAGAGGCGAAATGAAAAAAACGGGCTTGTTTCGGGACTCCTGACCGAAACAAGCCCTCGTTAACACCCCCCTTTACTATTTCACCCTCACCTTCTCTCCCCCAAGGGGAAGGGAATAGGCACAGGGTTTTATCCGATCATGTCTCGAAGGCTCAAAGGCCGGAAGAGACGTTTGAGCGCCATTTTCCTTGTGATCCCGATCGTATTTTCGGCCACGGCGAACTTATGATACTTCTTGGGATCATCGATGAGAAGGTAGATCGCCCGGACATCATCGGGATTGGCCAGCATGGCATCCTTGTACTTACCCTTCACCTCCGCCAATCGCTTGTTTGCCTTCTCGATCATCTCTTTCCTGTCGCCGAAATTCATCGCGCCGGTCGGGCAGGTCTTCACACAGGCAGGCAACATACCCTCTTTGACCCTATCGAAACACATCGTGCATTTTCCCATGATTCCCACACTGGGCAGGTATCTTGGAATGTCATAGGGGCATGCCTCGCGGATTTCCTTGAAGTCTGCGGGTTTCACTTTTACTTTTGGATTAAATACCACTGCCCCTGTCTTCTCGTCATGTAAGATAGCGCCCTTGGCCTTTCCATCGGCCACTTCTTTACAGGGAGGAGACATGCAATGACGGCATTGATCCGGGAAGAAATACCAGGCAGGCTTATCCCCAGGGGGTTCATTGAATCGAACCAGTTTCCAGGTGCTGTATGAGAGATCCGGGGGGTTCTGGTGGCTTCCCCAATTGACCGTCTTTTCCGCCGGTCGTTGATTCCACTGCTTGCAGGAAATCTGACAGCCCCTGCAAGCGGTACATTTCGTTGTATCGATAAAATAGGATTTTCCCTCTGACATTTATATCACCTCCTCCTTAGCCTTTTTTGGCCGGTTTTGGGGTTATCTTGCGTACATTGGCCATAAAGGCCTTGGATTCCGGAATCATTGTGTTTGGATCTCCGATGGTTGGGGTCAATAAGTTAGCACTATCACCACCGTCCTTGGGATGGATCCAGCCGAAATGCCATGGAACTCCAATCTGATGGACGACCTGGCCGGCGATGTTGAACGGTTTTAAACGGGAGGTTACAATGGCGACGGCCTCCAATTTACCTCGCGCCGTTTCGACCACCACCCGACTGCCGTTTTTGATCTCTCTCAGCTTAGCCAACTCCTCACTCATCTCGCAAAAAACTTGAGGTTCTGCTTCAATGAGCCAGGGAAGCCATCGGGTTAAAACACCGGTCTGCCAGTGTTCGGTTACCCGGTACGTGCTGCAAACAAAAGGATATTTCGGATTACAGGTCGCAAAGGTATCCGGGCCACCCTCAAAAATCTTGATCACCGGGCTAATTCTCTGGTTAGATAGTAAGTTCTTTTCAATCGGACATTCCAGAGGTTCATAATGTTCGGGGAAGGGACCGTCTTTCAAGCCCGGGCCAAAGAGGGAAGCAACGCCGTCGGGTTTCATAATGAATGGATAGGCTCCGTCCGTTCCCATAGGCGGTACGGCATTATCAGGTACATCCCCTATCCATTTCTTTCCCTCGGCATCCCACTTAAGAAGAGGTCGCTTTGGATCACGAGGTTTTCCGTCCAGATCAACAGAAGCACGGTTATAGATGATCCTTCGGTTGAGAGGCCAGACCCAGGACCACTCCGGATACAAGCCCAATCCAGTTGGATCGGCCTTCTTTCGACGGGCAGCCATATTACCGGCTTCGGTATAACTACCAGAATAGATCCAGCTACCGCAAGAGGTGGTTCCGTCATCTTTCAGACCAACAAAATTGGGCAATAATTTCCCTGTCGTCAGATCGTAACCGTTTATTTCTTTTGCTACCTTATGGATATCGAAGTGGCCACCGGTTTCATAATCCCACTTCAAATTCAAGATCGGTTCTGGAAATGCTCCCTTTCCTTTTTCATAAAGGGCACGGACCTTTTTAAACAAGTCGTACATGATATCCCCATCAGGTTTGGCCTCGCCCGGGGGATTGGATGCCTTGTAGCGCCATTGCATCCATCGTCCGCTATTGCTGATACTGCCTTCCTTCTCCATGGAGGCAGCGCAGGGTAGTTCGAAGACCTCAGTCTTGATCTTCTTGGGATCCATGCCTGGACCTTTCCAGAAGGAACCCGTTTCATTGTCAAAGACATTCACATTGACCATCCAATCCAGCTTCGTCATAGCCTGACGAACTTTCCCCGAATGGGCACCCGAGCAGGCTGGGTTCATACCCCATGCAAAGAAACCGGTAAAGGTTCCTTTATACATTTCGTCAAAGAGGTTCAGCCAAGAAGCATCCTGTCCCTGGTCAAGTTTGGGGAACCAAGAATACCCAAAATCATTTTCTTTGGTCGCCTTATCGCCGAACACGGATTTTAGGTAGCTGGCGACATATTTGGGCCGGTTTTTCCACCAGTTGACACTTCGAGGATCCTTTGAACCCGGAGTGGTCTTGTTATAATCAGCAAGCGTTGCGAGGTGAGCCTGAGGGGTGGGTAAATAAGCTGGCCAAATGTGGAACAAAAGTCCTGCATCCGTTGATCCCTGAACGTTTGATTCCCCCCTCAGGGCATTGATTCCGCCACCTGCAATGCCCATATTCCCGAGAAGGGACTGAATGATGCACATGGCCCGAATGTTCTGGACCCCTACTGTATGTTGGCACCAACCCATAGCATATAATTCGGTCCCGGCTTTATCCGGGGCTCCAGTGGAACCGTAAGCTTTATAAACCTTTAGTAAATCGTCTTCCGGGGTTCCGGTGATTTCCGTGACTTTTTGAAATGTGTAACGTGAATAATGGTTTTTTAGAAGCTGGAAGACGCACCGGGGGTTCTGCAGGCTCATATCCCTTTTTGGAATCCCATTTTCATCTTTCTCTAATGCCCAGGTTGATGCATCGTAGGCCCTTTTCGTGGGATCGTAGCCCGAGAAAAGGCCGTCGTTGAAACTGTACTTGGGGCTCACAATAAAGGAAGCGTTGGTGTAGTTCTTGACATAAAATTCATCATAAAGATTATTGTCCAAGATGTACTTAATCATGCCGCCCAAGAAAGCGATATCTGTTCCCGAACGGAGTCGCACAAAGATATCCGCCTTCGTCGAGGTACGGGTAAACCTTGGATCCACATGGATGAAGGTGGCGCCCCTATCTCGTGCTGCTTGAATCCACTTAAAGGAGACGGGGTGGTTTTCTGCAACATTACCTCCCATGTTCAGAATCACGTCGGCATTTCTAAAATCGATATAATGATTGGTCATCGCACCGCGTCCGAACGACTCTCCCAGAGCCGCTACAGAGGGGCTGTGTCAGATACGGGCCTGATGTTCAATGTAGATGATGCCGAGGGATCTGAGGAATTTTGCATACAGCCAGCACTCCTCATTGTCAAGGGCTGCGCTCCCTACCGAAGCGATGCCATTCGTCCGGTTGACGAGTTGACCCTTGGCATTCTTCTGCATGAAGCTTGCATCCCGGCTCTTCTTGATGTTTGCCGCGATCTTATCCAGAGCCCATTCCCAACTGACCTCTTTCCACTGGGCGCTGTAAGGGGCACGGTAGCGGACTTTCTTCAATCGGTTATCATTGACGGCAATTTGGTAAAGGGATGA
>Ga0315282_10006232_pt1 | contig 20043 bp, 21 predicted proteins | sample YL17G07_20_MG_FD_203693 | JGI IMG/M metagenome (GOLD analysis project Ga0315282, IMG submission 203693) | Sediment microbial communities from Yellowstone Lake, YNP, Wyoming, USA - YL17G07_20 | ecosystem: Environmental > Aquatic > Freshwater > Lake > Sediment | place: USA: Wyoming | collected... | reverse complement strand
TAGAAGAGTTCGCGGGTCAGTGCTTCGACGCAGTCATCACGGTTTGCGACAATGCCAAGGAGAGTTGCCCGATCTTCCCCGGAGCGCCGCTACGAATCCACTGGAGCTACCCGGACCCCGCCGCCGTCGAGGGGAGCAAGGAAGAGCGGCTCCGGGCGTTTCGCGGGGTTCGCGACGGCCTGCGACAGAAGTTTCAGTCCTTCCTTGCCTCGCACCGCGACGGGTAGTCTGAGAAGGCCGCGCGTTGCCGCCGCATTCACGCCCGAATCTTCAAGGGAAAATCCCAATACTGATTTATCATGTTGGACCGGCACGGGTGCAACGGACCCTGTCTCGCCATTGGGACTCTTGCGATTCAAAGATGCGACAAACACAGGAAGGAGGCTTATGCAACAATTCACCGCGGAGGTGATTGGCACGATGTTGTTAGTTCTCTTGGGGGATGGTGCGGTAGCGGCGTGTTTATTGAAGCGAACAAAGGCAGAGAACGGGGGCTGGATGGTGATTACCACGGGATGGGCATTGGGGGTGGCGATGGGAGTGTACGCCGTGGGACGCATCAGCGGCGCGCATTTGAATCCCGCCATCACCCTGGGCTTGGCGGTGATTGGCAGGTTTTCCTGGAGCGCCGTGCCCATCTACATGGCGGCACAATTCTTGGGAGCCTTCCTCGGCGCGGTGATCGTGTGGCTCGCCTATCTTGCCCACTGGCCGGTGACGGATGACAAGAGCGCGAAGCTCGGAGTCTTCTCCACCGTGCCGGCCATTCGCCGCCTGCCCATGAATCTGCTCACCGAAATCATCGGAACGTTCGTCCTGATGTTTGGAGTGCTCGCCATCCTGGCCAACGCCGCCCCCACCCAAAGTGGCCTCTTTCCGCTTCTGGTGGGATTTCTCGTCTGGTCAATCGGGCTGTCGCTCGGCGCGCCCACCGGATACGCCATCAATCCCGCGCGCGACCTGGGGCCGCGCCTCGCCCACGCGCTGCTGCCCATCGCGGGCAAAGGTGATTCCGACTGGAGCTATTCCTGGGTGCCCATCGTCGGGCCCGTACTCGGTGGACTCCTGGGAGCAGTTACCTATGTGGGATTATTCGGATACTAAGTTGCAGTGCGTCCGTTGAAAGTTTTCAGTCATCAGTTATCAGTAAGTGCCCATGCGAGCGGCTTTTTGGTTCTTACTGAAGACTGATAACTGATTAACGACAACTGACCACGGGCAATGAACTGTGGACGTCTCGATCTACCGTGAACATGAGACTTCGCCCCGAATTCGAAATCGAAATTGCTGGCCGAACGGTTCGTCTTGGTGAGCGTTCGCTCATTATGGGCGTGCTCAACGTGACCCCTGACTCGTTCTCGGACGGGGGCCACTACTTTGCCGCCGACCGCGCCATCGAACACGGCCTCGAGATGGTGGACCAGGGCGCCGACTGGATTGATGTGGGCGGTGAGTCCACCCGGCCGGGGTCTCGACCTGTGACGGCACGGGAAGAGCTGCGTCGCGTCCTGCCTGTCATCCAGAGGCTGCGAAATAGGCGGAGCACGCTGCCGATTTCCATTGACACCACCAAGGCAGAAGTGGCGGAGGAAGCCGTGCGCGCCGGAGCAAGCATCATCAACGACACGAGCGGGCTCCGCTTCGACCCGCGACTGGCGGAGGTGGCCGGAAGACACCGAACGCCTCTCATCCTCATGCACCTCCGCGGCCGACCCGAAACCATGCAACAGAAACCATTCGCGCACTCCATCTGGCGCTCGCTTAACGACGGTCTGAAGCGCTCCATCCAACGCGCGCTGGCTCGGGGCGTCCCTCGGTCGCAGTTGATCATCGACCCCGGAATGGGCTTCGGAAAGTCGCGCCGACAGAACTTCGAAATCCTCGCCCAGCTCGGACGCCTCCAGCGCTTTCGGCTGCCCATCCTGGTGGGGACCTCACGGAAGTCGTTTGTGCAAGCGGTGGTCCGAGGCGAGGGGTTGCAGCCTTCACGCCCCCAGAAGCGCCGAGCAACTCCCTGGCCGCTCACGGGCGGCGCAGGGGCCGGCCTTGCCCTGCCCGGCGGGGCGCCGCAAGCAGCACCCCTACTGCTCGGTGATGCAGCGGCGGTGGCAGCGTCCATCCTTGGCGGAGCGCACATCGTCCGCGTGCACGACGTGGCGGCCATCCTGCCCGCCGTGCGGATTGCCGACGCTATCCTGGCCGCACGCCTCAGGCCATAGGGCGTAGCACGCCTTATCCCGGCCAAGCTCAAGGGCATAGCCCATTCCTACCGCCACACGGTACAATGATGCGTCATGGCTCACAAACCTCAACTGTTCGGCACGGACGGCGTGCGCGGCGTGGCAGGTCATTACCCTCTCGACCGAGAAACCGTCTGGAAGCTCGGCCGCTCGATCGGAGAGGTTCTGGCCAGGAAAGCCTCGGCAGCGCCGCTGCGCGTCGTGCTGGGGGAAGACACGCGGGAGTCGAGCGGATGGATTTCCCGCACCTTAGCTGGAGGGCTGCGGTCGAGCGGCGTGGAAGTGACGTATGCCGGCGTCCTCCCAACGCCCGGCATCGCCTTCCTCACTCGCCATTACGGGTGCGCCGCCGGCTTGGTCATCTCGGCTTCCCACAATCCCTACGAGGACAACGGAATCAAGATCCTTTCCGCCGCGGGAATGAAGCTCCCCGAGACGGTGGAGCTGGAAATCGAACGCGCGCTCGCCCGCTGTGACACAGCCGGCGTGCTAGTCCCCGAAGCGCCGCTCGAGCCCGCGCCTCAACTGCTGAACGATTACGTCGAGTTTCTCTGGAGCATGGTTCCAGGCGGCAACCGTGTGTCCCGATTTCGCCTGGTGGCCGACTGCGCACACGGCGCGGCGTCCCGGGTGGTCCCCCAACTTCTCAAGAAGTTGGGGATTGAGGCTCGCGTCCTGCACGCCGCGCCCAACGGTCGCAACATCAACCTGGACTGCGGTTCGCTCCATCCCGAAGTCATGGCCCGGGAAACCAAGGCGGCGGGCGCCGACCTGGGAGTGGCCTTCGACGGCGATGCAGACCGGGCCATCTTTGCCACGCGCGAGGGCCGCATCGTCGATGGAGACCACGTCCTGTACGCGTGCGCCCTCCATCTCAGCCAACGTAAATCGCTGCAGGGCGCGAGCGTTGTCGGCACCCTGATGACCAACCTCGGCCTGGAACTCGCTCTGGCACGGCACGGCATAACCCTGAAGCGCACGGCGGTGGGGGACAAGTACGTTTTGGAAGAGATGTTGCGCGCGGGGATCAATCTGGGAGGCGAACCTTCCGGCCATATCATCTTTGCGGACATTTCTCTCGCCGGCGACGGACTGATCACGTTGCTCCAGGTCTTGCGCCTGCTCGACGAAACCGGCGAATCCTTGGAAGAACTGGTGCGCGGCCTCAAGCAGTTCCCGCAGATCATCCGCAATGTGCGCGTCCGGGAGAAGCCACCGCTCGAATCAATCCCCGAGATCGCGCAGGCCATCGCCGATTGTCAACGCGACTTTGGCGAGCAGGGCCGGGTGGTGGTACGCTACTCCGGCACGGAAAAAGTGGCCCGAGTGATGGTCGAAGCCGAAGCCGCCGAAGCCGTGGAGCGCCACACCGCGCGCATTGCCGCGGCTATTGACTCGGCCCTCGGGGCACGCTAAGAAACCAATCGTTGCGGCGGCCTGGCTGTGCCGATGGCTGCCATCGGGAGGGCCGCCGGCGGAGAACACGGCGCGGTGCTTACAGGGCGCCGCCACCGAGGGCGCTATGCGAAAGTCCCTCCTTGTACTTTTCCTTGTCACATTGGGATGCAATCCTTCGTGGGTTGGAGCGCAGAACAAGGGTTCGGCAGCTTTTGACGTAGGCGAATTCCTCACACGCTACGAAAGCAGCCTGAAGCCACTGGACCAACTGTACGGCGAACTGGCGAATGAGAACCTGCCCCTGCGCGATGAGGCCGGTCAGCCTCTCGCTCGCCGTCACCTCGAAGACCGCCGGGAGGCGCTCAAGGACCTCGTCACCATCGTGCACGCGCTTGCCGCCAACCCCCAGGATCTGGTCTCAGCCACCAAGCTCCTTGTGCAAAGCGAGACGCTGGCCGACGACCTCTTTGATCTTTCCCAGGTCGCCTACGACAACAACCGTGAGGAGTTGGGCAGGCAACTCGCCGACCTTCTGAGGGTCATGGACCACCACAATGCGCTGATTGAATCCTACGCCCTGAACGTGGCGGCGGAAAAAGAAGCGCGCCTCCGCGAATTGGAGAAGGAAAACCAGGAGCTGCGACAGAAGCTGAGCGAGGCTACGGAGCCGGTAAAATCCAAGGTTACCGCCCAGCGGTAGCCAGAGTGCCTCATGCGGCCAGGGCAAGGGCAACCCGCTTTTCGGGTCGGTCATCCCAATTGCCAGCAGCCCAAAAGCCTCTCGGGCGAGGTGCAGTATGAAGAGCTGTCGCTTTTTCCCCCTCCTGGCCATCCTGAGCCTGATGGCATGGCCACAGCACGCGTTCAGCCAGAGCGCGTCTGCGACGTCTCAGGCGCGACCGGCGTCCAGTGCTTCCAAGGTGGTTGTGCCTGCTGACACCGCGATCCCCCTGGCGCTCAAGAACACAATCAGCTCGCGGACCGCCTTCGTCGGTCAAGCGATCTATTGCGAGACAATTTACCCCATCACGGTCGGGAACCGCATCGTTATTCCGGTAGGGAGCTACGTGAAAGGCGCGATCACGCAGGTCGTCCGCCCGGGGCGCGTCAAGGGCAAGGCCCAGCTGGGAATCCGCTTTGAGTCGCTCACTCTGGCGAATGGAACCACTCGGCCTCTGCGCGCCACGCTCTCCTCTTATGCAGGAAACGGAGACCAGGGATTTCGGCGCGAGGAATCGAAGATTGAAGGGGAGTCCTCGAAAGGAGAAGATGCAAGGAAGATTGCGACGACGGCAACGCAGGGTACCATCATTGGGGGCCTTTCCTCGCGCAGCGGCAAGGGCGCTGGCATCGGCGCCCTCAGTGGCGGGGTGGGCAGCCTGATCTGGGTCCTGGCGACCCGCGGAAAGGAGATCCTGCTGCCGACAGGGACCAATCTGGAACTTCAACTGGTCACACCACTCACGTTCGAGCGCGACGAACTGGAGCCTCCCGGCCGCTACGACGAAGGCCCAGCCCTCCCCCGGCACGAATAGGGATCGGGCAGCTAATTCCCGAAGACAATCAGACCCGCCAGGGTCCGTCCGGCACGGTGGAGCTGCATCGTAAGCATCAGGCATGGCTTCGTCTCGGCAACTAGTTCACGGTGAGGTTGATGAGGATATATTGGCCAGCCTCGCCGGACGTGGCGCTTGCCGCGATGCTTTACGTACCCTGTGGGTCCCGCGGATGTGATAGTAGTGGTCTTCCCCGCAGGAGGCCAGGAACAGCACGCAGAGAATGATGGCCGTCGCCAGCGCCGCAAGGGCAGGCACGCGCCGGCGAGCCATTCGCGCCCGTCTCGCCAATGCAACGAAAAACGTCAGACCCAGCAGCCACGGCAGTGGAGACCGTGGGCGCAGGGGCGGCGGCGCGGCCGAACGTTGGGTCGTTTGAACCTTGATCCCGACAGCCGCGGAGTTCGTGCCGCCGAGCGTCACCGACTCAGGTGTGAAAGTGCACGTGGTCTCTTGCGGTGGTCCGGCGCAACTGAACGTTGCTTTGCCAGTTAACCCGTTCGCCACAATACGCGGGAGGGAAAGCAGCGCGCTGCCGCTATTAAGCGAGGTCACGGTCTGCGCAGGGCTCGTGAAGCCGGTGGCGCGATTGGAGAAGGTCGGCGTCTGCGGGAAAAGAGCAACCGCCGGCGCGTCTGCCGGAGCGAGCTTGGCGATGAAGGCATCCCCAGTAGGCGCGTAATCCAAACCAGAGCCGCCCAGGTAGGTGGAGTAACTCACTGCCGGATCGATCTATATGGCGATGACACAGAAGTTGTTGCAGATCTCGGCCAGGGCGTTGATGGCGAAACCCTGCCGGGACTGGGCGCCGAACTCGCGGATGTTGAACGTCGCGATGAGCAGATTCTTGCCACCCGTTTTGGGAGGGACCCTTGCTTCTTCAATGATTTCACGCACTGCCTTGACTTGGGCCACTTCTGCTTCGTTCATCTTCTCATAAGACGCTTCGTTAAGCGCGTGCTCTCTTTCTAAGCTGGGTCTTCAGCGCGGCCATCTCGCACTTGCGTCTCCTCCAGCCAACCGAGGGAGAAGGCGCGTGACCCGGGGATAGGTTCCCCACAGGGCATCGAAGGACTAGCACAGCGCTGGCCATGACGGCTTTACGCCAGGGGGAAGCAACCCCATCGCAAAGGGAGGGCCGGCAGAAGTCAACCGTCGGGACGTAGGAGGCACTGTCTGACATTTCTGTCGAAAGCAGCACGGAGCCCTTCGGGTGCAGGCGCAAACATCGCAACACGCGCAGTGTATCCCCACCCGGCGACTTCGCCGCTCATAGAGCGTCGCTGTAGCCGCCGCAAACGGCCGGTCACTCAGCTCTGGGTGGGGGCGAAGCGGCCGGCTCTTCCTCTGCCGGGTGGTGGGCATAACGGCTCCGCACTACCACCACATAGTGAATGCCGGAAGCCAGGGTAAACGCGGCGGTGAGGAGAGTGCATATTCGGAGCAGGGTGGCAGTGGCCAGGGGAATATGGGCTTGAAACGCCACGGCTACAAAGATGGTCGCCACCTGCACGGTGGTCGAAACCTTCCCCAGGATGCTGGGGCTAAAGGGCCGGAATCCGGAGACCAGGATGATGAGCAGCGCGATGATCACAATCGCCAAATCGCGGCTCAGCACCAGGATGGTGAGCCACCAGGGGAGGGCGTCACGAAAGGCGAGCACCAAGTAGGCCGTGGTCATCAGAATCTTGTCGGCGATGGGGTCGAGCGCCATGCCGAGCGGCGTCTGCTGGTGGAAGACCCGCGCCACGGTGCCGTCCACGACGTCCGAGACGGCCGCGCCGGCCAGAATCGCCAGCGCCCATCCATAGCTTCGATCAACCACCAGAATGGCAAACACCGGGACAAACACCAGCCGCAGAATAGTGATCTGGTTGGCAGGAGTAAGCACGCGGGAGGACATAGTCTCCTTGTCACTTTAGCGGGCCAAGCTGGCGGGTGTCAAACTGGACGCCCGGCGCCGTGGGGCGCAGCAGGTTTGGGGGATTTGCGACTTCCTGTTGCTCGGCGCGCGGGGCCAAGCTGATTCCCACAAGAAATGCGGTTTGGTGGAGCAATTCGCTGCTGCTTCGGGAATTGGACTGCGCCGGTCGAGCCCCGCCCGTGCTGAAGTCGAGGAGGTCAGACGTGCGGGGTTTCGATGCCAAGGTATTCTTTAATCGTCAGCCCCACCTTCTGGCGGAAGCGGTCAGCCAAGGAGGGCAGTGTGCCGCTCGGTTCGTCCCAGGCAATGCGCTCGACGCGATGGATGGGATAGAAAACCGTGGTCATGCCCACGGTCGCTTCTTCCTGGTGAAGGATCTGCCGCACAAAATCGTCAAAGGAGTTCAGTTCAATCCCCCGCACCGTCACGCCGGCAGAGGTCAACGCCAGCAGTTGCCCCCAGATTTTTTCCTTCGGCGCCGTCAAGCTCACAATGATGATGCTATTGATTTCCACGATCCACCTTGCCATTCGATCAGGCCGCTGCGCCCCCGGAAGCCGCACGCGTGTCCCCCTGCCCGGGACCGCCAGCATTCGACAATCATGGCGATTCCCTACCCGCCGCCGGTGCACAGGGCCGCCAGTCCCAAACGAAGATTACGCCGGCGGATTTCATAAAGCAACGTCACCAGGATGCGCGCGCCGCCGAAGCTGCCCATCGCCGTGCGCGCCCCGCGGATGATGCCTCCGGATTCCATAAAGCCCCCACAATGAAGCATGCAGGTGCCGCTACCTTGGCGCTCTGCGCGGAGGGCCGGCGCACCGCCCCTCAGGTTCATCCGATGATTTCCTGATTGATCATTCTCAGGGCCCTGTGCACGGGAGTGCCGAGGCAGTCATGTGGTCACACCTGGTAAACGCGGATTTGAGGATCAGGCAGAAGCCTTGGCTCGGTCACCTTCTGCACCGCCTCCACAGTCGTGCCGGGGCCGAGTTCCTTCAGCAGCAGTCCTTCCGGGGTCACGTCAATGACGGCGAGTTCGGTGATGATCGTATCGACCACCCCGACGCCCGTCAGGGGCAGACGGCACCGTTTGAGAATCTTCGGTTTGCCATCGCGCGTCGTGTGTTCCATGGCCACGATGACGCGCTTGGCCCTCACCACCAGATCCATCGCCCCGCCGATGCCTTTCACCATCTTCCCCGGGATCATCCAGTTCGCCAGATTGCCTTGCTCATCCACCTCCATGGCGCCGAGCACCGTCAGGTCAACGTGGCCGCCGCGAATCATGGCGAAAGAGTCGGCGCTATCGAAGTACGCGCCGCCGGGAATCTCCGACACCGTTTCCTTGCCCGCGTTGATGAGGTCCGGGTCCTCGTCGCCCTCGAACGGGTACGGCCCCACGCCCAGCATGCCGTTTTCCGATTGCAGCACTACTTCGATGCCGGGCGGGATGTGATTCGCCACCATAGTAGGCATACCGATACCCAGGTTGACGTAGTAGCCGTCTTTCAGTTCCTGCGCCACGCGGCGCACAATCACTTCGCGCTTGTCCATCAGGACCTTTCCCTCACCCTGCGCTTCTCAATGTGCTTCTCGAAGTGGTCACCCTGGATGATGCGCTGCACGTAGATGCTGGGTGTATGGATCGAAGCCGGGTCAAGTTCGCCGAGTTCGACAATCTCTTCCACTTCGGCGATGGTCACCTTCGCGGCGGTTGCCATCAGGGGATTGAAGTTCCGCGCCGTCTTCCGGTAGATGAGGTTGCCCCAGCGGTCGCCCTTCCACGCTTTGACGAAGGCGAAATCGGCCTTCAGCGCCCGCTCGAGCAGGTACTGGCGGCCGTCGAACTCGCGCACGTCCTTGCCCTCGGCGATGAGGGTTCCCACGCCCGTGGGCGTGTAAAAGGCCGGGATGCCCGCGCCGCCAGCCCGAATGCACTCGGAAAACGTCCCCTGGGGAATCAGCTCAGCCTCAAGTTCACCCTTCAGCACCAACTCTTCGTACAGCTTGTTCTCGCCGATGTAGGTGCCGATGATTTTCTTGATCTGACGGTTTTCCAGCCAGCGGCCCACCCCGCGGCCTTCCACTCCCGCATTGTTACTGATGACGGTAAGGTCCCTGACGCCTTTGCGGCGCACGGCTTCAATCAGGTTCTCCGGCGTGCCGCACAAACCGAAGCCGCCCACCATGACAGTGACGCCATCCGTCACATCGAAGATGGCCGCTCCCGCGCTGGGATAAACCTTGTTCACAAGGATGCCTGTATTTACTGGCCGCTCGTGTGGCGCGATGCGGCCACCGATTGATGGCGGCGGTCATAGACCGCAGCTACAGACCCTGGCGCCACTTATGCCCCGGCCTTCGGTTTCACCATCTTGGTCTGGAGGGTAAAGCGGTCCGCGAGCTTGGGCCGGTCGGCGTCCTCCCAGTGCTGGGCGGTGATAGTCTGCTGGATGCGTGCGTTGCGGTCCTTGACCGGCGGGTGGGTGCGCGTCCAGAAGGACTTGCCGCCCTGCGCGGTAGCCTGGTCGAGCTTGGTGAGAAACCGCGCCAGCCCGTCGGCAGGATAACCAGCCGCATGTGCGTACCTCACGCCGCGCTGGTCGGCGTCGTACTCGTCGCCGGGGGCCAGCCCCTGGTCAATGAGTTTGACCAGGATGCCCTTCGACATCTTGTGGAGGTAGGCGCTGCCGGGCGTGTAGGCTTTCGCTTCGTCCATTCCGGCCCGCAGGGCCTTGTCGCGCTCCACGATCTTCAAGACGTGTTTCCCCGCCACGTGACCTACCTCGTGAGCGAGGACCCCGGCCAATTCCGATTCGTCTTCACACAGCGCCACCGCGCCGCGCGTAATGAAGATGTAGCCGCCCGGGGCGGAGAAAGCATTGATGTCGTCGGAATCGAGGACGGCGAAATGATAGGTGATGTCCTGCCGCTCGGACTGCGCCGCCACCGTGGCGCCTACCATGTTGACGTAGCGGGTGAGCGGCTCGTTCTTGTAAAGGTGGAAGAACGCCACCATCTTGGCCGCGACTTCGCGGCCCACTTCACGCTCTTCCTCGACGGTCATCGGCTGGAGGGCTTTCTGGACCTTCTGCGTTTTCTCGGTGGCTTTCTTGAGGAAGTCCCCGAACTGTGCCTTGGCCTGGGGAGCCAGCCCCAGCAGCGCGAGGACGGCCAGAACCTGCGCGGCCCACCGCCCGGTGCGACAAGCGACTCGTGGCTTCATGGTTTCCTCCTCACTGCTTGGGCTTCAGTTTCCCGTCGTCCTGGAACTTCTTCACGTCCTTTTCCGGAATGGAGTAATTCTCCATCGCGGTGACGGCTTGCCGGTCGGCGGCCGTCGGCTTGGCCTCGCCCATCTGCTCGCCCTCGCCGACCGTCTTGCTGCCGGCTGTCGCAGTCACTTCCTGCTGCTCCGAACTCTCGCCGGTGATGGCCTTGAGACCCGAGAAGAACCCACCCTTCTTTTTCTTCTTTTGCTGGTCTTTGTCGGACTTTCCCTGACCCTGCTGGGACTGGTCCTGCTGACTCTGGTCCTGCGGGCTGGTAGGAGGAGCTCCCCCGGCCGTCAACCCGGCCGACAAGGCCAGCAACAAACAGACCTCGAGTATTCGTCTCATGACGCGGCCTCTCTTACCTAGGCGGTATCGGTCATCCCCAGTAGTTCGTAAACCACAATTTTCTGGGCCTTGCCCTTCACCGAGATTTCTCCCAGCGGACGCACCTGGGCTTTGTCCCGGACCTGCTGGTACGTGGCATCGCTGATGACGATGGTGGCGTGCAACTCCTTGGTGGAACTCTCCAGCCGCGATCCGAGGTTGACGTTGTCCCCGATGACCGTGAAATCCATCCGCTGCTCGGAGCCGATATTGCCAAAAAGCATTTCGCCCGTATTGATGCCGACGCCAATCTGAAGGGTCGGCCGACCTTCACTTTGCCACTTTCGATTCAATTTTTCCAGCCCCTCGATCATCTCCAGCGCGGCGCGCGCGGCCAGTTCCGCGTGATTCGGCTGGGCCAGCGGCGCCCCCCAGAAGGCCATCACACAATCGCCGACGAACTTGTCGAGCGTGCCCTGGTGCTTGAAGATGACGGAGACCATCATGTTCAAGTGCTCGTTCAGGGTAGCGACCACGGCTTCCGGCGGCAGCTTCTCCGAGATGCTCGTGAACCCGCGGATGTCGCTGAAGAGCACCGTCAGGTTGCGCTTCTCGGCTCGCAGGCTCGCCCAATTGAAGTCCTGCATGATGGTCTCAACCAGTTGGGGCGAAAGATACTTGAGCAGCGTCTTGCGGTACTTCCGCTTCTCGCGGCCCTCGGTGGCGTACCGCGTCAGCGTCGAGCCCGTAAAGGCGACCACCCCGGCGGCGAGCGGCCCCACCATGGGCGCCCAGAGGTTCTGGGTGCGGAAAACAGCGCATACCCCGGCGAAGTAGGCCAGGCCCACCAGCACCGCCAAGAGCGTATAGAGTAGCGCCGAGCGAAACAGGTACACCAGACCCGCCATGAGCAGCGCCAGCAGTAGGATAGCTGCAACCGTCCAGGGTTCCGGCGCCGCGCGCAGGAAATCCCCCTGCAACAGGTTGTCAATCACCGTGGCGTGGATCTCCACGCCCGGGTAAGCAGGCGAGAAGGCGTTGGAGCGGACGTCGGAGGCGCCCGCCGCCGTCGCGCCGATCAGCACGATCTTGTCTTTGAACGCCTCGGGGGGAATCTCAGGCTTCTCGCCGTTGTCGTAGGCCAGGGCGGAATTGAAAACCTTCCACACTGAGTAGTGCTTGTAAGTGTACGCGGGGCCATACCAGCGCACCAGCAGCCGGCCCCGTTCATCGAGCGGCGCCTTCCGGCCGGCAAACTCCAGCACAGGCCCGGGCGTCACTGTCAGTTCCGGTTTCTGCCCGAGTGCTAGCGCGGCGACGGCCAGCGGGAAGGAGGCATAGTACTCGTCACGAAACCGAAACAGTGGCATGACGGTGCGCACCGGCCCGTCGGGGTCGGACTGGATGGTAATACAGCCCATGCCCGCCGCCGACCGCAGGAATTCGTCCTGCGAGAGGTCAATTCCGGAATAAGCCCGCAGCGCCAGTGGCACCGGCTGGTTGATCTGAAGGGCGAAAGGCGCGAGGCGCTTGCGGAGGCTTTCTTGCGCCGCGGGGTCCGTCTCGCGGAAAGTCCCCATGTTGAGGGCAAAGGCGAGGACAGCGCTAGGGCGCTCAGCCAAGGCCTCGGCGAGCATCGCGTCATCGCCGGCGTGGGGGTCGGCGCCCTGGAAAAGCAGATCCAGTCCGATCACCCGTGCCCCCCACTCATTCAGGTAGTGCACCAAGCCGGCGTAGAGCTTCCGGCGGGGAGGCCAGCGGCCGAAGTTGTCGAGAAAGTCTTGCGAACCGAAGCTGTTGTCGTCGAGCGCGATGATGACGATGTCGCGGCTGGCGCGTCGCTCCTGGGTGAAGGCGCGGAAGCGCCAATCCAGCGATTTGCGCTCGGCGGTGTCAAGCCAGCCCAGGCACTCCACGCCCAGCACGAGCGCGGCGCCGGCCAGCCCCAACGCGCACGCCTGCACCAGCTTCGATTTCCCCCACCGTCTGAGGAGTTCCATAGGGGGGCTCACCCGCCGCTGATGATTGTAGCCCGACTGGGAAGGCATGATGTGAACCATTACTGCCTTGACAACATCCGCCGGGTGAATTCCTCGATGGGCGCGTGGTCGTCGGTGAAGACCGGGGTGCCCGCCGCCGGGATAAACTCCTGGAGCGAGGTCGCGGCGCGGCGCGCCAGATCGGCGATTCCGCCCTGACCTTGGGCAGCTTCTTGAAGCTGCGCCCGGATAGAGTCCAGCGAGCGCGCCTGCGGGAAGGCGAACAGGATGTGGTTCTGGTCGGCGCGGGAGAGCACCAGTACCGACGGATAGACGCGCCGCAGCGTCGCCACGGTCGCCGAGAGAATTTCCTGCTCCGCGCCCAGATCGTAAACGTTCATCATCAGCAGCCCGTCCGGTGCGAGGCGCGCCCGGACCAGGCGGAAAAATTCCTCGGTCACGAGATAGAAAGGAACATACGGCCCGCCGTGGTAGAGGTCCACGTGGATGAGGTCGTAGCTGGCGCGGCTGCGGGCCAACCAGGGCCGCGCGTCGGCCACGTGGATTCGGAGCCGGTTAGGTTCCGCGCGCAGGCCGAAGAAGCGGTCCGCCGCCTCGACCACCAGCGGGTCGATCTCCACCGCGTCAATTTCGATATCAGGTGCGGTGAGTCGCGTCATGCGGATCGAGCCGCCCGCGCCCATCCCCAACACCAACAACCGCCGCCCCTCGACCAACAGCGGGCCGAGGGCGTAATCGTCCTGGTAGGACCCCGACCAGACGGCGCCTTCCTTGCGCGTCGTGTGCGAGAACCGCGCGTCATTCAGCGCCAGCCACATAAAACCCTGCGTACGAATGACCCGCACCAGGTTGTAGGCCGACTCTGCGCGCCAGATCTCGTATCCCGGCAGGGGCGGCTCGGGTGCCAGCGCCAGCCCGACGAGCAGCAACAGGCCGGCGAGCGCCCTCTTCCGCTTGGCTGCCAGCCCCAGGACGCCGATTGCCAGGGAGGTGCCGCAGAGCAACTTCAAGGTCGCCTGGGTCCCGAAGCGCGGGACGAGATAGAAGCTGGTGAGCAGCGTTCCCGCGATACTGCCCACGGTGGCGAGCGCGTACACCCTGCCGGCCGTTACCCCGACCTTTCCGGCGCGCGCCAGCAAGCGAATGACAAACGGAGAGGTGACAGCCAGGGCGGTCATGGGCGGCGTGAAGATAATCAAACTCGCCACCACCGTGCCGGTGAATTCTCCCCAAGGCCATAACCAGGCGAGTAGCCAGCGGTTGGTTAGAACGATGACCAGCTGATAGAAGGCGCTCGCCAGGATCACGGCGTAAAGGGGGAAATCCGTCTGGCTGCGGTCGGCCATCCAGCCGCCCAGAGCGTAGCCGAGCGTGAGGGCAACCATCACCACCGAAATGAGGCTCCCCCACACGTAGATTGTGTAGCCGAAGTACGGGGCGTAGAGCCGAAACGCCAAAAGCTCCAGCCCCATGATGACGGCGCCCGTCAGGCTCGCGGTCAGAAGCCAGAAGGCAACCCGTCTCCTCCCCGGAGCGTCCGCCGCCGTGGGATTCGCGCTCTCGCTCAAAGATGGGGGGGCTGATTCCATAACACCGCCGGGGGAAATCGTCGGCGGGATTTTACCACTTTTGAACCACCGCAGGGACAAGACAGCTGCGAGAGGAATATGAAAATGCACACGCAGATGGGGAGAAGGCCTCAGGATCGCCGGGGGGATGACCCGCCGCTCTCCTGCAGACGTTTACGCAACCTCGCGGCCTGTTTGAACTCGCGTTCCAGCTCACGGTCGCTCAGGTGATGCTTCATGTCTTCGAGTTTCTGGATCAGCACCTCCAGCGCCGCTTGGATATTTTCGATATTGGTCAGGCAGATGTCTCGCCAGAGCGCATAAGGGCTCTCGGCCAGACGAGTGGCGTCGCGGAAGCCGGAGCCCGCAAGCTCAAGGGGAAGGAAGTCCTCCGCGGCCTGCTCGGCGACAATGCTGGCCAAGCCCGAGGAGACCAGTTGGGGCAGGTGGGAGAGGAACGCCACGGCGCGGTCGTGAAGGGAAGCCTCAGTCACGAAGGGCCGCGCACCCAGCATTTCGAGCAGCGAAGAAAAGGCCTGCACACGCTCGTCCGCCAAGTGATCCGGGGAAAGCGGCGTCAGGACATACCGCGCATTCTCCAGCAACCCCGCGTCAGCGTTTGCGAAGCCGGAACGCTCTTTGCCCGCCAGGGGATGCCCGCCGAGAAAGAGCGGTTCTTCGCCAAAAACCTCCCGGGCCCGCTGGCAGATCAGCCGCTTGGTACTGCCGAGGTCAGTCACCAACGCGCGCGGCTGAACGGCCGCCTTGAGCCGGGGAAGCAGGTCGAGGATGACGCCGACAGGCGTCGCCAGAATGACGAGGTCGGCGTCGCGGACGGCGGCGGAAAGGTCGGTACTCCCCTCCTCGACTGCGCCAGCGGCCAGCGCTCCGTCCAACACGTCGGACCGGTCGCAGCCTACGCGGCGTCCCGCGAAACCGTGCTTCTTGAGCGCCAGTCCCCAGGACCCGCCCATCAGGCCCAAGCCGATGATCGAGATTCGCTGAAAGTTAGTGGACATGAGAGCAAAAACTCGGGAGTCAGAGCCCAGAAGTCAGAAGCCAAACGCACGATCCTGACTTGAAGCACCGCCTTCGATTTTCAACTTTCGCCTTTCGCCTGCTCCTAGATCGTCCTCCCCACCGCCGGGGCAATCATCCGCAACTCTTTCATCAACTGCTCAAACTGGTCCGGATAGAGTGACTGGGCGCCGTCGCTCACGGCCTTCTCGGGATTGTGGTGGACTTCGATGAGGAGCCCGTCCGCTCCTGCCGCCACGGCGGCGCGCGCCATGGGCGGCACCTTGTCCCGTCGGCCGGTCCCGTGCGAGGGATCGACGATGATGGGCAGATGGGAGAGCTTCTGGACCACCGGAATTGCCGAAATGTCCAGCGTATGACGCGTGTAGCTCTCGAACGTCCGGATGCCGCGCTCGCACAGGATGACCGCGTAATTGCCTCCGGCCATGATGTACTCGGCCGAAAGCAGCAGCTCCTCGATCGTGGCGGCGATGCCGCGCTTGAGCAGGATGGGTTTGGCAATCCTGCCCAGCTCCTTCAGCAGGTTGAAGTTCTGCATGTTGCGCGCGCCCACCTGCAGCACGTCCACGTAGTCGAGCATCAGGGGAATCTGGGTGTGGTCCATCACCTCCGACACTACCAGCATGCCGTACTTGTCGGCGGCGCGGCGCATGAACTCCAACCCTTTCGGCCCCACGCCCTGGAAGCTGTAGGGCGAGGTGCGGGGCTTGAAGGCGCCACCGCGCAGAACGCGCGCCCCGCACTTCGCGACTTGTTCGGCAATTGCTTCGATCTGCTCGGCGCTCTCCACGCTGCACGGACCCGCCATCACCACCACCTGCGCACCACCCACCGCCACCCCTTGGCCGAGTTGAATGACCGAGCCTTCAGGGCGGAAATGGCGGCTGGCCAACTTGTAGGGCGCCGAGATCCGCAACACCTCCGCGACGCCCTCCAGCAGCTCGATGTCCCGGGTGTCAAAGTCGATCTTGGCGCCCACCGCCCCGAGCACGGTGTGCCGCGCGCCCGTCGAACGATGGATGTCGAATCCCATGTCCATCAGCTTGTTGATGACGCGCTGGATCTGTTCTTCCGTCGCGCCTTCTTGCATCACCACAACCATGTTCGCTTACTCCTTCCCCGGGACACTTCCGCCTTCCATCGCGCGGCGCTCAAGCGCGCGGGCCTCGTCAATGATGCGTTCGAACAGGCGGCGGATGGCCGCATCGTCCAGGGGACCGTGGTTGGACTTCACCACGTTGCGCAGGATTTCCGCCTCGCGCTCCGGCTGCCAAGCCAGCATGTTGAGTCCCCTCTTGAGGTGGCCAATCTCCACGGCGCAGCGCGAACGCTCGTTGAGCAGCTTCACCAGCTCCTGGTCAATCTCGTCAATGCGTTTGCGCCATCCGTCGAGGTCGCTCATGCGGGACTCGTCCCTGTTCCTTCCTTGAGCCAGCGGACGAATTGCTCGATCGCCGCCGCGCCTCCAGAATGATAATGTTCTTCGAGGGCGTGGACCACCGCGCTGCCTACGACAGCCGCCTCCGCGAGCGCCTGGACTTCGCGGACCTGGGCCGGGTCGGAAATGCCGAATCCCACTGCCAGTGGCAGCGCAGCGAACCTTCGCGCGCGCTCCACGAGCGTCCGGGCACTCGAAGAGAGTTTGCTGCGCTCGCCGGTCGTGCCCGTGCGCGAAACCAGGTACAGAAACCCCGAGGAGAGTTCCGCAGCACGTTTCAATCGCGCGTCGGTCGAAGTGGGCGAAGCCAGAAACACTGTGTCGAGGTTCTGCGCCCGCATCGCGCGAATGTAATTCTCCGCTTCTTCGGGGCTCAAGTCCACGACGAGTGCGCCATCGGCTCCCACCTGCGCAGCGGTCGCAGCGAATTCCTCCAGGCCATACTGCAAAATCGGATTGTAGTAGCTGAACAGGATCATGGGCGCGCGCACTCGCTCGCGCCACATCGGAACTCGCTCCAGGATTCTGCGCAGCGTGGTGCCGGAGCGCAGCGCCCGCTCCGAAGCGCGTTGGATGACTGGACCGTCGGCCAGCGGGTCGGAAAACGGCACGCCCAGCTCGATGACGTCCGCCCCGCCGCGCTCGAGCGCCGCCAAAATCCGCCCCGTGTCCTCGAGCGTCGGATCACCCGCCGTCACGTACACCACCAGGCCCTTCGCCCCGCGCTCGCGCAGCTCGCGAAACCGCGCCTCAATTCGAGATGTGGAAACAGGCGGCACGTTTGGATTGTTGATTGATAATTGACAATTGGCAGTTGCAGAAGCGCCAGTTGGTCTGCTTCAATCATCAATTTTCAATTGTCAATTATCAATTGCCGCTCACAGTACTCCGGCAGCTTGAAAGATGCCTAGATCCTTGTCGCCGCGGCCGGAGAGGTTGACGACCACAACTTGTCCCCGGCCCATCTTCGGCACGCGTTTCATAACCTCAGCCAGCGCGTGGGCGGGCTCGAGCGCCGGGATGATGCCTTCCGTACGCGCCAGCACGCGCGCTGCCTCCAGCGCCTCTCCGTCGCTCGCCTGAGTGTACTCCACCCGGCCCTGCCGATATAGCGCCGCGTGCTCCGGCCCCACCGCGGGGTAATCCAGGCCGGCAGAAACCGAGTGCGTGCTGGCAATCTGGCCATCCTCGGTCTGAAGCACATAGGTGTAAGTGCCGTGGAGAACGCCGGGCTTGCCGCCCGCGAAGCGCGCCGCATGATCTCCCAGCCGGAGCGAGCGTCCTCCGGCTTCCACGCCCACCATCTTCACCTCGCGGTCTGCGAGGAAATCGTAGAACAGCCCAAGGGAATTGCTCCCGCCGCCCACACAGGCGACAAGCATGTCAGGGAGACGCCCGAGCCCGGCTAGGGCCTGCTGGCGGGTCTCCTGGCCGATGACGCGCTGGAAGTCCCGCACCATCATGGGATAAGGATGCGGGCCGAGGACCGAGCCCATCAGGTAGTAGGTGTTTTCAACATTCGTCACCCAGTCGCGCATAGCTTCGTTGATGGCGTCCTTCAGCGTCTTCGCGCCGGAAGCCACCGGCGCTACTTCCGCGCCCAGCAGCCGCATGCGAAAGACGTTGGGCGCCTGGCGCGCCATGTCCTCCTCGCCCATGTAAACGACGCATTCCATGCCCAGCAGCGCCGCCACGGTGGCCGTCGCCACGCCGTGCTGTCCGGCGCCGGTCTCAGCAATCAGACGCACCTTCCCCATCCGCTGGGCCAGCAAGCCCTGACCCAGGCAGTTGTTGATTTTGTGCGCGCCCGTGTGCAGCAGATCTTCGCGCTTAAGGTAAATCTGCGCGCCGCCCAGGTGCTCCGTCAGCCGACGCGCATGATAAAGCGGCGTGGGACGCCCGGCGAAGTGCTTCAACAGGTGGTTGAGTTCAGCCCGGAACTTCGCGTCGCGCTGCGCAGCCTCGTAGGCCTCACCGAGCTCCTCGACCGGGTGCATCAGAGTCTCGGGCACAAAGCGCCCCCCGAATTCCCCGAAGCGCCCGCGCGCGTCAGGCCAGGCCGTCGCACTTCGTTGCTCGGTTTGTGCTCCCATAGTGCTCCACGGCAAATCAAGTGAGCCGTTCAGCTAACGACGAATTGAGTCATTGACTCATTGAATCAAGCGTCCGTCCTACCGCCTTGGGCCGAGGATTCAGTCATCCAATGGCTCAATTATCCAATGACTCAATGATTCAATCCGCTCGGTCCGCTTCCGCAACCGCCCGAAAGAAGGCGCGCAGCCTGGCCGGATCCTTGATGCCCGGAGCCGACTCCACGCCGCTTGCCACATCCACCGCAAACGGCCGAACCTCACGAATTGCCTGGCCGACGTTTTCCGGCGTCAGGCCGCCCGCCAGAATGATGGGGCCGTAGCGCTTTGCTTCCCGCGCCAGGCCCCAGTCAAAAGTCTTTCCCGTGCCGCCGGGCAGGTTCGGGTCAAACGTATCCAGCAAGAACGCACTGGCTGTCAGGCGACCGAGTTCTTCCGGCTTGAAATCCTCGCGCATGGCCACGGCGCGCATCAGCGGGAAACCTTCCAACGGGCCGCTCGATTCCGGAAAGCGCGGCCCGTGGAGCTGGATCGCGGTCACGCGCGCCTCGCCCGCCACCGCGACGACGTGCTCGGCACGAGGCTCGTCCGCGAAGACCCCAACGGCCATCACCAACGGCGGCAGTTGCCGGACGATTTCCGCCGCAGCCCCCGGCACGATGTAGCGTGGCGAAGGCCGATAGAAATTGAATCCCAGCGCCGCCGCCCCAAGCTCCACCGCCAGCAGCCCATCTTCGAGCCGCGTCACGCCGCAGATTTTGACTCGCGTGGGCATAGCGATCTCTGATCTGAGATCTGTAATTTGCGATTCATCCCCTGGATGGCAATCACAAATCTCCAGCGCTAACCTACCCCCAGCCAAGCCTGCCGACTCGGACCACGGGTGCGCTCTTCCTCACTGCTTGCTGCCTGCCTCTCGGCTCAATGCGCCCGCCCCTTCGCGCCTTCCAGCAATGCCGCCAGTTCGCGGCCTGGATCAGGCGCTGCCATCAACCGCTCGCCCATCAGCACGGCGTTGAAGCCCGCCCGAGCGAGGCGCTCCAAATCCGCCGCCTTCTTGATGCCACTTTCGCTGACGGCCAAGCAAGTGGAGGGAATCTTCGCCCGCAAACGAAACGAGGTCTCCAGACTCACCTGCATGCTGTTCAGGTTGCGGTTATTGATGCCGATGATGCGCGCGCCCGCCGCC
>Ga0315282_10006231_pt1 | contig 20045 bp, 17 predicted proteins | sample YL17G07_20_MG_FD_203693 | JGI IMG/M metagenome (GOLD analysis project Ga0315282, IMG submission 203693) | Sediment microbial communities from Yellowstone Lake, YNP, Wyoming, USA - YL17G07_20 | ecosystem: Environmental > Aquatic > Freshwater > Lake > Sediment | place: USA: Wyoming | collected... | reverse complement strand
CCTGGCACGACGGATGGAGAATAAAAAGAAACGATCAAGCCCGAAAAAAGCCCCTCTCCGGCGCCGTCACTAAAGTAAGATTTTTAAATGGCAAGATGATACCCATTATAGTAAGGTTTTTAAATGGCTTGACAGGGCACGGCAATAAACGCAAAAGAGGCCATCCGGTCGGATCCTAGTTACAGACGACCAAGAAATCCCGCAACAGCCTGATTTACCCCACTTTCCAGTCTTTCTTGAACAGACTTCTCCCCATGTCACAGATTTGTCACAAAAATAGTGGAAATGCGCTGAAAATTAAGTAACGGGGTTGAAAACCAAAAAAGTTTATTTAAGGACTCTTCCAGGGGAAAACGATGGCGGGAGGATGTGGGAATCGAACCCACCCAGCCCCTTCGTCAGAAGCCATACTGGATTTGAAGTCCAGAGGGGCCACCAGGCCCCATGCCCTCCCGCATCTATTATAAACTACTTACGAGCCCATTATTTTCGGATTCTCCTGCGTGTGAATAATTTATGAATATTCGACCTTCTTCTTTGCCTGGTTCAGCATTGGCATTTACCTCGCTAAATATTTTAATTTACCTTATAACGAAATAGCAATAACCCCAGCCTTCGTTTTAAATATATTTTGTTTTGTTTATTCGAATTTATACATTGTAATGACGGGTTCTCCGTTCTTCCATTCAATGTTATGGGAAACGCCAGAATATGACAATAATATGGTTGTCACTCTCGTTTTTGCTTTCATCATCGCCCATCGTTGAATTATCTTGCTCTCCGCGGTGTCTGATGGGCGGTCATCTATTTTTTCTTCTCTTGGCCATGAGTTTAATATAGCCTCGTCTGACAAGGATTCCCTTTCTTCATTATCTTTTAGCAACGCAATCAGATTGTTATTTTTTAAAAATAATTCCCTGTATTCAATGATCTTTTTTTCCCCAAGCCAATGTTCATAAGGGAGATAATTGCTTTGGTCAAAATACATCCCTATCGGAATATTAAAACCATATTTCCTCCACATATCATTGGGAAAAAGTGCTTGCGGCTTAAAGGCCACCAACAAATCGATTATCATCCCCAATAGACCATTTACAATATTCGCCCAATAACCCATTATTCCTATATCGGCATCGGGCAAATTGGTTTGTTTTATCGATATGATAGATTCTTCAAGGATCGGTTTGTGAGCGTATGAACACAATAGCGAATACATCTCTTTTAATTCATTCTTATCAATCGCGCTCTTGGGAAACTCTAAAGAACCATATACTTCCGAACAAATTGCAGAAAAATTGGCAGGTCCCTTTCCTTTTCCAAAAAGCCAGGCATAAAAGTCCAAATATTGATCGCTTTTCTCCAGTTTTATCTGCCACCAGATGTGGTAAATAATCAATTCCAGAGCTGATCGAAGCGACGCGAAAGAAGAATGAAACAAATTATTTATCCCCGCCAGTATTGCCTCGCGACAAACGAAAATCGCTTCGCAATAAAGGTAGTTTGTATTAATAAAACCTCCTTTTTTGGGCAAAATCATCGGCAACAAATCTAAGAATTCGATTAGACATTGGCAGCCCACGGCATTTCTAAAAAAGAGTTCTTTCAGGCCGACTCTATCTCGCACTAATTCAAGGGAATGGCGCGCCAGTTTGCTTAGTTCCTGATCTTCGAAATTCCATGCATTCGATAAGGAAAAATCCTTTGTCATCCGCGTTCGGTATGCATAAATAAGCGATATTTTCATTTGTCTCCTCGGCGAGGATGCGGATCAAAGCCAATAAGGCAATTCGCCCCCCTCTCGTCCAAAATCCCCACTGCGCTTATAATCAAAATTCTACATTAATGATAATTCGAGATTATTTCGCCGTCAATTAATGAAATATTTTGCGCAGCAGGCTTCCTTCTAATCTAGCCGCTGGCCCTGGCTCTTCTCGCTTTTCAGAATCGGGAGAATAGCGGAAATACGGCCTCCAACTGCCTCAATTCATATCGGCCTCGCCTGCCTTAATCTTGATTCTATTGTCGACTTCTATCTTTTGAAGAAAGACGCTGTATCGATATAGTCTCAGTCTTAAGAACGCATTTCTGAGAGAGATTTTGCTGAAAAACGGAATTTTCAGCTCTCCTTCAGAGTTGCTGATTATGCCGAAAATAATCTTATATTCCGTTGGATTAATTTCTTGCTCCGGATTATTAATTTGATATGCGCGAGGAAGTTTTTTATTCATTTTCTTCCGAAAGCTGGCGTGCGACGAGAATAGCTCCGCCGATACGATGCCTTGATTGAACAAATGGCTCAATACGCTGGAGCCGCCGTATTGTTTCACATGAACGAATTCTTTGTTTTTGCCGTAAAGATCGCAAACTTCGATGGGAGAGCCGCCATGCATTACGTTTTTGCCGTGCAAAAGCGCGAACTTGCATTTTTTTGAGGCATATTCGTTATATTGGTTTTCTATTATAGGCTCTGAACTTTCTTCTTCGCGGACAGGGCATTTAGGTAGTCGGAGAGGAGACTTCTTGGACAAGATTCTCGCATAATCGTTTTCCACGTCTTTCGAAAAATCCCTATTGATCTGATACCACTTCCCGTTTGTGAGAGTGTAAATTTTGTCGTCTTCGGATATTTCCGCATAAATGCAATCATAAATGCGCCAGGATTTATCTTGTCCCGTTTCAAAGAAACAATACGCTTCTAAATCCTTTAGAAGATCAATAGTAAATTTTCCTTTATGCTCTACTTTTTCAATTATGAAATCCGAAAACATCAAGTCTCCGTATTTTTCTGATCTTTCGCTTCTCCGATACCTAAAGCATTCAAAAGCGCTCCAGTCTATTATTTCGGGAACGGCCATCCAGACTTTTTCGAAATGATCGCCGTTGATTCTCTCGATTAGCTTAGTATCCAATTCGCTAATCTTCCTTGCGTCCCTGATCTCCTCGATTTGGTCAATCCATGGAAATTTCTTTTTATAATCGTCTGATTCGAAATATTGAAAACACAATTTCAGCAATCCGCCTATATCGCGGAAAGTGTTCGGAACCGAAAGGTGTAACGAATCCTTCCCGGAAATCGTTTTACCGAGTCCCTTCTCGGTAGACAAGCCGGTAACTGCTTGAATCAGATCTTGCTCTATGTCAATTCCAAATTCCGAAGTTTCGGCGCTTCTTCCCGCCTGTTCCCTCGTCTGTTTGATCAGAGCGCCGAGTTTGGTTTTATCAATCATCCGTATATTTTTCTGATCGACGGCATTCAGGACTACTCGCAAGCCAAAATGCTCCTCAAAAGCGCCTTTCCGCAAAAGATGGAAACCCGCGCCGAATGTTATCACAAAACGCCGGACTCCTTTTTTCCCGACATTGATCGATACAACCAACGCGGCGCTCGGTACTGAAGAAAATATACTTTTTTCGTCGGTCAGGGCGGGCCCGAAAAAGCTCCCAATCCAGGCAGGCTTTTTTGTGGCTGACGGCCTGACGGATAGCTTTGATCCGTCTATTTCCCTGGTAATGAGACCGGCGTCTTCGACAATTATTTCATTTGCGGGAACGCCTTTTCTAATCATGTAAATAGATAACTTATTCTTTTTTTCTCTGCTCATTTTGCGCCCCCTATAATTCATATTAAATACTAACGATTTTTATAGACCTATGTCAATCCTCCGGGAACGTTCCAGGGACGTAGACAGAAGAAAACAGATCAATTTTGTCTGTTTCTTTCTTTTTTGGCCTAGTTTGGTCTAGGCGTAGTAAGCCCTACGTTTCAAAGGCTTTGCGCATAAAAGAATGCGCCGAGGACGGGAATCGAATCCGTACGCCCCTTACGGGGCGAGGGATTTTAAGTCCCTTGCGTCTACCACTTCCGCCACCCCGAAATTCCTTGTTTTCAACGACTTACGAGAATTATTTCCGGAATTTCCGTTCCAGTGTGAATAATTTGTGAATATTCATGGGGAACTAATTGGAACTTTGCGGAACTCAGAGGAACCAAAAGAACTCATAAACAATTGATAAATAAGATAATTTGATGATTCTAAAGAAATTGCCCTCATCCCTGTTTTCGGATTTGAAGTCCAGAGGGGCCACCAGGCCCCATGCCCTCCCGAATTTAATATTTTACCATATCTTAGCATTTTATCCTCATCTCAACTTTTAAAAGGAATTTTGAAGATGGGAACGAAGGAGACCGTCCGCCCGCTTCTCGGCCGCCATCAAGGCGACCTGTTTAAAGACATGCTTCCCAGATAAAAACCGTTTCCGCTTTTCGTAAGTCTTCCTCGATATAGACCAAATCCTGTCGGTTAAACAAGCAAGTTTTTATGGTGAAACACTTGACTTTTCTAGTTTTATGACTATTATTAATTAATTAGTCACAGAGTATTCAGGAGGTGCGGATGCCAAAGGCCTGGAGCAAGAACGAGAAGGAACTCGTGAAAAATAGCCTGATGGAAAAGGGCAGGAGACTTTTTGAGAAGTTCGGCATACAGAAGACAACTGTAGACGAAATCGTGAAGGCCGCCCGGATATCGAAAGGCGCTTTCTATCACTTCTATGAATCCAAGGAGGAGTTCTACTTCGAGATTGTTGGCGTCGTGGAGCGTGAATTCAAGGACCAGGTTTATGAGATTGCCTCCCAGCCGGGCCGTTCGCATAGGGAGAACTTCAGAAAATTCCTCCACAAGATGATCGATGCGATGACCACAACTCCCCTGTTCAGGCAGATCAATTCGGCTGACCTTCAATATCTGATGCGCAAGGTCCCTCCCAACGCCCTTAAAAAACACATCGAACACGACCAGGAATATTTCGAGAAGTATTTCGACGTGTGGATCCGGAAGGGATGGATGAGGAAAGTGAGTATGAAAGCCCTGAACGGACTCCTGCTTTCCCTGGTCTATTTCGTCGTACAGAGGGACGATCTTGCGGGAATGTATTTCAACGCGTCGAAAGACTTGCTCATCGATATGCTCGCGGAATACCTTATCCCATGAAAAATGCATAGAGCACAGAGAGGGACAACAGATGATTGATCAGATTGCCACGCGACATTTATCCAAGAATTTCGGCAGAGTACATGCGGTAAACGATATCTCCCTTCATGTCAGGGAAGGTGAAATCTATGGTTTCCTGGGGCTTAACGGTGCGGGTAAAACAACAACTATACGAATGCTTCTTGGTATGATCAGACCTACTTCGGGTAAGTCCTATCTCTTCAGCCGGAAAGTCAATCCGGCCTGCCATGATATCTGGAAAGATGTCGGATATTTGGTCGAAATCCCTTTTTCGTATCCAGACTTGACCGTTTGGGAAAACCTTGAAATCACGCGCAGGATGCGTTTCGTTGATGATCCTTCCTCTGTGGATGAGATCATTGAAAAATTGCAGCTCGGATCTTATCGCGACAGACTGGCTAAAAATCTTTCCTTGGGTAATGCCCAGAGACTTGGGCTCGCCAAGGCCCTGCTCCATAATCCCAAGATACTGATTCTGGACGAACCTGCCAATGGATTGGATCCCGCAGGCATTGTGGACATCCGTGAATTACTGAAGGACCTGGCTGTAAAACAAGGTGTGACTATATTCATTTCAAGCCATATTCTTGGTGAAATATCGAGATTCGCCAACCGTATTGGGATTATCCATGAAGGTAGACTAGTCCAGGAAGTGGACACGGAACAACTCGATAATCTGTTACGCAGAAGACTCTTGCTCAGGACACGGAATAATCAGACAGTAAAAGCAACCTTAAAAAAAGAAGGATATTCCGTCATGCTTCTCGATGAAGATATTATAGAAGTGAAGGATGAGAAAGCCCTGTTGAATCCTGAAAATATCGCCACTCTTCTTGTTCATGCTGAGAATCCTCCGTTTATGCTCAAAGTCGACGAAGAGGACCTCGAGACTTATTTTTTGCGCGTCATCGGTGCAAAGGGAGGAGTGGCATGAAAGGTCTATCAGTTGCTTTCTGGTCTGAATCCCTCAAAGTACGCAGGTCAAAGGTCTTTCGAGTCACAATCCTCTTTTTCGCGTTCATAGCCGTCATGATGGGGCTCTTGATGTTCGTGACAAAGCATCCTGAACTGGCAGGGAGGTCTGCAACCCTCAGCGCTAAGGCTTCCCGCCTGGGAAACGCGGATTGGCCTAATTTTCTCAATCTGCTTATTCAGACCATCCTGGCCCTTGGCCCCATCGGCTACGGAATTGTCACGAGCTGGGTTTTTGGCAGGGAATATACGGATCGTGTTATAAAAGACATACTTGCATTGCCTGTCCCGCGTTCCAGTATCGTAATCGCGAAATTCTTAGTTGTATTCATCTGGAATATCCTGCTCACACTCACGTTATTTATTATGGCCACTGTGACCGGATGGATTGTGAATATTCCGGGGTGGTCTTCCCCACTAGTATGGCAAGCTTTTATGACATTTTTTGGCAGTGGACTGCTCACGATAATATTATGCACTCCTGTGGCTTTTGTTGCCAGTTCAAGCCGGGGCTATCTCCTCCCCATAGGTTTTGTGATTCTTGTTCTTATCATGACCCAGTTGGTGGGGATGGGTATGCCTAACGTCATGCCGTACTTCCCGTGGGCGATCCCGGCTTTATTCAGCGGTCTGGCTGGAAGCGCTCTTCCACAACACGGAGTTCTCAGTTATTTCATATTAGGTTTGACAGGAATATTTGGTTTCTTAGGAACTATCGCATGGTGGAATTTTGCGGATCAGACTTGAGAATTGCGATAAGCCAATTGCCGTATTTTCCCTTCCGACTCGCCCAGCCCTTGGAGAGAATGCGACGGAGCGAGTGTTTAGCCATCCGGTGTGAATAATTTATGAATTTTCATGGGGAATTTACAGGAATTTATCGGAACTTAAAAGAACCAAAAAGAATCCATAACTTATTGATAAATAACGCAATATGCTGTTTATAAAGAAAATAGCTCAATCCTCGTTTTCGGATTTGAAGTCCAGAGGGGCCACCAGGCCCCATGCCCTCCCGGCTCGTCTATTTTAGCACAAGTTCGTAGTCAAATTCCCATCCCTATCTGAAAATGAGAGTATGAAAGAGAACCGGTCCCTTTTTTCGCAGACCCGCCTTTATTTGCATCCCTTTTTGCGAGAAGTCTTATCGGATTCGCTACTTTATCACATGTACGTCCCCGTTTCTTCTGGTGATCTGAGATCTGTCCAGATATTCGAGGACGGCGCAGGCGTACTTTCGCGAGACGCGCAGAACGTCTTTGCATTCGGCGATCGTGATCGTCTTCCGCAGCCGCAGGTATTCCAAGACCGAGGCCTTGGCTCTTTCAAAGACCGCACCGTGATAGGTAACCTTGGGATCGAGGCGGACGAGCTTGCCGTCCTGGACGAGCGTCCCCAGGATTTTACGGAACTGGTTGAGCGGAAGCCGGAGTTCCCGGCAGACGTCCTCTTCGAGCGGCGGCTCATTCCCAGCTTTCCGGAAGATCGCTTCGATGCGGTCGGCGAAATCCTTGTCTTTAGACTCCAGGCGCGCCTCAAATCCGGGAAGGGTCAAGCCGCCTTCTTTGCGGCTGAGGGCTCCGTCTGCGACAAGTTTCTCGACCGCCGCCTTGAACATCGCTTCGTCTGCGGCGCCGGCCAGATGAGAGCGGAGATCGGCCAGCGGCATGAACGGACGGTGGGGATTCGCGGCAAAATATTTTTTGATCGAGGCCAGCGCTTTTTGCTGCAATCCCCGCCAAGCGTCGGCCCCAATATAGCGCTCCTCTTTATCCGAGAGGATTTTTTCGAGGAGAGCGGCATTGGCCAGCTTATGGATGACGTCCCGGACGAGAAGCCGATCCGTCCACAAACGCACGGCGATATTCTCCACGGTCTGGGACCGATCCGAAGTTTTTTTTAAGAATTGCTCGACCGCATCCTCGGGACTTCCCTCAAATTTCCGGATGCCGGCCAGCGCCCCGGCGTCGAACCGTTTATGGCGCGGCGGGGCGACGTCGAGAATATCCCCTCCGCCGATCGTGTTGAGCGGAGAGAAGGTGCGGATGATGAACCTGTCCTTGTAAAAAGCCGCCGTCGGAGATTCGAGAACGAACTGGGCCAGCATGGATTCGCCCGGAAGGAGCTTGTCTTTCTCGAGCAGAATCACGCGGGCGATGACCTCGTCCGTGCCGATGTGGAGGCGCACTCTGTCGCGTGTCTTGAGCTCTTTGGGCGCCTGCCGCAGAAGGCGGAGGCGGGCGTCGATCCGCGTCGCGGGCGCGGCCAATCCCGGCCCGACGGCGCATTGCCCGCGGCGGAGAAGAGCTTTATCGATATCGTGGAGGTTGAGCGCCGTGCGCCTGCCGAGCCCGGACGCGTCGCGTTTCGTTCTGTGGACTTGGATGCCGCGGACCCTGGTCTCGATCCGCTCGGGCAGGATCTCGATCCTGTCGCCGATCCTGATCTCGCCCGAGAGCACCGTGCCGGCGATGACCGTGCCGAAGCCGTGCATGACGAAGACGCGGTCGACGGGCATGCGGAAGTAGCCGCAATCCTCGCGCTTCGGGACGCGCCGGCCGGCGGCCAGGAGAGCCGTTTTGATATCCGCGAGGCCCGCCCCGGTCACGGAGGAGACGGGGATGACGGGCGCTCCTTCGAGGAACGTCCCGCGGACAAACGTCTCGACGTCGGCGCCGAGCTTTGCCAGGCGGTCGGCGTCGACGAGGTCGGATTTTGTGAGGGCGACAATCCCCTCCCTAACCCGGAGGAGCTCGAGGATGTCGAAATGCTCTCGCGTCTGGACCGAGATCCCTTCATCGGCGGCGATGATGAAGAGCACGACATCGATGTTGCTGGCTCCGGCGACCATCGTCTTGATGAATTTTTCGTGTCCCGGGACATCGATGAAGACGATCTGTTTTTCATAATCGGGGATGTCCATGAAGACGAATCCGAGCTCGATGGTCAGCCCGCGCTCTTTTTCTTCGGGAAGCGTGTCGGGATCGATCCCGGTGAGAGCTTTCACCAGGGAGCTCTTGCCGTGGTCGATGTGGCCGGCGGTCCCGACGATGACGTGCTCTTTTTCGCTCATGTTTTAATCATATAAAACGGGGCGCATCACTTTTTCCCAAGAAGAGCGAAGTGAGCCATCGCCTTCCATATCATAAATATCATCGCCTTTTTTTCAAAATAATCTTTCCGTCGGATTTGGCGACGATTTTCCCGATGGGAGCGCTTTTCTTGGCTCCCCTTTTTTTCAGTTCCTTGAGAACCGCGGCCGCTTTAGCGGCGGGCACGCACATGAGAAGCCCGCCCGATGTCTGGGGGTCATAAAAGACGGCCTCGAGCGCCTCGCCGATGTCTTCCTCTTTCTCGATGAATTTCGAGGCGTATTCTTTGTTGCGTTCGACCGCGCCGGAGATCATTCCTTTCCGGAAACACTCCAAGACTCCGTCGAAGAGGGGCACAGCTTCGGCATAAACTTCGGCCGTGACCCCGCTTTGGACCGCGATCTCGCTCAAATGGCCGGCGAGACCGAAGCCCGTGACATCGGTCGCCGCGCGCACGCCGGTTTCGATCATGACCTCCGCGGCCGCGCGGTTGAGCTCGGCCATGGACCGGGCGATGGCCTTCCTCCAGGACGGTGAAGCTTTCTTGAGTTGGGCGGCGAAACAGATCGCTCCTGTTCCGATCGGCTTCGTCAGGATCAGGACATCGCCGGGCTTGGCTTTATCGTTGGTGATGATCCGGTGAGGATGGATGACGCCGGTCACGGCGAACCCGAACTTGATCTCCTTGTCTTTGATGCTGTGGCCGCCGATGACGGCCGTCCCCGCTTCTTTGAGCTTGTCGATTCCTCCCTGGAGCATCCGGTTCATGATCCGGGGGCTGAGCCTTTCGATGGGAAAAGCGGCGATGGACAGCGCGGTCAAGGGCTTGCCGCCCATGGCGTAGATGTCGCTCACGGAATTGGCCGCGGCGACCTGGCCGAAGACATAGGCATCATCGACGCAGGGCGTGAAGACGTCCACGGTCTGGACGAGCGCCAGCCGCTCATTTAATTTATAAATGCCCGCGTCGTCGCACGTGTCGGCGCTGACGAGAACGTTCGGATCGAAAACGCGGGGAAGACCGGCCAGGGCTTTCTTGAGGTCTTCCTGACCGATCTTAGAGGCGCAGCCGGCGTTCTCCACGAATTGCGTCAGCGGCGCGTTTTCGGCGGCGTCTTTTTCGCGCTCCCCCGAGCAGAGGCAGACGTTTTTCTGCTTGAAGAGGTCGCAGGGACAGGGCTCCTTAGGATTGCAGATGCAATGGCCGAGCTTGATCGACCGGCCCATGATCCGCTTCCGTTTTTCGTAATCAATCATGTTCTATAGGTGAGATGATCATTCCCTGTCATCGCGAGCGACTGAAAGGAGCGTAGCGATCCGACCTCTTGGTCGTCCCGAGGAGCGAAGCGACGTGGGGATCTCCACAATAGATTCTTTTTTTGTAGATTGCCACGTCGCTTCGCTCCTCGCAATGACATGATTAGCGTGCTTTATCGGTTATTACTCGATTTATCGCCTCTTCAACAATTTTATCCTCATCGGGCAGGATGGTCCGGAAATCGAACAACACGGCGTCTTTGTGAATTCTGGTGAAGACGGGAGGCCTGTGCAGGCGCAGCTTCCTGGCCATATCATCGGGGCTCAAAGAGGCCGACATGACGGACAGCAATTTTGTCGGAATGGTTTCGACGGGAACGGAACCGCTGCCGACTTGAGAGCCGCCGTCCACGACGGAAACCCGGACTTCGGCCGGAAGGTTCTTTCTCAAGCTCTGTTCCATGCGCCGCGCCCGCGACTTGAGCTCTTCGACGCCCAGCGAGAGCATGCGGTAGAGCGGATGGCGTTCTTTCAAGGTCTCGGGCGCAAGAAAAAGTTTGAGCGTGGCTTCCATGGCGGCGACGGTCAACTTGCCGCAGCGGAAAGCGCGGGCCAAGGGGTCTTTTTTGATACGACCGATATACTCCGCTTTCCCGACGATGAGGCCCGACTGGGGCCCGCCGATGAGCTTGTCGCCGCTGAAACAGGCCGCGGCTACGCCCGCTTTTACGCTGCGCTCGACCAGGGGCTCGGTCTGCAGGCCGAACTCTTGAAGATCCACGAGGGCGCCGCTGCCCAAGTCGTCGATGACGGGAATGTTATGCTTGTTGCCGAGCTCGACGAGCTCTTCGATCTCGGGCTCCTCATGGAAGCCGACGATCCGGTAGTTGCTGTGATGAACCCTCAAAATGGCGCCGGTCCCCGCCTGGATGGCCTCGGCATAATCGCGGAGATGCGTCTTGTTCGTCGTCCCGACCTCGCGCAAGATCGCCCCGCTCGTGCTCATGACGTCGGGCATGCGGAAGGAGCCGCCGATCTCGACGAGTTGGCCCCGCGAAACGATGACCTCTTTGCCTTTGGCCAGCGCGTGGAGAACGAGGACGGTGGCTGCGGCGTTGTTATTGACGAGGGTCGCCGCTTCGGCTCCGGTCAATTCGCCGAGCAGGCGGCTGACGCGGAAATCGCGCTGGCCGCGCCGGCCCGTTTCCAGGTCCAGGGCCAGGGTGCAGTAGCCGCGCGAGATGTCATCCAGGGCTTGCCGGGCCGCCTCGGATAGAACGGCGCGCCCCAAGCCGGAATGCATGATGATCCCTATGGCGTTGACGGCTTTTTGGAGGGACGAGGAGAGCGTTTCGTCCAAAACAAGCTCTATCCGGCGGAGAACGCTTTCCCGCGCAAGAGATTCTTCTTCCGCAGCCGGGATGTTGTCGCTGAGGATCTTATTTCTGAGCTCATCGAGCACGGCCCGGCAGGCCTTGAGGAACGACTCGCGGCCGAATCGCCCGCTGAGCCTTTGGCCGGCCTCATCGCCGAGCAGGGAATCGACGGAAGGGATAAGGCGGAGCAGAGTTTCTTTCATGAGCACCCTCGCGCGGGTGCCATTTTAACATATTTGCTCTATTTCTTCTCCTCGGCCATGGCCTTTTTGATCTGCTCGATCTTCTTTTTGAAGGATTCGGCGGAAGCCCCTTCGGCCAGGGCGACGGCCTTTTCTTCAGCCTTGAGGGCTTCGTCGTATTTCTTGAGTTTCAAAAAAGCTTGGGCCAGGGTGTCCCAGGCATATGCATCCGGAGTCAGTTCGATGACTCTATTCGCCGCTTCCAAGGCGCTCTCGAGATTCTTCCCCTGCCTTGTCCAGAAGCCGGCATAGCTTCTGACACTAGCCGACTTATCCCAATTCTTCTTGACATAGGCCGGCCCATAGACTTCGAGAGCCTTGTCTTCTTTGTTGAGCTTGAGATAAACCTGCGCCAGGGACTGGATCGTGTACCACATTTCCGGATTGAGCCTGACCGCCATTTCGGCCATGGCGATCGCGCTGTCCGTGTTCTTGTTTTGCTGGACCCAGAAATTGGCGTAATCCATCAGGCTCATGGCGAGCAGGCTCGCCCGGCCTTCCATGAAGTTCTTACCGTAAAGATTTTCCGCCTTCTCCGGCTCCCCTTTCAGGATGTAGAGCTGCGCCAGGTTCTTGATGAATCGGGGATCGGGGTTGAACTTCATCATGTCCCTGATCTTTTCGGCGAGCTGGATGCCTCGGTCGAGGGGCTCCTTGTCCCGGATGATTCTCGCGACATAATAGTTGAGAACATTGGGATCATCGGGAAATTTGGCGACATACTCCTCGAAGAATTTTCCCGCCTCTTCCTTCGAACCCAAAGAGGAGTAATACAGGCTCACGTACATATATGCGTTTTTCAGCGTCGGGCTTTCGGGATATTTCTTGATGAACGATTTCAAGGGCTCGAGGTCTCTTTTTTCCCCGCGATAGGCCAAAATCCCGAGGGAATATTCGGCGTATTCCGTGTAGGTGACCTTTTTATCGCTGTAATCGGTCATGCCCTTTTTTCCGTCCGGGTCGAGGGTCAGGACTTCTTTAAAGAGCTTGATGATTTTCTCCCTGGACGGCGGATTATAGGGGTCGAGCCGGTCGTCGTATTTCTGGGCCAGCTTGAAAACGACGTCGATATTTTTCGGATCTTTGGCGTAGCCGGCCAACAGCGATTTGACCGTGTCGATCCCCTTCAGGGAATTCTCGAGCTTTTCCTGGAATTTTTCCGGAGGAGGCCCGTAGCCGACATGCCAATCGACCTCAGCGCCGTCCGGGCCGAGGAGCAAAGTCGTCGGTGTGGCATTGACCTTGAATTTCTTGAAAACCTCTTCGCCGGTCTTTTCTCCGGCCGTGGCCCGGTAGAGGACGAAATTCTTGCTGAGAAACTCACGGAACTTCGGATTTTCGTAAAACTGCTGACCCAGCAGTATGCAGCTCCCTCAGCCACTCGAGTAGAAATCGAGAAGGACGAGTTTGCTTTCGTTTTTCCCTTTGGCCAGAGCGTCATCCAGGCTTCCCTTGAACCAGTCCTGGCCGGCGGCCGCGGAAACAAGAACAAAAAGCGATAAAAGCGCGAATCCTGTTTTTCTCATCCTGCCCTCCATGGATTGAATGATATCAAATAATGCCGGGAGAGACAATCCGGTGATAGCTGACCGTAGTATAGTTTGGGCCGGGTCCTGTCGGACACTCTTGGAGGGAAACCCTTCGAGCGGGTTCCCCTCCAACGATCGCTTCGCTCTCTGCCTCCTTTCCATGGAGCATTCGTCAATGAATTTCTTGCCGTCTGTCTTTCGGGGGGTCCCATTCGCTACGAACGAGCGGCGAATAGCCGCTCGAGAGGAATCCAAGGGAGAGTCGCTCCCTTGGTCGCAGGGCGGGACACCCCGCCCGAGAAGGGGAGGCAGGGAGCGAAGCGAGCGTTGGAAGGGGGAAACGCGAAGCGGATTCCCCCTCCAAGGTGGCTCTGGGCGCGCCCCGGTCGGCGCCACCCGATTTCTTAAAAAAACCAACCTGTATTACGGTCAGGGTGACAGGCACCAGGATGCCTGTCACCTCATTTCAACAACATTCTGCTCCTTCGCTTTCCTGTGTGAGATCGGCTTCCCCATTATAAAAAATTTTCTGTCTCTGCCAATCTTTTAATTCAAATATTGTTCAATTTATTGCATAATTCCCGGAGGGAGGGCCGGTATGAAACGTCGAGATTTTATGGGTTCATTCGGCAAGGGAACGGCCGCCGCTTTTCTTGTCCGCAACGATTTCTGGCGAATCGCTCAATCCGCCCAAACCGCCTCAAACAAGCTCAAGCCCAACATCATCCTCATCCTGGCCGACGATCTGGGCTACGCCGACCTCGGCATCCAGGGTTGTCCGGATATTCCCACGTGGAACATCGATTCGATCGGCAAGAGCGGCGTCCGCTTCAGCCAGGGCTATGTCTCCTGCCCGCTCTGCGCGCCGACGCGCGCGGGGATCATGACCGGCCGCTACCAGCAGCGTTTTGGTTTCGAATACAATCCCGGTCCGGCAAACATGGCCCAGCCGGAATTCGGCCTGCCGCTCAACGAGTTGACGATCGCCGAACGGCTCAAAAAGCTGGGATACGCCACCGGCATGTTCGGCAAATGGCATCTGGGATTCAAGCCGGAGTTCCATCCGACGAAGCGCGGCTTCGATGAGTTTTTCGGCTTTTTAGGCGGCGCTCACTCCTATTTGCCGGGCAGCCGGCAGATGAATGACGGCTCCCTTCAGCGCGGTACGGAAACAGTCGCCGAGAAAGAATATCTGACCGACGCCCTGGCCCGCGAGGCCGTCGCCTTTATCGACCGTCACCGGAACGAACCTTTCTTCCTCTATCTGCCGTTCAACGCCGTCCACGCCCCGATGGAGGCCACGGATAAATATCTGGCCCGCTTCAAGGACATTCAAAATGACCTCCGCCGCACGCATGCGGCCATGCTTTCCGCGCTCGACGATGCCGTCGGCAACGTCATCGCCAGGCTCCGCGCGAATAAGCTCGAAGACCGAACGCTCATCGTTTTTCTCGGCGACAACGGCGGCCCCACGACGCAGACAACATCAAACAATGCTCCTCTCCGCGGTTTCAAAGCGCAAGTCCTCGAAGGCGGGATCCGCATCCCCTTCATGATGCAGTGGAAAGGCAGGCTGCCGGAAGGCAAGGTCGACGACCGGCCAATCATCGCCCTCGACATTCATCCGACGGCCGTGGCCGCAGCCGGCGGCGCGATCGATCCCGCGTGGCAACTGGACGGCCTTAACCTTCTCCCCTATTTGACCGGCGAGCGATCCGGCACTCCCCACGAAAAGCTTTTTTGGCGCATGGGACCGCGGCAAAGGGCCATCCGGCAGGGAAACCTGAAGCTCGTCTGGTCGGCCTCCATTCAGGGTCAGCTTTTCGACGTCTCAACCGATCCCGGGGAAAGCAAAAACCTGGCGGCCGAGCGGCCGGACGACGTCAAGAAACTTCAGGCGGAATTCGACCAATGGAATGCCCAGTTACAAGATCCGAAATGGCCGATGGGCGGCAGACAGGGCCAGCTTGGCCCACTTCAGAATCCGGCCGCCAACCTAGGCCAAAGGACCCCCAAAGAACGCTTCGCCGCTTTCGATAAAAACAAGGACGGCAAGCTCACTCCCGACGAATTCCCTCGACCCCTGATCTTCAAACAGATGGACGCCAATGGTGACGGCGTGGTCTCCTTCGAGGAAGCCCGAAACTTTTGGCTGCGGCGCAGGAGATAGGCCTTCGTTCAGCGGCCGGACGAACAGCTTTGGTCGGACTTGACCAGCTTGCCGACGTCGAACTCTTTTTTAGCGATCCGGTCGATAATGTTCTGGTAGAGCCCCGGATCCATAGTTGGCGTCCGGGACAAAATCCACAAATATTTCCGGTCTGGGGCCCCGACGACCGCGTAGCTGTAATCCTCGGCCAGGTCGATGATCCAATAATCGCCCCGGAACGGCCAGAAGAATTGAACGCGGAGCTTGGCGTTGTTGCTGCCCTCGACGATGAACGCCTTGCCCTTGGCCATGTTCATTTTGCCGTCCGGACTGTCTTTCCGGCAGGTATTGATCACCCGGACATAGCCTTTATCCGTCATTACATATTCCGCCGTGGTGCAGTGGCAGCCCTTCTGGAATTTCTGGGGAAAAGCGGCGATCTCATACCACTTGCCCATGTATTTCTGAAGGTCCACGTAGGGCACGGTTTCAAGCGGCTTGTTTTGCCCGGCGAGGATGTGCGCCATCCCCAATACGCCAAACATGCAGAACAACAAAAAAATGATTTTCATACACCCATTATCGCTGAGATTTAGCATTCGGTCAATCCATCCCAAAATTGCCGATGGCCGTGAGGCGGAATTCCGGGACATAACCGGAAAATTCATGGGACACAATCCCTTTTCGAGAGAAAAGGATTATGTCCCGAATTTTCCGGATCGTGTCCCTGGAATTCCAATCTTCCAGATGAGATGCATTTCTATCGGCAATTTTGGGTCCATCTTCTTGACTTTAACTCCGGCCCTGGATATAAATCTGGAAAGGTATAAAGTCGTGAACGAGACGCATGACAGGCCGCTCAAACTCCTCTTTGTCTGTCTGGCCAACCTCTGCCGGAGCCCGATGGCCGTCGTCATAGCCGAAACCGTCTATGGCGAACTCATCGAAGCCGAAAGCGCCGGAATCGCACCCGGACAAGGGCCCGTCTTTCCGGAAACCGCTTTTGTCCTCAAAGAATTTTACGGAGCCGAAATATTCGGCCACAGGCCGCGGCACGTCCGCGAATTTCGCGTGGCGGACTTCGATGGCATCATCGCCATGGATTCCTCCGTCTTCATCAGGCTGGCCGAGATGAAAGACATCCCCATCGACAAGCTCTACGGCTGGGAAATCCCGGACCCCTGCGGCCTGGAGGTCGAAGCCTACGTGCGGACGGCCAGGCTGATCGAGGATAACCTGGAAAAACTTCTCGAAAAATTGGAATCCGAATAAAGAAGGGGGCCGACGATGGCGCTTGATCTGGCGAAAGTCCGTCACCAATTCCCCGCCCTGCAGGGGGGGGCGGTCTTCCTCGACAATCCCGGCGGGACTCAGGCCGTCAAAAACTGTCTAGACCGCATCCTGGACTATTTGATCGATTGCAACGCCAATCACGAGGGCGTCTTCAAGACAAGCCGGGAATCGGACGCCCTCATTCTCCAAGCGCGAACGGCCATGGCCGATTTCATCAACGCGTCCGGGCCGGAAGAGATCATCTTCGGCCAGAATATGACCAGCCTTACGTTCCATCTGAGCCGCTCCCTGGCGCGCCGCTTGCAGCCCGGAGATGAGATCATCGTCACCCGCCTGGACCACGACGCCAACGTCGCCCCATGGCTTCTCATCGCCCAGGATAGAGGTTTGAACGTCCGCTGGGTGGACTTGAACCCTGAGGATGGAACGCTCGACATGGAAAGCCTGAGGGCCGCGCTCGAAGGGAATCCCAAGCTCGTCGCCGTGGGCTATGCCTCGAATGCGCTCGGGACGATCAATCCCGTCGCCGAGATCACCGCCCTCGCCCACGAAAGAGGAGCGCTGGTCTTTATCGACGCCGTTCATTTCGCCCCTCACGGCCCGATCGATGTCCGGAAGCTGGACTGCGACTTCCTGGTCTGCTCGGCCTACAAATTCTTCGGCCCGCACCTCGGGATTCTCTATGGCCGCGCCGACCATCTCCATGGGCTCTTTGCCTACAAAGTCCGGCCGGCCCACGACACGCCGCCCGTCAAGTTCGAAACGGGCACGCAAAACCACGAAGCGATCGCCGGGCTGTTGGGAACGCTCGAATACCTCGAACGGCTCGGGCTCCGTTTCGGGAAAGAGCACGCCGCCGAACTCGAGACGGCCTATCAGGGACGCACCCTTCACTTGAAACAGGCCATGGCGGCCATCCGCGCCCATGAGCGCGACCTCAGCCGAGCCCTGTTCAGGGTCCTCCGCGAGACGCCGGCCGTCTCGCTTTACGGCCTCGCCGATGAAAACCGGTTTGAAGCCCGAGTGCCGACGTTCTCCTTCAGACTGGGCAACGTGCCGCCGCGCCGGGTCGCCGAGAAATTGGACGTTGAGGGCATTTACGTCTGGGACGGAAACTACTACGCCCTGGAAGTGACGCGACGCTACGGCTTGGAAGAGTCAGGAGGCATGGTCCGAGTCGGGGCCGTCCACTACAACACCTTCCACGACATCGAGCGGTTCGGGAAAGCCCTCCACAAGATCGCCCGCGATTCAACGACAGGCACTTAGTACCTGTCACCTGATTTATCCTTCTCTCCCTTCATTAAGAATTCATCCGATCTTCATCATTTCTTAACACTCCGGGTCTATTCTAGGCACGAAGAATAAACGAAAACACCTCCCTTCAGAGGGTCAAAGGTGCACCGACTCCTGAAGAGACAGAAGTGATAAAAGAAAAGGAGAAACACGAATGAATCCAGAGAAAAACAAAAAGGCCGCGTTGCTCGCGGCGCTGATGTTTTTTGTAACAACCGGGCTTTTCGCCCAAACCACGACCCCGCCGCCCCAAACATTCAGCACGACGATCTACTTCGACTACAGCTTCAACGCGACGAACAACGGCTACCTGACGGGCACGGATGCGGCCAAAGCGCTGAACAACAAGTTTGCCTTCCGCCGGGCCTACCTCACCTACGAAAACAAGATCAACGACAATCTGAAGTTCCGTTTCCGCTTCGACGCCGATAACACGGCCAATATCACCTCCGTCGATTTTGCCAAAGCGTCGACGAAGAAGGACGACAAGCTGCGCCCCTTCATAAAGCATCTTTACCTCGATTGGGCCGGCCTGCTGCCCAATTCCAGCCTGAAAATCGGCATGACCGAAACCCAGGCTTTCAAGTCGGCCGAGGACCGCTGGGGCTATCGAAGCGTCGCCAAGACGATTGTCGACGGCTACAAAGACATCACCGGCGTGGACATCCGCACTTCGAGCGCCGACATCGGCGTCAACCTCACGGGCGCGATCACCAAGGAGTTCCGCTACGGAGCCATGGTCATGAACGGCGAGGGCTACGCCCACCCCGAGTACAACAAATACAAAAAGTTCGGCGGCTATCTCCAAGTCGTGCCCGTCGCCGGATTGAACTTCTGGGGCTACGCGGAAACCGAACGGCTGAGCGACACCGCCACGGCGCAAATGTACAAGCTGGACGCCTATTTCGACATGATCCCCAACCTAAACATCTCCGGCGAATGGTTCACCTACAACAGCGACAACAACTTCAACAAGATCGTTCAGGGCGGGACCACGGTCGAAAATCATTTCAACGTCGGCGGATTCTCGATCTTCGGCACCTACAAGATCATCATCGACAAGCTCAACATCTTCGCCCGATTCGACAACTACAAGCCCGACTCCACAGACGCGAACAAGGACTTCAGCCTCGTGATCGCCGGCCTGGACTGGGCTCCCGTTCACGGCAGCTGGAAGCTCCAGCCCAATGTTTGGATCTACAATTACAAGGATTCGACGAAAAAACGTGACATCGTCGTCAATTTGACATTCTTCCTCTCCTTCTAAGGACGAGCTAAGGACGAGGCTTGAAGCAAGGAGGCTTAAACATGAACGTCAAAATAGGAAAACTGATCGCGATCATCGAGATCGCGCTGGCTTTTATTTTCGCGCCGGTCCTTCTGGCCCAGAAAAAAATGATTCAGGTCAAGGGTTCGGACACGATGATCAACCTGGTCCAGATCCTGGCCGAAGAATACATGGCCAAGAATCCCCAGTCTCCGATCGCGGTCCTGGGCGGCGGTTCCGGAACGGGCATCTCGGCCCTGATCAACGGGACATGCGATATCGCCGACACATCCCGCGATATTAAAGACAAAGAATTCAACCTGGCCTGGGAAAAAGGCGTCAAGCCCCGGTTGTTCGCCATCGCCGTCGACGGCCTGAGCATCATCGTCAACGACAAGAACTCCCTGACCAAGCTGACCATGGGCCAAGTCGGCGCCATCTATCGCGGCGAAATCAAGAACTGGAAGGTGATCGGTGGACCCAACCTCGCCATCTCACTCTACGGCCGGCAATCGAACTCGGGAACCTACGTCTTCCTCCAAGAGCACGTCCTCAACAACAAG
>Ga0315282_10006230_pt1 | contig 20045 bp, 15 predicted proteins | sample YL17G07_20_MG_FD_203693 | JGI IMG/M metagenome (GOLD analysis project Ga0315282, IMG submission 203693) | Sediment microbial communities from Yellowstone Lake, YNP, Wyoming, USA - YL17G07_20 | ecosystem: Environmental > Aquatic > Freshwater > Lake > Sediment | place: USA: Wyoming | collected... | reverse complement strand
AGCGGGTGGTCGAGCAGGTCGCCGCTCTCGAATCGGCCGACGTCGCGCGTTTTCTCGCGCTGGTCAACGAATCGGGCCAAAGCTCGTGGATGCTGTTGCAGAACTGCTACGTGCCCAGTCAGCCGGACCAAGGCGTCGCGCTGGGACTGGCCTTGAGCGAGAGCATTTTGCGGGGCAGGGGAGCGTGGCGCGTCCACGGCGGCGGGTTCGCCGGAACAATCGTGGCCTTCGTTCCGAACGACCTGCTTTCCAGCTACACCACACGACTCGATGGAGCGTTTGGCAGAGGTGCCGCGCATGTCTTGACGGTTCGGCAAACCGGGGCGACGGTCCTGCCATTTGAATGAGACGAATAGGTCTTATAGGTCCACCAGGTCGTTCCCTCAACACGGGGACTCCACAGACCCCCACAACCCCATCTGCTCGAGCCCCTGGCGGACAACATCGCGCATGGGGTCGGGCGTGCCCATCCAGAAGGATTGAACCACCGCCACCAGGCCCACGACTCCATTGCCGTTGGATTTGTCTTTGGCCATTTGCCTGGTGAGCTGAGCCGCGCCCGCCACAATTTTCGCCCGCGCGAACGGCGCCAGCGGCGGCGGCACGAACGCCATCAGCACATCCAGGAGCGTCGCGGCCTCCTCGCTCAGTTGAACGTTGCTCACATCAATCGGTTCGTTTTCCGCAATTGTTCGCCGCTCGACGATCGCTTCGATAAAGGCGTCGAACTTCTTGAGAATGGCCTCGCGCTTCTCCTGATCCACGCGCACGGCTTTCTCGGTCCACCGCTTGCAGTGGCCGCATTCCTCGCACGAACTGTGATAGCAGTCATGGGTTTTGAAATGCTCCGCGAAACCGTCGAGCGCGCGATTATCTATCTCCATCACGTCGGAGAACGAGTAGCCGAAAATGTCGGCCATCTGGAGCATCCAGTCAATGTTCACGAAATCGGGCCGGATGAGATATTCGAGGTTGGGCGGATTGTGAGCCTTGCGGCGCGGCAGCGTGAGCAACTCCACCCAATTGCCGTCGAATCGCCGCCGCTCGTAAGCGTTGACCACCTGCATGAGCGTGTCGGTCGTGCGGAATCGTTCGAGCAGTTTGAGCGAATCCACCAGCCCTTCATAGTCGCTGACGTCCTCGGGTCGCACCCAGCGCGCCTTGAGCAGCTCGTCGGGATGGCCCAGCTTCATCCGCTGGCAATAGACCTGGCAGTGGTCGAGGACAAAGCCGCCGCTCACGTGGCCGCCCTGCGCGGCATGCGTCATCATATTGATGTGGTTCGTGTCGAGATAGCAGAAGTAGAGGCATGAGGGATTGGCGATGACTTCGAGTTTGCACCGAAGCGCGCGCCGCATCGAATGCAACGCGGCGAAATCGCGCGTCGCCGATTCGGCCAGAATGATTTCGTCCGCGCCAATGTCCTCCCAGTACTTGGCCCGCTTGGTGTTGGCCACGCGTGCCCAGCTCGACACGACCACCTGGAATTGCGGGAAATGGCGTTTGATCCACACCAAGAGGATGGGCAGCGTGACCGTGACCATGTCCGCCCCGGTCGAAGCGACCCACTCGACATGGTTGAAGAGGGCGCGGTTGCCCTCGCGCGTCATCTCCAGGTTGTCCTGGCAGGCACCATTGAGCAGGTAGTTGAAGTGAAACCCTTGCCGGCGCGCTTCGGCGATGAACTCCTTGGCATGCTCGCGTGTTGCTTTGGGCACAAGGAACGATCCTCGTCCGCCACCGAACGGGTCGTCGGTGATTTGGCCGAAAAACGTGTCCACCGAAGAGGACTCGCGGCTCAGGCGTTCGAGCAGAACCGGGTCCCAGTTGCAGGCGGCTGAAAACTTCATACTGCATATCCTCCTTAGGCATCGTGCGCTTCCACTGTTTGAGGAGATATACGCGAGGCCGTGCGCAGTAAAGTTCTTTTCGAGAAGGAACGCCGGCGGCCCGCCGGTGCGCGGGAGCGTGTCTTAAGATCGTTGCATTTGAGGCCCAACGCGCACCCCCGTCTCCGTCATTGCTTCGTCGCGGCCTAGCCGCTCCTCGCAAGGACGGGAAAAGGTTTATGCAATTCTAAGATATGCTCTTAGGCGTCACTTGTTGGTCGCGGGAGTCGGAGCGGCGGCCGAGGGTTCGGGTCCGCCAGGCGGGGTTGCGACCAGTGGGGCCAGGCGTTTGGCCAGCTCGTCCACGGACGGTTTCTTGGTTGGGTCGCTGCAGCGCGCCTGGGCGGTCAGGACCTCCTGGTAGGCGCGCGTGCGAAAGAGTTTGCGCAGACCCGGACCGACCTGGTCGGCGGCGCGGGCCAGGAACTGCGCAAATTCAAAATGGTATTGCCAGTTGTCCGGATCTGTCACGAGACAGTTGACGAAGGCAGCCACGCAGTTCCAGAGCTTCGTCGTGGCACGCAGCGGATCGTCGGGCACGCCGTCCCACTCACGAGCCAGCCCCTGGGCTTTCTCAAAGTCCTTTTTTGCCCCCTCCGGGTCGGGTTTGCCTTTCTTGTCCAGCCGCGCGAAAAGCGTCTCGTACATGCCGGCGGAGCCTCCCCGTTCCATGCCCTCGCGCCGCGGCAGTCCCGGGGTCCTCTCGCTTCCCGCCGGTTCGGTTCCGATTGTCCAGTCGTGGCGCTGTTCTTCCGTCAGATAGGGGCTGATGACGTCTCGGATTCCCTCGCGCAGCTGCTTGGCCCGCTCCAGCCGCCCGAGATCGGTCTGGCGGCGAAGGGCGGCGAAGGCTTTCTTCCGCAGTTGCGGTTCGATGGCCGCGAGCACACGACGCAACTGCGCGGGGTCTTTCTGTTGCAGGTAACGCAGCTGATAAATCTGTCGTTCGAACGGCCACGTCGCGAGCATCTCCGGTGCGATCGTGTCCCGCCCTCCCGGAAGCCATTCCGGCCGCTGGAAGACGACGAACAAGACGAGGCCCAGCGCAATCAATCCGGGTGCGGTGGCAAGGACCCCTACCCAGCTGAGCCGACGCCGGCGTGAGGGCGCAGCGGCCACGGGCTTGGCCGCCGCGTCGCGGGATTTCGGCTCGACCGGCGGCACAACCGCCGCGCGGACGACCGGGGTCGAAACGTAAGTTTCGTCCCGTTCCGGGGTCGGGGCAACACCCTCCCCGGCCGCGAACCGACCCAGCGCTTCGCGAAATTCCTCGGCACTCTGGTAACGCTCCGCGAGCCGTTTCGCCAGCCCCTTCAGGATGATCGAATCCAGCGCGGGCGGGATGGCCGGGTTCAGCTCACTGGGGCGCCGGGGTGCCTCCTGGATATGTTTCAGCGCCATCGCCACGGGGCTGTCGGCCGTAAACGGCAATTCGCCCGCGACCATGCCGTAAAGCACGACCGCCAGCGAATAGAGATCGCTGCGCGTGTCCACGGATTTCCCCGCGGCTTGCTCGGGGGACATGAACTGGGGGGTGCCCATCGCCACGCCGGTCTGCGTCTGAATGGACGAGCCGCGCAGACGCGCAATCCCGAAGTCCATGATCTTGACCCGGTCGTCGCCAAGCATCATGATGTTGTCGGGCTTGATGTCGCGATGGATGATTCCCTTGTTGTGGGCGTAGGCCAGGCCGGTGGCCACTTGTTCGGCGATCGCCACGGCCTTCTCAATGGGCAGGCGCCGTTCTTCGCGGAGCACGTCGCACAGAGGGCGGCCTTCGAGATACTCCATCACGATACAGAAACCGCCCTCGCGGCCCTCGACGTCAAAGACATCATAGACATGCACGATATTGGGATGAGTCAGGCGGGCGATGATTTTGGCTTCCTGGCGGAAGCGCTCGCGAAATTCCGCATCCTCGACCAGGTTGGCCGAGAGCATCTTGAGGGCGACGACCCGGTCCAGCGAAATCTGCCGGGCGCGATACACCACGCCCATTCCGCCATGGCCGATTTCGTCGAGCAGTTCAAATTTGCCGTCAATGACCTGGCCGGTCATCAGCGCTCCTGAACATCACTGCTTGGATTGTCCGTCTGCACCACTGCGGCTTTGGACGCGCCGAACGATTGTCCGATGCGCAACCAAAGGTGACGCAGTCCGGGAACAAATACCGACAGCGTCGCGATCAGCGCAACCGCACACACCACTAGGACCAGCGAGACCTCCTGTTGGGATTCTCCCCGTTGCGTTCGTGAGTGCCTTCCTAGGATCATCATGTACTTTCCTTTATTCTCCCCGATTCGTCTACATCAGCTGATCATGAGTGGCCGGATGGTTTCGAGTCAAGAAAAAGGCGGCGAGGGCTTTGCCGCTTCGCCGCCTTTCCGGGACTCCATCTTTTCCGCGTGACCAACAGCCGAGCACGCGCTCGCGCTGCCATGGTTCAGTACATATAGTAACCCGGTGTCCAGACCCACTCCCCATCCACCGTCTGGTCATAGTGACCCGGCACCCAGACACCCAGGGGACGATCATACGCCACGTCGGCATCGTCCACACCATCCGTATACGAAATGTCGGCATAGCTCACGTCGCTGTACGTGTCACCGACCGAGAGGTTGAACGAGAACCGGGCCGGATACCGGTAGTAGTAGTACACGAAGGGAGCATCGCACCAATCCCACCACGGGGTGTACACGTATCCATACCAGACCGGCGCCGGCAACCCGTACCGAACGTAGAGCACCGGCTCGTAGAACCCGAACACCCAGGGATAGGCGCACAGGCTATAGTACTGCGGCCAGAACCAGGGTGCCGGTTCGCATCCGTGAATGAAATGCCGCCACGAATGATGCCCACCGAACCAGTGATCGGCGTAACGGCCGTAGTGATCGCGCAGCCGGTCCCGATAGTCGTGGCCGGACATGCCCGGCAGTGGCGGAGGGGGAGGAAGCGGCGGCAGAAAACCATGGTGCTCCGGGCCACTCCCGAACGCTGCGTTCCGAACGCTATTCACGTCGGGGACCCGCGCGGCTCCGGTGCCGCTGGGCAGGATTCGTTCGAGCTGTCCCCGGCTCGACAAGGAGCTGGCACTGCTCGGCATTCGTGGCGTGGTCGTTCGACCCACGTCGGGGACACGCGGCGCGGCGCCGCTGATGTTGGGCGCCACCGCGGTGCCTCGGCCTCGACTGGACGGCGTCTGCACACCCGGTCGGCCCACGCTCACATCCGGCGTCTTTGGTGCGACGCCGCTCGGAGCCGAGGGGGCACGGAAACTACGGCCCCGGTTTGAAAGCGTTCCATCGCCGGACTGGCCGCTGCCGGAGGGCGGCGGCTGCGGGACGCTACTGCTGGGCGGCGGCGAAACACGGACACTGCGACTGCCCCGATTCGACGGCGAATCGTCACCCGACTTGCCACTGCTTACGGGCGGAGAAGGTGGTGTCGAAACGCTTGGCCCAGGCCTCACACGGAAACTCTGGCTCGGTCCCTTTCCATCGCTGCCCCGGCTGTTGTCCGATCCACGCGTTGGTTCACTACGACCTTGAACGATTCCCCGATCACTCACAGGGATCGAAGGAACTGCTCGACTCGGCGGATCGAACGAACGCGAACGGCTATCGCCTATCGGCGGAGCATAAGATCGGTTCACACTGGGCATACTCGGCATCGTCGGTCGCGAACCACGCGAAGAGAATGTCCCCCCGTCGCGTACCATAGGCATGCGACCCTGGTCGCTCCCTGGCATCGTGAAAGTAGGCGCCGGCATGCTGGGAATACCAGGCCGATCCCCGTATCCGCGGGGTACCATCCCTGACGGGGCGGACCCCATCCCGCCACCCCGAAAAGGTTGAGAACTCGGAGCAATTGACCGGACCGTCGGGTTAGGCGCCGGCATCGTTGCCCGGGTGACGGCGCTGCCACGTTGGGTACTGCCGCTCACCCTCCCAGAGCGACCACTGTTGGAGCCACGCGAATCTGCCAAGGACATCGAGCTGACTGCCGCGATCAGAAGACTGACCCACATGACATGGACGATTGATTTTGCACACATGGCCTTTCCTCCTTCTGACTATCTACTTCGCTGACCCTAGGCCAAGCAAGTTCAAAGCCAGTGGGATTGGCGGTTCCAAGAGCAAGATCTGCGAGACCGATCATCCCCCGCGCCACGCCGAATTCAACGAGATTCTTCTCCTTCCTGGGTCTCGAGCTAATGAAAGAAAAAGGAGAACGGTTCGCTCGCATTCGTCTTATAAGTCATCTATTATCAAGGATCAATCGCCACATCGCGGCATACGGATTTGGGGCGATGGGGTTTCCCTGAAGGCGGGCGTGTGCGGGCGCAGAGCCTCTCGGAGCACCCGGTCCAACCGTCTTGCGCCGCTGTGTTCTATGTCCTCTTTTCCAACACCGCTGGTGCGGCCGGAAGAGGCATCGGCGGGCAATCGAGAACGGTTGCTTTCTCAGGGTTTCACGCGGAAGACTCGGAAGACCTCGTACTCCAGCCCCTTGCCGAAGTACTGCGGGCAGGTCACACCGAACGTGGCATAGAAACTCGCCCTCACCCAGTCCATGGTGATGACGTCGAGCCGCGCCGGATAGCGCTTCTCGACGATCTGTTCGAGGCGCTCCTGCAACCCCGGCGGCAAGTCGCCCCGGTGGACGGTGTCGGGAACGATCAGCAAGTCGCCCGGTTTGGGGACCTCCGGACCGCTCTTGGTGATGTGAGTCCAACCCGCCTCCAGGGCGTAGAATTTCCAGCCCCAGTGGCCGTTGAACCAAATCCGTCCTTTGGTCGAAAGACCGAGCTTCGGAAAGTCCTCGCGGGCAAAGCGACGGTAGGTGTCGGCATACTGATAGTCGCCCGCCGCCGTCCAGAAAGCGATGACGGCTTGCGCGGCCAACCCCAGGCCAAATGCCGCAGCGACCCATCGGCTGGGTGTCGCGGCGGGTCGTTGGCCATAGCGCACCGCGAGCAACACGATCGGTGCGGCGGCCGGCAGGATGTGTCGCACCGCCGGAAACTCCACGAACAGGATCGCGGCCATGTAAGGTCCCAGCAGCCACACCAGCAGAAACACCGCGTCCAACGCTTCGGGATCGGGCGGCCTTCGCCACAGGCGCCCACAGGCGAGCAGTCCCGAAGTCAGCACCCAAAAAACGGTGACGGCCCCGAGGATCGCCCAAAGGCAGTATTGAAAGTTGGTCTGCCCCGGGTAGAGCTTCATCAGCAGGCGAGCGGTCGCCAGCGCCACAACCAGCGCGCCGACGGGCAGGAGCCAGTCGCGCCGCCGAACGGCGTGGGCCAGCAATCCCGGCATGACCAGGAACGCCGCGCCCGTGATGACCAGCGCCGCCGTGAACAAGTTCGACAGGTCGAGGTTCGCCTTCTCCGCGCTTTCCATGACAAAGAAGTGGACCTGCCCGTGAACGAGATAATTCTGCAAATACAGGCAACCCAACACCGCCAAAGCCGCCAAAAGCTCCAGAAGGAAACGCGGTTTCCGCTGCAAGAGCGGATAGAGGGCCAGCACGGGCAGTATGACCAGCGCCGAGTACTTCGTGACCATCGCCAGTCCCGCCAGCGCACTTCCCGCAAGAGCCAACGGTCGCTTGTTCCGATCGGTTCCGGTCACAAACAGAGCCACCGCGGCCGTGACCAGTGCCGCCGCCGGAACGTCGCGCATAATGTTGGGCGAGACGACGACCGCCGGGCTGAGCATGACGAACAGAACCGGCCAGAGCGACCCCTGCGCGAACCGCTTCGAGAGCGTCGCCGTGGCCAGCGCCCACAGGATCAGGAACGGCAGCATCGCCAGGTGGAGGGCGATCTCGGATGGTCCGCAGACGGCCAGAACCGGCGCCAGCCAATAGCTCAGAAACGGCGGATTGGTCGTGATGTTGAAAATCGGTTGTGGATCGCTGAACCAGTCAAACGTGCCGCTGAACGGCCTCAGAGGGTCGCGACAGATTTGCTCGGCCACCGCCAGCACAAACGGATCATCAATGTGAAACGGCTTGTTGAGGAAGGGCAGGCCCACCGCCAGGGCGCCGGCCAGAGCGACGATCGTCAGCGTTTTATTTCTTCGGTTCTCGTTGTTCATCCGGTTGCCAACCGCCCCGAACACTCGCACGAATCCTCTATTCCTCGAAAGGAAGAAGATCAAGCGCGGAATGGAACGCCGGCGAGACCGCCGGCGGTCCGTATCGCAAGAAAAGCTTTGCTCTTCCCGCCAAGCCTCCGCATAGTCCTGCGCCGAACGATTCCGCGGATGGAAGGGAGGACCTCTCGATGGACGTTTACGAAGCGATCGAAAACCGCCGGAGCATTCGCGCCTACAAAAACCAGCCCGTCGAGCAAGAGAAGCTCGATCGCATCCTGGAAGCGGCCCACAAAGCTCCCTCGGCCAGCAACCGCCAGGAATGGCGTTTCGTGGTCGTGCGCAAGTCGGACCTTCGTCGCGATCTGATGAACGCCGCCGGCAACCAGTCGTTCGTCGCCGAGGCGCCGGTCGTCCTCGCCTGTTGCGCCGTGACCGACGGCCACGTGATGCGTTGCGGCCAGCAGTGCTATCCGATTGACGTGGCCATCGCCGTGGACCACATCACGCTGGCGGCGGCCGCCGAAGGTCTTGGCACCTGCTGGATCGGCGCGTTCAACGAATCCGAAGTGAAACAGATTCTCAACATTCCCGGGCGGGTGCGCGTGGTGCAACTGCTCACGCTCGGCTATCCCGATGCTCTGCCCGGCCCGCGCTCGCGAAAAGCGATCAGCGAGATCGTCTGCTATGACCGGTGGTCACTGGATCAGCCCAAATAGAAAGGAAAAAGTAAAAAGGGAAAAGTAAAAAGGTGAAAGGAATCCAGGCGTCGCGGTCGGGTCGTTGCGCGTCAGGTCTTGTAGAGGCTCACCGGTATGGCTTCTTGTTGAGTTCTTTCGTGTTTTCGTGACTTGATGACGGAAAACATTCGGGCGGAAGCTGACGCCATGAAACCAGAGAATGGTTCCAGCAAGACACCCCGCGAGCTGACCCTCGGCGTGATCGTTCTGGGTAGCGCGATCGCCATCGTCTTCGGCGCGGCCAACGCCTACCTCGGTCTGCGCGCGGGCATGACGGTTTCCGCCTCGATTCCGGCCGCGGTCATTTCGATGGCCATTTTTCGGGCGCTGGGCCGGCGCGGCGCACTGCTCGAAAACAACATGGTCCAGACCATCGGTTCCTCCGGCGAGTCCGTGGCCGCGGGGACCATTTTCACCGTGCCCGCTTTGATTCTTTGGGGTCTGCCCACCGACATTCTCCAAGTGACGCTCCTGGCCTTGTTGGGCGGCCTGCTGGGCGTTCTGATGATGATCCCGCTGCGCCACCACCTGATCGTCGAAGAGCACGCCACGCTGCCGTATCCCGAAGGGACCGCCTGCGCCGAGGTGTTGCGCGCGGGTGAAAAAGGCGGCGTCTACGCCAAGACGGTCTTTGGCGGATTGGGTTTCGCCGCCCTGTACAAGTTGCTGGCCGACGGGTTGAAGATCTTTCCCTCCGTTGTGGAACACGCCATTCCCCGGGCACGGAACGCCGTGATCGGGATGGAGGCGGTGCCTTCGCTTCTGGGCATCGGCTACATTCTCGGCCTGCGAATTGCGGCGCTGGTTTTCGCCGGGGGCGTTCTGGGCCGGTTGGTCTTCATCCCCTTGATCTCGCTGGTGGGGAGCCACCTCTCGGCTCCACTGCCGCCGGCGGCCACACTGATCAGCGACATGACGGCCGACGACATTGCCAAATACTACCTGCGCTACATCGGCGCGGGAGCGGTCGCGCTGGCCGGCCTGCTGAGTCTGGCCAAATCCGTCCCGATGCTGATGCGCTCCATCGGCGGGATGTTCCGTCGCGCCGCCGGAGCCGCCGAACGGGTGGTGCGCCGCGAGGACTGGGATCTTGGCCCCATGTTCGTTTTCGGCGGGTCCATCGTTCTGATCGCCGCCATTGCGATGTTGCCGGTTTCGCAGACCGTGCCGGTCACGCGGGTTGGAATCCTCGCCGCGGGGCTGATTGCGATCTTCGGCTTCTTCTTCGTCGCCGTGACCTCGCGCATTGTCGGCATCATCGGCAACTCCTCCTGCCCCGTGTCGGGCATGACCATCGCCACGTTGTTGGTCTGCGCGCTGATTCTTCGCTGGGCGGGCTACCAGGTCGAGGACGGCAAGGTGGTCGCCCTGGTGATCGGCGCGGTGGTTTGCATCGCAATTGCGAACGCGGGCGATACCTCGCAAGATCTCAAGACCGGCTTTCTGGTGGGCGCCACGCCCCGCCGCCAGCAAATCGGTCTCATGATCGGCGTGCTGGCCAGCGCGTTGTTTGTAGGGCTGACGATCCTCCTCCTCGATCGGAGCCAGCAAAGCGCGGGTGTGCTTCATGCCATCGGAACCAAGGAACTTCCCGCCCCCCAGGCCACCGTGATGTCGGTCATCATTCCCGGCATCCTGAAGGGGAACCTCCCCTGGGACCTCGTCTTCGTGGGCGCCCTGACCGCCATCGTGATCGAGCTGCTGGGCATTGCCGCCCTGCCCTTTGCCATCGGTCTCTATCTGCCCATTACCACTTCGACCCCGATCATGATCGGCGGGATTCTCCACTGGCTGGTGGTCGAACGGCGGAGGAGGAAAGACGCCCCGGCGATGGAGGCCACCAACGGAACCTTGTTCGCATCGGGCTACATTGCCGGCGATGCCCTGGTCGGCATTCTTCTGGCGCTCCTGGTTTACAAGGACTGGTCGCTTTCGCTCGAAAAGTACGTCCACCTGGGACCGCTGGCCACCTGGATTGCTTTTGCCATTCTGGCTGTTTTCCTCGCCCGCGTGGATTGGCGACGGAACGACACCGACAACTCCCCACCTGCATAGGCGCTGATTCAATTGCGTGGATCAACGACAGGTCAGTTCCATGGGGCTTCCATGTCCAGCGACACCGTACTGCGGATTTGATGGGTAGGCCCCCGGCACTCCTGTCGGGCAACCTCCAAGGCGGGAACTACAAACCTATTGCCGCGGCAGGTGACAAACTATCAGGCAACAGTCCGATTTGCGCGGTGGCTTCGGCGCCACAGCAGCGTGTCCACGAACGCTTCGAGCTGGGTAGTCAGGCGGACGGGCGATGTGTTCTCGTCTATGTGAAGGGTGAGAACCGGGATATTGTAATCGCGGCTGACTCGCACCAACGTGGCCGAGGCGACCGATTCGGGCATGCAGCTGAACGGCAGGATGTGCACCACGCCATCATAGCCTTGGCGCGCGCTGAGGATGGTCTCGCCGACCGAGATGTTGCACTCGGCGCCGACATTATATCCGAGATACTCGTAGGAGGCGCGCAAAACCTCCTCGCGGTGGCGGCGCCGTTCGCGGTTCATTCCCGTGCTGCGCGAAATGTGCACGCTGAACCAGTTGCCGCGCGAGGTCTCCACGCCCATTTCGCCGAGAATTCGCTCCACCCCGCAGTTGATCCGGTGGTCCATGACCGTGTAGAGCTCGCCCACGATGGCCACGCGCAGAATTTCGCGGTCGTGGTCCTGCTCCACCCCGGCCAGCACAGCCGTCGCCTCTTCAGTCGCCCGCTCGATCGCACGCGGCTCGTTGGCTCCGTCCACAATAGCCAGCGCGCGATCGGATGCTTTTTGGGCCGCACCCCGCACCACTTCGCGTGCCCGCAGCTTCTGCACTGCCCGCTCGACCGCCTCGCACGCGAGCATCTTCTTCCACCCCACGTGCAGCGCATAGGGGAGCCGGAGGATCTGTCGCCAGCTGATCTCGCGGCGCAACAACCGTCCCTCGTTGTGAAGCCGGCGCAGATCGTCGAAATTCCAGAGACCGGGAATCGTCACCCAGCGATAGTGGAACCCCATCTCTCTGAGCGTGATCTTCATCACCATGTCGTAGAGACCCAGCCGGCAAGGCGGGCCGCTCCCCAGCATGATGATCGTGTCGGCCCCGGCTTCGAGCGCCTCGATGAAATTGCCCAGAATCATCCGGTAGGGGAGACACAAGCCGTCGCCGGAGTTGCGGCAGCCCTTGTCGAGCGTCCGGCGCGTGCTTTCGGGCGGGACAACATAGTCGAACCCGCCGGCAATGGCAATCCCCTTGCAGAAAATCGCCATGGTGCCCAGATGGGGAAACGTCGCGATCATGACGATACATTGCTGAGGGCAGGCCGTGAGGGCAAGATGAAAGAAATTTTGAATGTTGAATTGCGAGGCGGGAACAACCGCTTTGCTTTCCGCAACTCACAATTCAACATTGCTTTTTTGGATCACGCTTGTCTGAGTTGCGCGCCGTGCCGCTTGGCCAGGGTGGCCAGAAGATGCTCGATGAGCGTGTTGACCTCGTCCTCGGTCAACGTGCGGTTAGGGGCGCGGAGCGTCAGCGAGTAAGCGAGGCTGCGTTTGCCGGCGGGAATCCGTTCGCCCTCATAGACATCGAACAGCAACAGCGATTCCAGCAGATCGCCGCACGCCGTCCGAATCGTCAGTTCGGTTTCTCCGGCGGGAACATCGAGATTGACGACCACCGCCAGGTCGCGCTTCACCGCCGGAAATTGCGTCAGTTCGCGATAGGATCGCCGCAGACCGAGGTGGGGCGTCAGGGCATCGAGATCGAATTCGGCCAGGAACACATCGCCGCGAATGTCGAACGCCTCGGCGACCTCGGGATGCATCTGGCCAAACACGCAAAGGCCGCGCCCTTCCTTGGTGAACACGGCCGAGCGTCCCGGATGAAAGTCCGGTCGCCGCGCTCGCTCGATGTATTCCGGCACGATGCCCAGCCGCTCGAGCGTGCGTTCGGCGATCCCCTTGATGTCGAAGAAATCCCAGGCCGCCGCCGGCTCGCTCCAGTGTCGCGGCCGACAGCCCGCCAGCGCGGCCACGGCATAGGTGCGCTCGAGATACGGATCGCTCGTCCCGCCCTGCCAATGATAGGATTTGGCGACTTCGAACATCGCCAGGTCCATGTTGCCGCGCGTATGATTGAAAGCGATCGCTCCCAGCGTCGAAGTCACGAGCGACGTGCGCAATACCGACTGCTGGCGACTGAGCGGCTTGAGCAGCTCCACCACCCCTTCGGCCGGCTGGCGCGATTTTTCGATACTCTCGCGGTCGGTGAAACTATAGGTGACCACCTCGCTCAGCCCCTCGCCCAGGAGCACCTCGGCCACCCGCTCGGCGACTTCCTGGGCCGGATTCAGCGGCGTGGGACGAGCCGGCACATAGGGAATCGTCGCTTCGATCTTGTCGTAGCCGTGAAGCCGCCCGATTTCTTCGATCAGGTCAATCGCACGCAACAAGTCCACGCGATGGGAGGGCGGGACCACGACCAATTGATGGTGGTCCGAGCGAGTGATCTCACATTTGATCTGAACGAGGATGTCGGCGATTTCCGACCCGTCGAGATGGGTGCCCAGAATGTCATTGGCCCGTTCCAGCCGAAGCGTGATCGTTTGGGGCTTCGCGCGCGCGCCGACGACGTCTACGAAGCCCCTGGTTAGCTCGCCGCTGGCGACCTCGCGGATCAACTGAGCCGCCCGGTTCAGCGCCAGATGAATATTCTCGCGGTCGGTGCCGCGCTCGAACCGAAACGACGCATCCGTCTGGAGGTCGAGCCGCCGCCGGGTCTTGCGAATCCGAATGGGATCGAAATAGGCGCTTTCGAGCAACACGTTCACGGTCGAGTCGGAAATCTCGGAATTCTCGCCGCCCATGACCCCGGCCAGCGCAATCGGCCGGCTCGGATCGGTGATCAACAAATCCTCCGTCGTCAGCTGGCGTTCGATGCCGTCGAGGGTCGAGAGTTTCTCGCCCTGGCGCGCCCGACGGATGATCACCTCGTGACCAACGATTTTGTCGAAGTCAAAGGCGTGCAGCGGATGGCCGAGTTCCATCAGTACATAGTTGGTCACATCCACGACGTTGTTGATCGGGCGAAGGCCCGCGGATTCGACCGCGCGAGCCAGCCACGCCGGACTCGGTCCCACCTTCACATTGCGGACCATTCGCGCGGTGTAACGGGGGCAACCCTCTTTGTCTTCTACGGCGATCTTGATGAGATTGTCAGTCCTTTCCGTCGTCTCGGTGCAGCGAAACTTCGGAGGATGAACCTGCCGCCGGAAATAGGCCCCCAGGTCGCGCGCGATTCCCAGCAGCGAGAGACAATCGGGACGATTGGGCGTCACGCCGACCTCGACCAGGCCATCGAGCGGCTCGCCGAGCGCCAGCGCGCTGTCGAGCAGGAGCAGGCAGCTGGCATCGTTGTTCCAGCCCAGCTCGAGGCCCGAGCACAGCATCCCTTCGGACACTTCGCCGCGGACCTCGGTTCTTTCGATCGCGCGCCCGCCCTGGAGAACGGCGCCGGGCAAAGCCACCGGAACCTTGTCGCCCCCCTTCATCCCCGGCGCGCCACAAACGATCCGCAAGGGTTCGGCTTTGGGATCGGAAGAGGCCCTGACCCGGCACACGTGCAGCTTCTTGCTGCTGCTGTGGGGAAGGACTTCGACAATCTCGCCGACCACAATACGGCCCGACATCAGCCCGACGTCGAGATAGCTTTCAACCGGCAGGCCCGCCATCGTCAGACCGTCGAGCAGCTGCGGGGTCGGCAAATCCAAGTCCGCGTATTTTTGGAGCCAGCGAATACTGAAACGCATCACATCAGCCTTTGCAGCGGGTGGGACAGGTTGTCAACCGGTCCGACTAGAACTGTTCGCGAAACCGCTTATCGTTTTCGAAGAACAACCGGATATCACCAACGCCGTACTTCAGCATCGCGATCCGCTCGACGCCCATGCCAAAAGCGAATCCGGTCCACTTCTCCGAATCGTAGCCGACGTTTTCAAACACGGCCGGATGCACCATCCCCGCCCCGAGAATCTCGACGAATCCCGTCCCGCCGCACACCCGACAACCCGACCCGCCGCAAATCACGCACCCGATGTCCACCTCGGCGCTCGGTTCGGTGAACGGGAAAAACGACGGCCGGAACCGCACGCGATACTGTGCTCCAAACATGCGATGGGCAAAGGCCTGGAGCACGCCCTTGAGATCGCCCAGCGTGATCCGCCGATCCACCAGCAGCCCTTCGACCTGGTGGAACTGTGGAGAATGGGTCACGTCGGCGTCGGCGCGGAAGACGCGGCCCGGAGCGATGATCGCCAGCGGTGGGGGAGTGGACAACATCACGCGAATCTGTACCGGCGAGGTGTGGGTGCGCAACAGCCACCCGCCTTGGAGGTAAAAAGTATCCTGCATGTCTCGCGCGGGGTGCTCTTCGGGAAAGTTCAACGCCGCAAAATTGTTGAAGTCGTTCTCGATCTCCGGCCCCAGCGCGATGGCGAAACCCATCGCGACAAAAATGCCCTCGATTTCCTTTCGGGTCTGAACGAGCGGGTGGCGACGGCCCCGGGGAAGAGCCCGACCCGGAAGCGTGATGTCGAGCCTCTGGCTGGCGATCTGGCGGGATCGCGTGGCGGCCTCCAGCTGCCGGAGGCGCTGCTCAAGCGCTTCGGTCAGAGCGGCCTTGACCTCGTTGGCGACCTTGCCGGCCTGGGGGCGCTCGTCGGTGGGCAGACGCGAAACCTCGCGCATGAGCTCAGTGAACCGGCTCTTGCGGCCGGTGTGGGCAACTCGCACCTGTTCGAGCTGCTCAAGAGTCTCCGCCTGGTTGATCGCCGCAAGGGCCTGTTGGGACAGCTGGCGGATTTCTTCCATCAACCCCGGCACGGCTCACCTCACACGAAAATGGAAAAATCGAACTCGGTCTCCCGCACGCCTTCGGAAGATGTCCGACAAAGCAGTCTTCTGGTCTCTAGGAAGAAGCGGCGGTTTGTGGTGCCGCGAGAGCCTCGCTGGCCACCTGGACAAAGGCACCGAAGGCTTCCTGATCATGGACCGCCAGCTCGGCGAGAACCTTGCGGTCCACCGTCACCCCAGCCCGCTTCAAGCCGTTGATCAGGTGATGGTACGACAACCCATGCTGGCGCGAGGCCGCATTGATTCGGGCAATCCACAGCGAACGAAATTCTCGTTTGCGCTGGTGTCGGTCGCGATACGCATAGCGCAGCGCCCGCATGACCGTCTCTTTGGCATTCTTGAACAGTTTGCGGCGCCCGCTGTAGTAGCCTTTCGCTTTCTTCAACCAAGCTTTGCGGCGGCGATGAGACACCACACCGCTGACGGCACGTGGCATTGTCAAAAACCTCCTTTACGGTCGGCCCACCGCCAAGCCTGTCCCCGTGCGACCGACGTAGCGAGAGTCCCTCACACTAGATTCCCAGCATTCGTTTGATGCGCTTCCGATCGGCGGATTTCAGCTCGACCTCCGATCGCAGGCGTCGCCGACGCTTGGGAGACTTCTTGGTCAGAATATGACTGTGGAACGCCAGGCGCCGCATGACCTTTCCCGATTTGGTGACCTTGAAGCGCTTGGCGGCGCTCCGATTGGTTTTCAGCTTTGGCATTTCGCTCCTCTTCCTTCTCGCTCCACGCCCCTTTGCTTCTTCACCGATCGGGCGTTTCCTCCGCCACGACCATCCCCTCGATTCTATCCTCACACCCCACGCTCGACGCTTCACGCTCCACCGCGCTTTTCCTGGCCTCGGTTGCGCGGAAGAAACTGCTCAGGGCTGCTCGCTCGTCACGCCCTGAGGCGGGGGACTGGGCGGCGGCGCCGGCTGCGGCTGGGGAGGTTTCTCGCCCGCCGGTTTCATCTGACTGACCGGCGCCAGGATGAACTGCTGCTGTCGTCCGATCTGGACCATGCGATTTTCGGGCGCGGCAATATCGGCGACCTGCGCGGCCACCCGCTGAAGCAACGAGCGACCGGCGTCGGTCCGCGACATCTCGCGGCCGCGATACATCATGGTGACTTTGACCTTGTGACCGACTTCGATGAACTCGCGGATGTGACGAACCTTGGTTTCGTAGTCGTGATGGTCTATGGTCGGACGCATCTTGACTTCTTTGATTTCCACGTGACGGCGATGCTTGCGTCCCTCTCGCTCGCGCCGCTTTTGCTCGTACAACACTTTGCGATAATCAATGATTTTGCAGACGGGAGGGTTTGCGTCGGGGGCGACCTCCACCACGTCCAAGCCCGCCTCCTCGGCATAACGCCGCGCCTGCTCAATAGGGACAATCCCTACCTGCTTGCCGTCCGCATTGATTAAGCGCACCTCGCGCGCGCGGATTTGCTCGTTGACGCGCAAAAACGCTCTCTTAATAAATCGCACCCCCTTCCTTAGGCTTTAGGCTCTCCGGCCCACGATAGGAGCCTCTTCGCGGGCAATCTCGCCGCCCTTCCGCCCACACGGTCAACTCATGCACTCTGCGTTCTTGCCGCCCCCTGTTCTCGCGGAAAAACGCTTCGCGCGCCACGAGTTGCCCGCTCACTCCCACCATAACAGACGAGACGTTAGGCTGTGGCCTTTCCGCCGGTCAAGCCTTTTTTCAGACGCTACGCCTCACTCCACCACCGGCAGCGCAAAATAAAACGTCGCTCCCTCGTTGACGGGCGCCTCTGCCCACACCCGTCCGCCGTGGCGGCGCACGATCCGGTGGACAATTGCCAGCCCCACGCCCGTTCCCTCGAACTCCTCGGGGCTGTGCAGGCGTTGGAACACGCCGAACAGCTTCCCGACATATTGCATGTCAAACCCCGCCCCATTGTCTTTGACGTAGAACACGGTTTCGTTCTCCTGCTTCATCCCGCCGATCTCAACGGCCATCGGATCCTTGTGTCGGCTGAATTTGAACGCGTTGGATACCAGGCTGATCATGACCTGCCGGATCATGGACCAGTCGCCATAGGCGGTGGGCAGCGGCTTGATTTCCACTTCTACCGTGCGCTCGGGAATAGCGCTGCGCAGCTCCGTTACCACGATCTGTGCCAGCTCTTCCATGTTGATTTCCCCCTGCTGCATCTGCTGCCGGCCCAACCGCGAGAAGTTCAGCAGGTCGTCAATGAGTTGGCCCATCTTCTGCGTCGTGGCGCGGATGATGTTGAGGCACCTCTTCCCCTCGTCGTTCGGCTTGTCGTTGTAGTCGGACAGCAGCACGTGCGAGAAGCCGTCAATGACCGCCAGGGGCGAGCGCAGGTCGTGCGAGACCGAATAGCTGAACGATTCCAGGTCGGCGTTGGCCGTCCGCAGCTCGGTGATGCGTTGCTGCAATTCGCGGTTGAGCAATTGGATTTCTTCCTCGGCCCGTCTCCGCTCGGTCACATCGCGGATAATGGCCGTGAAGAAATCCCCTTCGGCCGTCCGCCACGCCGCCAGCGACAGCTCCAGCGGGAACTCGCTGTCGTCCTTGCGCAGGCCGGGAAATCCCACGGTCATGCCGCTGATCCGAGTCTTGCCGGTCTCGGCCGCCGCCCGGAAGGCTTTCAGGTGCGATTCCCGCAGTCGTTCGGGAATAATCACTTCGAGCGGTTGGCCCAGAATCTCCTCGGTCGGATAGCCGAAAATCGTCTCGGCCGCCCGCTCGTGCTCGGTGATGTCCCGCCCCTGGGCGATCGTGGCCATGAGCGTGGCGCCGTCTTTCGCATAAAGGTTCGCCGAGTTCCAGAGCGCCACCCGAATCTCGCCGCCCTTGCGAAAAATGGGGATTTCCACCGACTCCCAGTACTCGCCGCTGGATGTCCGTGCGATCTTAATCGAGCGATTCATCGCGGCTTGTTTCGGGGAAAAGCACGGACAGCTCGCGGCCCACGACTCCCTCGGCGGTGTAACCCGTGAGGTGCTCGAACGCCCGATTGAAGCGGGTGACCCTCAGCGTCGGATCCCAGGCAATGATGGGAGCGTTCGCGTAGCCGAACAGGTTTTCCAGATAGTCCCGCGTTTCTCGCAATCCCTCCTCGGTCTTCTTGCGCGCGGTGATGTCGGTGACCATGCCCAACGCGCCCGCATAGCATCCCAGGCTGTCGCGAATGGGTCTGGACGACACCATGCCCCACAGCGCGGAGCCGTCCTTCCGTCGGAACTTGAGCTCGACGTCCTACACTATTCATACATCTCGTCAAACGCCAGGGCCATCTGGATTTCGCGGACGACGTTATCCACGAGGAACTCGGCGCCGGCGCGTTCGGGCCAGTCCTCAAGCGTGATCTCGTCCCACCGTTTTCCCTTCAGTCGTTCCACCAACGGTTCCAACCGAACCTGGCTGGTGGAGATCATCGCCGGGAAAAGGATCTTGGTACGATAAAGGCGATGGTCTTTGTCCACGGCGATCAGCAGATCAATGAGACTGAAATTGGGAACCAGGACGTGATGGATTCGATAGACGCGCGCCATGAGCCGTTTGTTGAAGTAAAGCTCGTAGCGGTAAACGGTTTGATTGGCCCGGAGAGGACGGGTCTGTTCCATCCAGCGAGGAGGCCGCCACGATCTATCGTCCGGCGCCGGGGTGCGCTTGGTGGATTTATCATCGAAGGGAATGGGGATTTCCGCAAGAACCGACCTTGAGCCGACGCTGGTTCCCACGTCGGGCAGCAAGAGGGTATCGGTGAAACGGCTTCGGATAAGATTGGTTTCCAACGACTTGCGGTCACGCACCCCACCGACCCGGACGGTCTCCACCGGCTCCTTCTTCTTCGGCTCCCAGACCGTTTCCGTGGCGGCAATCTTCGCGCCTTTGCATGCCAGACCGGGGGGCAAGGTCACAACCTCGGCTACCGTAGGAGACTGGTGGGAAATGATTTGCACCGGCCCGATCTCACGGCTGGGTTTGGCAGTGACTGGCGGATGAACCAGCCGCCAGGGATAGCCGCCTTCGAATATCAACGCATCGCGATTCAACGTTTTGGCCAGGAGGTCGTTTTCGGCCGGAAGCATGTCCGAGAGAATGATGGGGACAAACCCCTCCTCCAAGTGTTCGGTCACATAGTGTGCCTGCCCGCTCACATTGACACCGTATTGGAGGCCAACGAACGGTGGTGGAGCGATTCCAGAGATCGTGGCGGTCGTGGCGACGCCAAAGAACTGAAGCTTCGGGCCGCCGAGCATTTTCACCTTTGCAGAAGCTTGCTGGATAGGGTAATAATCCTTGGGCGGAGTTGACGCTGGTGGATGGGTGAAAGTCCCTACCAGCGGAGTGACCAACTTGGCGCCCACGGGCAAAACCCGATAG
>Ga0315282_10006229_pt1 | contig 20047 bp, 18 predicted proteins | sample YL17G07_20_MG_FD_203693 | JGI IMG/M metagenome (GOLD analysis project Ga0315282, IMG submission 203693) | Sediment microbial communities from Yellowstone Lake, YNP, Wyoming, USA - YL17G07_20 | ecosystem: Environmental > Aquatic > Freshwater > Lake > Sediment | place: USA: Wyoming | collected... | reverse complement strand
CAGATGAGGAGTTCTTGAGGATAGTTCACGAAGTTACCGGACCTTGATTCAAACATTTCATTCTTGGGGTGTGTGTGGCGGGCCCGGCGGGACACGAACCCCCCGGGGTGAATTTGACCTACTACTCAACACACTCTCCCCCCTCTTTTTTCTGTTTTAGAAAATAAGTTCCTAGCTTTTTATATATGACATATCACGCGCGACAGATCCTGAGCCATCACCCCTAAGTCGTATACGCCACGGAAAACCCAAGCCCAGACCTATAGTTGCTAAGACTTTCTAGGTTATGGCCACGTACTTTGGAAGGAGCGAGAAGGAATAATGAAGATGCTTGTCACTTGTTCTATTGCTTAGGTTGCCTCAACTGAATACTCATTTGGGTAGAACTGATTTTCTCTGATCAATGGCTGGGAACTCGTTAAAGTAGTCTAGTGCATTAAAGAAAAGAGGAGCGCCAGAGACGGAGAGCGGGGAAACCGGTCCGTATACCATAAAAGGATATTGCTTTCCACCCATGGTGAGTAATGTCGCGGGGTCTCTAAAGCTCTGGTAAAGATCCAGATATCTTCCTTCTCCTATTAATTCGCGCATTGCTCTGATCTCTCCTCCCCATGAAAGCCCATATCCAAAAAAACATATGCGCATCTGTTTCAAAACCTCAAACTCTAGACCTGCAATGGATGTGCTGACGAAGAGCCATCCAAACCCGTATTTCCGAGTTTCCCTAGCAGCTGTTGTAAGCGTTACCTTGAGGGTTTCGAAATCCTCATCCGCAGGCCTCTCAGAAGGAATGAATCGATGAGCTTCATCTACCACCACTAGCAGGTTAAGCAACTCCTCCCGCCTATACAAAGTCTCAGCGGCAGTTCTCAGCTTTGTGAAGATCTCGTTCAGGACTATCGCCATTACTTCAGGACCCCAAAAAATCCTAGAGGTCACTGCAGCTTCGGAGACGTCAATGATCACGATGCATTTTTGCTGGCATATTCTTTCGATAAGGCTGTCAATCTTCACTTTTCCCTGGGTAGGGACAAAGAGCTCGGCTACAGAACTCCAGATATCATAAAGGACTTGTCTTCGGTTTTGAATGTTTCCCAGAACCCTCTGCTGTGGATCTTTGCTCACATAAATCTGGTCAATTTTCTGACCAAGATAGTCGAGCAAGTTATTGAACGCAGCTTGGTGGTTTATTGGAACTTGACCTTGAACGGTTTGGATTCCATAAGTCAGCGGTGGTCGTGCGGCCGGCTGCGTCAGAAACGTCTCTATCAAGTCTAATGTATTCTGTTTGTTTTCGTCCGTCACGACGCCGAGTTGGTGAAGGAACCCCGAACGTAATAGGATTCTCTGGAAACTCGTAGGGCTAGAAAGGCAGATACCGGAAATCGGGTACATCTCGGGAACTCTTCCGACATTTCCCAAGAGATCCAACAATGGCCCTTTATTTCTAACTTCGCGGGCATACTCACCGACCGGATCCAACGCCAAAACCGACATCTCCTTGAACTTGGCGTAAACTGAAATGAGCATTCTTGCCAAGTAGGATTTGCCTGACCCCGACTTACCGAATATCCCAATGTGATACCCCTCTCCCAGTCCTCCGTCTTTCCCAAAATGTTTGAAAAACATTGGAAGGTATATGTCCGTGTTGTATAACTTTCCGACGTAGAAGATACCTGTCTGTTCCCGCACAAGCTCATCCACGATTTCTTGATTGAGAAGGTAAATTTTTGTTCCAGTTGAGGGAACAGAACCCAATTCGTCAGGAAGGATTTTTCCGTCTTTCCAAGAGTAGACTGAACCAACCAAAATGTCCATCAATCTCACATCGTGTTGTTCAGTTAAAGGAGGAGCACGTCCTCGAACACTCGTGATCTTCCTAACCGAGTGACGCTCAACGTAAGGATTTGCAAGTGAGACAGACACTACTTGGCCCAAGATATAGATAGGTATCCCGTCTTGCTTGGACTCAGTAATACAGAAGTTTCCAACTATTCCCTTTTCATACGCACCCTCTAGTAGGTCAGCTCCTAGGGAGTGACTGTAAGACGGAGATCCAATGACACCAATCCATTCCCCGTTTTGAACCTTGGTGCCAAGGTCGTTCACGCTTTCACTCACTCGAATCCCCCCTCAGTCCTATAATCATGAGAAGCCAAATATACATCTGATGATGCTCCGACAATTCGATCTACATCATTCAATGCAGCTTCACGAAGCTCTGAGAGTGCAAGATATGCATGTTTAGCAAAAAGATCTGCTATATATAAGGGGTAGGGTTCGAGGACACCTGGTATCCCTGATTGATCCGTTAGGGCTTCCAGTAAAGTCGCTATCCAATGATCATTCAATGCTATATTTTCCCCAATTTCGACTCTCAGTGCTGGATGGGAGGAAGATGGCTTGAAGTAGAGGACATGAAGTTTCCGTAAAGCATCAATTATTTTCTCTTTCAGTTCCACGAGCGCCGGTTGGTCTTTTCTCGACTCTCCCAGTGTAAGGTGCCAACTGTCTTCTGGACGACTTAGTCTTACTGGTCCAACCACATCACCGGGCTTCAGAGCAAGAGACAGCAGACCTTTGTCGTCGCTAGTCTCAAGAGCGGGGCTGCTCATCCCACCATCTTTGAGAATTTTTAACACCTCATTCCTCGTTGTGTACTTCGGGATGCCGACGTACATTATATCTACCCTCGGAGAGGTAAGGACTTTAAGATAGTTCTGGAGAGTGCTCAAAATCCTCGGAGCGAACTCTTCTTTCAACTTCGCCGGAGCGTCATCGAGCACTTCAAGTCCTTGTCCAATTTTTATGAGCTGAGTTGTGAGAGATCCATCGAGAAAAACAACGCGGTGGGGTGCTCTTGCTGCAAGATCCAGCTCATAGGAAAACATGATCGCGCTACAAATTCTAAGAGTAAGGGGACTATGTTCAACAGGAAAAATATTAATTATGTGCTGTGGCTTCTCCCATCTCCTAGTTTCCTTTGGAGGAATAAGACCCTCCACTGCGACTCCTGATATGCCGACTGTGTCGAGTGAAAGTTGTCGAATCACGGCGTAGGTTCCGTCCACGCCAACAGTTGTGGGATAGCTCTTCTGTCTAAGTATATCATTTATGTTCTTCAGCAAACCGCTTTTCGAGAGTCCCTCTCTTATAGGTTCCTTCATCTTCTCAATCTCGAGCAGTCGGGTGCTCACGCCTTTTACGACATCTCCATGCTTACTGAGCATCTCCTCGACCATCGCCTCTGGCAAATAGTCTAGAGGACTCTCCTGCTTCTCCACTTTCATACGTGTACCTCCATTAAGATCAATTTTCCATTCTTATTTGTTCCAGCAGTATGCCATCCCGCTCGCTTGAAACAAAAACCAGGATTCGTGCTCTTGATAGCGTTAGGATCGATGTATGTGAACAAACGCTCCCCTGGCCACCTTTTCTTCGCAAGTCTCACTGCATGTAGGATCAATCCGCTAGAGAGATCGGCCCCCTCGTTTCTAAACAACGAGCACTCCACTCCATTTTGTCCATCCCATCTGATCTTGTTTTTTCTCCACACAAACAATGCTCGCTTATCCGGAGTCATTAGAACCAGCTTCTCCCCAGGCCCACAGAAAAACTTTGAGCCTCTTGTTTTTCTAGAATAATGGTTGTCTGCTAGTTTCTGGGCATCCGGATCCGCATCACGGGAGACTATCCATACAACCTTGCCTTTGCCATTGTAATCCTCGCTCCAACGGCAGAACTTTGTTTTTCTTTGAAGAGCACGCATAACAGTTTGTCTGCAAACACCTATTCTCTTGGCAATCTTCCCGTATGAGAGCCCGCCATCGTGTAGAGACTTCATTTTCGCCAAATCTAAGCGTGAAAACTTGATTGGCCTGCCTTGCGCAAAGTGGTCATGAACCAAATCGATGCCCTGAGACATAAGATAACCTAAAACATTTCTACTCGTTTTTTTTCTCGCCGTTTCTGTAAAGACAACAAGTTTGAGTTTTGTGCATCTACTGAGAAGGTCCTTGACCATCTTTATTGTCAAATAACTGCAAATTCGAACCTCTTTGGTGGTTGGTGGCAGATCCTCAATATCTTTTGAGGTCTTCAGGACCATCAATACTCATCAAACGCTCGGGCGTGTTGGTAACTAGAGACTGCATGAAGCAATATTTAACTCAACTCTTTAAAACAGCTGTTCATGATCTGTCTCGTGTTGAGGTGCTCTTCAGGTCAGCTTCTTTCACTGTACAAAATGTAAATTCCAAGTGCGGAAATAAGGCTGCCTAACGAGGTAATTGCTATGGGCAATGGATTCAGTACCTGACCGGACAGAAGTTGGGAAATCCCTAAGAGTAGCGGGCCCATGAATATTAGCGCTAAACCTGCAAGCATCCTTCTCAGAGATCCTTTGATTCTAACTTTGATTAACGGTTCAGATATCATATACCTGTCATGTTGACCCTGATTTTCCGCATGAATTTCTATAAATGAATTACATGATTTCTCAAAATATCTTGATTGAAGAATAAATAGAAGACGATCATATCCACCTTGAATTGACGCTTCTCCTTTTAGGGGAACTATTTTGCGGTCGTCTGTATTTATGACGAGATTAAATGGCTTATCAATACTACCATACGGATAGTATTGCAGGATATCAATACGATATTCGGAGTCCGACTGAAGTTCATAAATTGTCTCTGCTTCTCCTAAAGGTTTGGGCAAAATACGTTTATTGTTTTTTATGTCTGTAATATCCATTAATTTAGTAAAAATGGATCCATGTTCTTCATAGGATTTTAACCGCTTTATTTGCTTGACAATTCTAAACCAATTAGCAATTACATTTTCTGATGGTTCCGTTTCCTTGAGAGTCTCAACTTCAGGTCTATTCGCAAAATAAATTATGTATTTTAGGTATTCTTCAGAATCCAACGGTGTAGCTCGCTTGAAGGTTTCATGATAATCGTTGACCGCATCCGACCCATTTTTCTCTCGGTAGTATACCCAGTCTCCAAGTTCAAACAGAATCCAAAGGAACTCTTCATAGAATTTAACGTCAATTATCTTTGCTTTCCTCAGGGGGATAAACTCAAGGGTTCTATATTTGTCTGCACTTTCTTTGGTGACGTGAAGATGAATAAGAAATGCTTCCATACCTTTTAACTCATTAGACACATCCTTTTTCTTGAATTCATTGGGCAACCATACGTTTCGGTATCTGAACCTATAATACCAGCCGCTAGGCAAAAAAAGAAGATCGAGCGCGTCTCTAATGTACGGAAACTCGGTTGAAGTCAGAAGGAAAAGAACTTTTTCAGCATCAACCAAAAGAGGTCCGCCAGCCATATAGAACTTTTCATATATTCAAGATTTCATAAACGCTTCCATTTAACTATGGTAACTGTATCGGCCTCATCAACGATTTTGCGATAAATCGCTGATAACACATATTTAGCTGCTTCCACATTTCTAAAATCTGGCCCCTCGCCATTTAGGTCTGTCTGATCTATTTCCTTCACTTTTTTCCGTTGCACAGAAGTGATGTAAGCTTTGCCTACTTCTTTCACACTTTCTTCATTCCAACCGACCGTAATAATTACATCATCTCCTACATGATATTTTTCCGTTTGATCACCAAATCGGATAGTGGTCGATTTCGTTCTAGTTCTTAGAAGAGCCTCATAATATGGATAGAAGTTTAAGATCTTCATTTCTTACCACTATTTCAGGTGTTTAAGATGTTTGGACTGTTTTAGCGATGTCCCTTCCTGTGTGTATACTCATAGTCCATCTTTCTTATTCTATCCATAAGTTTTCAGCTGACTATAAACAGCTGCTTTCACTCAATTCATTCATCGATATTTAGTACTGAGTAGACGCGGATCATACTGACGGTCATGGTAGTAATCTAAGATTTTTTCTAAAATTGTCCAGGGAATACTGAGACTCGCAGAAGTACTCTCCTAGCATTTTTCCCTTATTATTCAAGTAAATCCTGATAAACCCATCTAGTCCACATGAATATTTGATTTCAAGTATTTCACGATTCCTTAATCTATTTATGGAGTCAATGAGATCCGTAGCAAAAGCGTCTTGCCTTTGAACAAATATTTCCTTTGTTACGTCTCGGTTCTCTCTTTGAAATACAACATAAATGCGTCGAGCTGCAGGACCATAATATGGCAATTTTTGCACATCTTTTTCATCCAACTCAATGAAATGTTTTTCTCGCGACATTGGTCCTACTTTTCCTATGTATCACTTAAGATCTGACTAGCAAGTCTAATTTAAGTAGTCCTCGTCTCCAGCATACGTGCAATGATTCTAGGCCGCGCGCGAATAGTTTATTGACTAAGGCATGTATGTCATATGATGGGGCGATTGTTGATGAAAAAGGAAGTAGATCGAATAAATGCAGTCCCCTCCAAAAGACTCTTCTTGTCGATAATTGCTGATTATGACTTAAATCGCTCCATATGTGAACTTATTGATAATGCTCTTGACATTTGGGTTAAGAATGGGAAGAGTGAGCCCATAAGGGTTCAGGTGAACCTTGACAAAAATCAACAGACAATTCTGATTTCTGATAACGCTGGTGGTGTAAAGAAGGATGATATGCGTGTTATTGTCGGTCCTGGACAAACGAGTAATTTGCCGACTGACGAAGTGATTGGTATCTTCGGGGTAGGGACTAAGAGAGCCGTTGTTGCGTTGGCACAGGATATTAAGATCACAACACGTCATGGAAAAGACAAAACTTACCGAGTGGAATTTGATGATAGCTGGCTTCAAACTGAAGACTGGGAATTACCCGTGTACGAAGTAGATGAGATTACAGAAGGTACTACTATTATTGAATTGCAGAAGCTTCGAATTAGAATAACAGACGACGCTATGTCTCAACTCAAAGACCATCTCCAATCTACATATGCGTATTTCTTGACACATAGAAATGTCATTATTAGAATCGATACAGACCAACTACAACCTCTCAGCTTTGAGAATTGGGCCTACCCACCAAAATATGAACCACGCAAATATGTTGGCGATCTCACCACGGAAGATGGTAAAAGGGTGAGAGTCGAGGCTATTGCTGGTCTTAGTATGGAATCGAGTCCAGCAAGTGGAGAATACGGAGTTTACTTCTACTGTAATAACCGCTTGATTGCGAAAGGTCTCAAAAGCTATGATGTTGGATTTACAAAAGGATTAGCTGGGCTACCACATCCTCACGTTTCATTGACCAGGGTTATTGTATCACTAAAAGGAGAAGTGCAATTGATGCCGTGGAATAGCAGTAAGTCTGGGATAAACCCTAATCACCAAGTATTCATTGCACTTCGTGGTTGGTTGGTTCAAGTCGTAAAGGATTACGCGTCTCTTTCTCGTAGATTAGAAGGCGAGTGGCCAGAAAAAGTATTCAAGTATTCCAAAGGGAAGATGGTTGAGGTCGAGATTGATAATTTTCCAGAAGCAAAAAAATCGTATCTCCCACCATTACCTAAATCAAAGCTACGATATGGTGATCTAATCAAGCAAGCGAATCGAAAAATAGCAAGAGAAAAGCCATGGACTACAGGACTCTACGAAGGTATAATCGCAGTTGACATGATTTTCAATCAAAAATTGGAACAGAAAAACCGCATCTGCCTTGTTCTCTTGGATAGTGTCTTAGAAATTGCGTTTAAGGAGTTTCTTGTCAACGAATCTGGGCGAGCATATTCTGACGCTACCTTGCTTAAGCTGTTTAATAATAGAAACGACGTTCACAACGAAATCAAGAAATATATTAACATTGGCTCCGAGATGTGGAAAAAAATTGATTACTATTATAGGCTTCGTTGCAAGCTAATACATGAACGCGCTACTGTTCCCGTAGATGACACTGAAATTGAAGATTACCGCGAAGTCGTCCAGAAGGGGCTCAAACAACTATTCAAACTACAGCTTTAGTCAATAAGTTGCCGCATTTCCTCGCTCTTGATACATTCATGTGTAAAAAAGTGAATAAAGAGAAAAACTAAGATTTCTTAATGGTTCGATAACTACTTTTATCCAAGACATATCATATGAAATGTCGCTCGAGCACGATGAGTTCACATCGAACACAATGTCTTTCTTTCTCTCCACTTAATTCTAGTCTATCGCTAGACCTTCTCCAAAACCTTTCTCGTATTCTCTCATGTCTGTCTTCCTTCTACGCTTGTCACACGTGATTCCTAATTGATCGCGTACACGCGAAGCAGCTTTGCGTTCTCAAATCCTATACTTTCTAGAGGAAGTAGAGGAACGTTGAATCGCTTTAAATCAAGCTCATCTTCTTAAAGTTAGCCGCGTATTCACGATGGATAAGAAAATGATCGTTTACGCTGGAGATTCCAGGGATGTGGTGAAACGAATCATTACGAATCACTGTGCTGGAAACGTGGAAGCATCTGCTCTTCGCAGATATGTGGCAGAGGCGATAGGATATCAAATCAAGGAAACGAAACGCCCCAGTGGCTCAACAAGAGTTAGGATAAATGTTCTTGACCCTAGGAAAGGAGAAGAAGAGGTCTCGAATTACCTGCGTTCTGGTGTGTGGAGATATGTGATCTGCGATTCCTACGAGGAAGCTAACAATTTTCAGTGGTACGTGATTGACAGGTTTAAACCTCTTCTGAACAGGGAGCATAGACCTTGGAACCAGCAGAATCTTCACAGGTACCAAGCTTTGCTGTCAAAAATGTCAACATCTTCCGAACTGACATGCAGTCAGTTACACGGCATGCGCTCTGGACCTGGAGTATATGTTCTATACCATCAGAAAGGGCCTCAAAGAGAGCTTAGTAGAGCATCGCCTAGCCACCCACCTGCCCGGGGGTTATTAGATTGCAAAGATCTTTGATCCTAATTCCTTGCTGCAAAGGCAAAAGGGTTGTTCCTACTCGGAGAAATCTTGAGCAACCTTTGGGAAACATTGCAGAAATGCGCAGTCAATTATTAAGACTTGTGAAACAGGTACATGGACTTGCGGAGCGTCATGAGAATAAAAGGGGAATTCTATGCACAGATGCGCCCATTTCAATGGCTGCTGACTTGTACGTAGGTGAAATGTATCAGACTCTCAGGCATGAGCTAAACAGCGTCTTGCGGGGAGACTACTCAAATGTAAACGTATTGATTGTTTCGGCTTTTTATGGGTTGGTTCAACTTAGGGAGGGACTCAAAGAATACGACCTACAGATGGGAGACGAATTAGCGGATGAGACGAAGGTATATCAGTTTTGGCAAGAACAGGCGTTGTGGCGTTTACTTAGAGAATATATCTCCGAAAAAAGGGTTTCACATGTCTGGAGCTTGCTTCCTAATTCGCTACAAGCGCCCTATCATCGAGTATTCAGATTTTACTGGAATCACATGAATAAGCAGGAAATCAAGCGTTTTCATGTGAAAGTCTTCAAGGAAGATGGGCTTTCTGCCGGCAGTGGATCGGGAGAAAAAAGGGCAGAATGGCTGAGAGAAATCTTACGAGCGAATCCCGATTACTTGACAGGACACCCGACGCTACCACCACCACGAATCACAAGCATTTCAGGCTTCAGATTTGGGTTCGAAACATGCTAATTTGCGCACTCTCGGACCTTTAACTTTTCTAGTTTTCTCATTCTTCTCATTCTTCTAGTTCTTCTCAAAGTGTTGAATCGCTTTAAATCAGGCTCGCCAATTTGGTCATGCCGACTTCGTGTTGGCTAGGCTCTGCTTCTTCCCCTACATCGGTGGAAAGTATAATCTGCTCAAGGCATTGTTGCCGCTGGTTCCAGAGCATCACATTTACGTGGAGGTCTTCGGAGGAGCCGCCAATCTTCTGTTCAACAAGCCACCTAGCCCGGTTGAGGTTTATAACGATGTGGACGGCGAGATCGTGAACCTTTTCAGTGTAGTACGCGACCGTCGAGACGAGTTTGTCGAGAGACTCAGAGGGATACTTTACAGTCGAAGGCTCTATGTGAGATGGTTGGAGGAGCCCCCGCCGGAGGAGCCTGTGGAGCGGGCTGCGCGGTTCTACTATGTTCTACGATGCAGCTTCAGTGGAACGCTTGATAGGGGCTGGGGGTTCAAGCGGAAAGCGCGTAAGCATGCGCCCGAGGTCTTCTGGAGCGCTCTGGAAAAGACTGAGCTGATCACGCAGCGGCTTAAGAACTGCTATATCGACTGCCTCGACTTCCGCGGATGCTTCAGGAACTGGGATACGTCTGAGACGTTCTTCTTCTGCGATCCCCCTTACTACGGCTTAGACTACTACCGGCACAACTTCTCGGAGCGAGATCACCGGGATCTTCGCAGGATCCTCGGTGAGATAAGGGGCAAGTGGCTGCTGACCTATAACGATCATCCGGCGATCCGCCGACTGTACGAAGGCTTCCATATACGCGAGGCAAGTCAAACCCTTACGGCGAGCAAGACGAAGAGCGGGGGAAACAGATCGAGCTTCATCAACCTGATCATCACGAACTATGAGGTCTGAGAAAATGGAAGATGTCGAGGAAACGATCAGGGGCTTGAACTTCGGCGACAGGATAGACGTGTACTGGTACGATGCCAGCGAGGTGAGTTCCGGGAAGCCTAGCGAAGCGGTTGAGACGCACGTTCACAGCACCGGCTTCTACCTAGGCGTCAAAGGCTTGGCGCGAAAGCATCTAGTGCTTGCCAAGGAGATCATCGATCAGGGCTCAGCCTACCACTACAACGTGATCCTGTTCTCCATGATCGACCGGATCGAGATCATCCAGAGAGACGCGCTGGATCCCAAGCTGAAGAAGAGGCTCCGCAGATTCGTCAAGGAATCCATCCAGGTCTTACGCAGGAAAGACGGGTGGGCGCAGAAAGAAAACAACCATATAGTCCTGAAGAGGTTTGCGGGTTCGAGTCCAGCCGAGAAGAAGTCTAAGAAGCTGACCAAGGACGAGAGGATAAACAGTCTCGAAGTCAGGGTAGCGGTGCTCGAGGAGCGGCTTGAACACGCAGGCTTCTATCAGAAGATCATCTGGGTCCTCCTCGCCACATCCTTGGGCAAGATCGTGCTAGACGTTTTGACAGCCCTAAGGTGATCGCGTGGCAAGAGGCAGGCCTTGGACAGACGAAGAGAACCAGCTTATAGCCAAGCTGTATTCTGGAGGCGCGTCGGTCGAGGAGATTGCGGGGAAGCTTCCTCAGGGCAGAACGGTTGGCGCCGTCACGAAGCAGGTTACTAGGCTGAACCTTCAGCGGGGCTCCATAGTCCAGACAATGAGAAAAAGTATTGTCCGGACAATCGAGGCCGCCGATGTGATGAGTCGGGAGGAGGCGTTGAAGGCGCTCGCAGCCGTGGTCAAGCGCCTCATGGAGGGCGGAGAGATCGATGTCGTCGAGCTGGCCTACCTGCGAACGATCAACGCGGTGATCCGCAACTACTTCGCGGTCTTCGACAGCTTCGAGAAGTACGCGGAGCTGGAGGCGAGGATGAAGAGGATGGAGTCGATTGTGGAGCAGATTCGCGGTAAAGGTTAGGAAGAGCCTCGAAAAAGGCATGAGAAGGCTCGAAGACACGCTTAGCTCCATAATTGTCCAGCCTGACATTGGCCAGATGGACCCCGTCGAGTTTGCCGAGAGCGTGCTGGGGTTCAAGCCGACCCCATACCAAGAGGCGCTTCTGCTAGACACGGCGGATAGGATCGCAGTCCGCTTCTCACGGCAGAGCGGCAAATCGACGACCATAGCAGCCAAGGCTATCGCGCTGGCAGCGATAAACCGGAACAAGTCGATCCTGGTCGTGGCTCCCGGCCTGAGGCAAAGCATGATCGTCATGGACCGCATCGAAGAGCACCTCAACCGAATGGATCCTTCCGTGAAGCGTGAATTGATTGCTCAGCAGCAACGGACGAAGATAACCTTCAGGAACGGGAGCAGGATCTGGGCTCTGCCGTGCTCGGAGAATATGATTCGGGGTTTAACGGCGCATCTCATCTTGGCGGATGAGGCCGCCTTCTTCGAGCGCGACGAGTACATGTTTAACAACGTGCTTCTGCCGATGTTGGCCACGACAAAAGGAACCTTAGTTGTTAGCAGTACGCCTTGGAGCCAGAAGTCGCAGTTCTACGAGTTTTGTAAGGGCAGGCTCAAAGATCGCTTCAGCCAGCACTATGCGAATTGGCGGGAAGCCGTGGCCTCCGGCCTCATAACGCAACAATTCATAGACGATATGCAGGCGAGTATGCTGCCTCAGCAGTTCACGATGGAGTTTGAAGCCGAGTTTGTCGAGGATGTGGATGTCTGGCTGCCCCAGGATCTCATCGCTAAATGCGTATCTTCTGAGCCTCTCATCGAGGGCCGGGACTGGATATACTATCCTTTCGAGCACGCTGCCGTAGGCGTCTTCTTCGTCGGCGTGGACTTCGGCAAGCACGTGGATTACAGCGTCGTTGCCGCGGTTGAGAAGAAGGAGGGCTGTCTCCGCTTGGTCCACGTTTACCGGTTTCCCCTGAAGACGAGCTACGCGAGCGTGATAGGCTATGTTAAGGCGCTCTCCGACCGCTGGAAGACGGTTCACCGGGTCTGCGCGGATCAGACGGGCGTCGGCGAATACATCACCGAGGACATGAAGAACGCTGGAATGCAGAATGTGGAAGGCGTGATGTTCACGGAGCAGAGGAAAGAGGAGCTGGCCACGGTTCTCAAGGAGAAGATGCTCAAAGACGAGTTTAAACTGCCCTACGATCGAGCCTTGATAAACGAGCTGAACGTCGAGCGCTACGAGTTGACCAAGACAGGGAAAATAAGGTTCACGCATCCGGAAGGCAGCCACGACGACCGGTTCTGGGCCACCGCCCTAGCCACCTACGCAACAGAAAAAGAGCCTAAGCCCGGCCCAATCTTGGTCAAGACCTTCTAGGCGTAATAGGCTCTTTGTCGATAAGTCAGACGGTAATCTGAACTCAGTTTTTTCAGAAGCAACGGAATATGCATCATTTTAGGATGGAGACTTTTCGAGCTATTTATGAATTAAATCTCGAGAAGTTTCCAATTTGACAGGTCATTTGGATCATAATCGTATTTTTCTTCGTCATTATATCTCCAAGTTCCATTGACGTATATTACGATTCCGCCCCAAAGTTTCTTGCCTTTTTCATTTTTCATATACTTTTGTAATCCTTCAGCTCTTGTTCCAGCAGTCTTTGCTGTTATTCCACTTTTTGTGTCGAATAATCCGATATTTCCATCGTTGAACATTACTATAAAATCAACATAAAAAGGTCTTTCAAATCCGTTTTCGTCTTCATATAAAACGGAAAAATACTTAATCTCATTTTCGCCATTTTTGAACCACCATTTAACATGCTCAGATCTATCGAGTAATTCCATAAACATTTTTTCTGGGTTACTTTGTTTCCTGACGTAAACTGGTTTCATAATTGATTTATTATATGTCTTATGATCGTATTCGCTGTTATAGGTAATTATGATTGGAACTTCCCATTTTGGAATATGTTGTATTTCTCTTTTTTCACTAAGGGGTTCTATGACCTGACTTTTGTATCGTTCTTTAGCGAGATTAATCGTGTCCAAAAAGGCCTGATAGTTTTCATTTCCCAAGACAATTTTCTGTACTGCTGGATCATATTTTTCAAAATGAAATTCTTGATTGAAAAAACGGTACAACGCATTTTTTACTCTATCACTTGAATCCGCTGGAGCATATGGTGTGCAATTCGACCTAATAAAATCGTCAAACATATCTTGCAATTCTTTCTCTGTTAATCTAACGTCAAGAGCTCCCTTATGTTCCACTTCACCAACTTTATCGATATTAACAATTTTACCATCTGAAATTACTGGGTGAACCACCTTAGACGGTGTTAGTGTTATCTTATTTTTGAGATTTCGTTCATTTGATATGTCCAAAAAAATTTCAATAAACTCTCCTGAGAGTCTAGTTCTCTGCCTTTGCCTTTTTAGATAAACAGAATCGAGCGAAATAGCGGTATATATGTCGCTTCTTCTCTTTGATTCATATATTGTTATATAATCCTTAGCGTAGTCTTCTGTAATGCTGATTTCGGAGAGATTTGTGAAAACGAAACCTTTGTTTAGTTCAGGTTCCTTTAAATAATGTTTCAGTTCTGGCATCCTCATAATTCTGCCTATTGTTTGAATTGTAAATGTAAAACTCTTTGATTCCCTAAATATTACTAGAATAGAAGCTCTAGGGCAGTCCCAACCCAAAGCGATGGCCTGCTTAAAGATTAGGACTTCAACTTCATTATCGGATTTTTCTACATTTACCAAAGTATCTGAATGCTTTTCAGAAAGCCATATAGCTAATTTTCCATTCTCTTCAGTAATGTCAAAGTTGTTTTTTAGAATCTTTACAACTTCTTCCTGTTTATTTTTCATACCTTCCCTAAGATCTGGAAGTTGAATCAGAACTAAAGGATTAACATTTGTTCCTTCTCTTCTATACATTTCCAATAATTCATTACGTTTCTTTAAAGCCTGTTCAATAACCAGCTCATCTACACTTTGAGAATCTATTTTTAGTTTCATAAATTCGGGATTAACAGCGATTTCTGTTTTAATCATCTCCTCCTCTTTTACACGATTTAAATTCACTTTTACTATGGCAGAAACGTCTTTCATCAATTTGGGAGTAGCAGAAACTTCAAATGTGATTTTGGGAGATATAACTCCAATAAGTTCTCGTGACTTTTCAGAGCTCGCTGTGTGATGACTTTCATCAATAATTAATATGATCTCTCTGCCGTCATCTTTGGTATTTCTTATGATGCTGTTTAAGTTGTTATCCCGTTCATTATCACGCACATAAATGTTAATTTCCTTTTTATTAATGCTATCCCAGTTTATGAAAAGAATTTCATTTTCTCCTATTTTACTGTCTTCTAAATCTTCGAAATAAGAGCATCTCAGAACTCTGTCGTTCTCATAATATCGTTCCAATTTATCTTTGCTTTGATCGTGTAATCTTCTTACAGAAATCCAGATAAAAGAGAACTTTCTGTCGTCGTTTCTATCTTTAACTAGTTTTCTTAAGAACTCAGCCATCATAACAGTTTTCCCAGACCCAGTAGGAGCCTGAAAAATGCAAATTTCGTTTTCTGATGACTCCAAAAGTCTTTCAGCATTATACTTAAGATCGCCCACAGCATCAATTTGATAATTCCTAAGCTGTATCATTTGAAAATCCTCCTATATACATTGAGGATTACCTCTGGAATTGGTTTCAGATCAACTAAGTCAATTACATCTTCAAATTCTTCTTCTCTTGCGCTCGCGTCAAGAGAAAAAACATAGACAGCAGTTTTTCTATTAATCTTCTTTATTTCCTTCTTTAAGGGTTCTATACCCTCATCGTCATATGCGATTCCCAAATATTTTTCCATTACACTATCTTTGAAAATCTTAAAATATTGACCTGATTTTACTTCATCAAAACAATATTCTTTCAGGCAAAGCATTTCAGTAGATTGATCAACTAATCTTTTTTTGTTTATGTCGGTGGGTTCTGAATCAACAAAGGCTGTCTTAAAATATTTTAGGTTTCCTCTTAATCCAGTTATTCTTTCTCCATTAATATTCTCGTATCCATTCATGACTTTCTCAATTCGTGGATACAAAATTTCTGTGCAAATATTGTTTTCGTTGTCGGTACAAAGTATGAATCTTCTATTTCCTCCATCTTCATCATCCAATTCCAGAACTGCTTGTCCGGTCGTACCTGAACCAGCAAAAAAATCCAATATAACATCATTCGTCCTACACAATTTAATTAAATGCTTAATTAAAGTAACAGGTTTGGGAGCTGTAAAAAGCGAGTTTCTTAAAATATTCTTCAGTACGGTTGTTCCTTCACCTGTTTGTCCAACATTATATCTATTATCCAATATTGTTCGTGCCTTCTTTCCTCTTTCTTCCCCCTCCTCAGTATAGAGATATATTTTGTAGAATACTCTCCAGCCTCTCTCCGTTTTTTTGAAGATTATGTTATTCTTCTTAATCTCTTCCTGTAATCTTTCGGGGGAATATCTCCATGTTCCTTTCCCATCTCTTGGCCATATCACCGTACTATCAGGACACGTTATTGGATAACATAGGTTTGGACGAGCTTCTTTTGTAGAATTTGGGCCTCTTAGCAGTAAACCTTCAGTTTTATAATATCGTCCTTCTTTATCGGGCCCTTCATAATTTAGAGTCTCATCAGATTTTAGCTCCAATCCTCGAAAAACTTCTTCATTTTTTCTTGAATAACATAAAATGTACTCGTGCTCTGTTACTATGTTCTTATTATCACTTCCACCACCATATTTCTTATGCCAAATTAATGTTGCAATAAAATTCTTTTCCCCAAAAATATCATCGCATAGCAATTTTAATTGAGAAAGTTCATTATCATCTATTGAAACAAATAAAACACCAGAATTTTTGAGTAGATTCCTAGCTAATTTTAGTCTTTTTGCCATAAAAGATAGCCATTTACTGTGTCTATACATGTCTTCCTCATCGACAATTTTGTCATTGTATATGAACTGATCGCCTGTCCCTCTGTTATACGGCGGATCGATGTACACTACATCAATAGATTTTCTAGAAGTATAATTTAAAACTGATAAAGCATGAAAGTTGTCGCCTTCGATTAGAATATTGATTGGTTTGGTTTCATCTGTTTTAATTTCTCTATTTTTTATTTCTTTAAGAACGGGTAATTTTTCTTTACAAAGTTCTGCAACAGTTTCAGGTTTTTCTTCCCAAACAAGACCGTATTTTTTCCTTTTCTTAAGCTTCTTGATCTCTTTGACCAACTCGTCTCTGGACCACTTTGCGTAGTCCTCTTTTGCCATATTCTCGCTTCCTCCTGTTTCAAGTGTAAGACAAACTGGAATGCCGGATTTTATTACAACTATTTGTCTTGTTACCGGCGGCTCTAAAACGTTTGTGTCACATCAAAATGAATTGTGCGCACATTATTTGAGCGTCATAGTATTTTGTCCTCATTTGAATAGATTTCTTCCTTTGAGCTATCTGGGAAAAACTTTGTGGAACCCGTAATACGGGGTAAAAGTGTGAGAATTTCAAAGCATTTTCTGTTATGTGCCATAAGAATAAGAGCTTTATACCCGGCCTGATCCTAGCCAAAACCTTCTAGCCATCATAAAAAAGGAGGCTAAACAAGATGCTAGTTGAATTGTATCGTGAAGCCTTTGATGAATCCGCGGTAGATTCTGTTTTGCCCTCCCCAGCCTGAGCCGTAGACCAGAACGCAGGTTGCACCCGGCCACGTTTTTACATCAGGGCTGAACGTGAAGTTGTGCGGAATCCAATAGTAACCCCAGGCTTCAAATCGTCCGTCAGCATCAGTCTTCACTTGGAGTTCTTGGGCTGTCGTCGTCGTAGATCCTGGCGAGATCATGTTGAGGGTGACGGTGCAGGCGCGTGTTTCAGGCGTTCCATCAGGCTTTAGGATCCGCCCTCTGATACCTATCTGTTTGTTGCTAAACCCATCCGCGATCTCCATCGGCACAGGTTTACTGCAGGCTACGGTTAGGTCCGTGATCTGAGCATCGACCAGCTTGTAGGTCTGTTCATCGTCTTGCCAGACTTCAGCGGGCTGCCATGCGATTGTAGGCGTGGGAACACCTTCAGGCGTAGGCGTTACAGTAGGCGGCGACGACATTGGCGCTGGCTGCCTCTTCCCTAGAATAGAGGCTAAAACAAGAGCAACGCCTGTGAGCATCGATGTAGTTTCAGCACTTGGTTTTATCACACTCTTCAGGAGCGTCTCAACGATGGCGATCATACCGGCATATGCAACCAACTGCGTAAAAACATCCTGCTCAGTCAGAGGGACGTGCGAAAGAAGCATCAGCAGGCTGATTCCGATACCGACGATCAGCGTGGCGAAGAACTTGATAGGGTCAAATGGCTCATTAGCGGATGTCCGGTTCTTAAGGTAGAAGGATGCCGAATAAGCGAGAGCAGCAGCCACGGCATAGACGACTGTTAGATAATCCATTGTTTGGCTTTCACCTCCTTTTGATAAGAATATCCTATCCGTAGGATATATATCCTTTTTCCACCATATTCTTGGCTCGGTGTCGAGCCTGTTGACCGCGTCCAAGAAGTTCTTCGTCGAAAAAATAGCGGAGCTCCTCCGAATCTTTGCTGAGGAAGCTACCAACCTCTACCGCATAGCCAGATTGCCAGGCTGGAACAACCCGACGGCGGGCAGATATATTCAGTACTGCCTGAAGCAAGGATACATCGAGTTCGACCATGAGGAGGATGACAAAGGGCTGCCCGCAAAATTTTATCGCATCACCGAGAAGGGCAGGGACTTCTTGGAAACCGCCCCCTCGTCGCTTCCTCCAGCAGAAAAGGTGAAAGAGCCGGAGAAGAAGCCGCGGAGAGAAGAAAAGGGTACAGGCATCTTCATCCGGACCGCTTAAGCTAAATCCTCTTTGTATACAAATTTTTCTTAGTATACAAAGTCTTTTTTGTTGTCTGTTTTTAGCCTGCCCTCCAAGACTTAACATGATCTGGTTTGGCGCAGAAACCCATCGCGAAGAGTTTCTCAACGGAAAAGGATCCATGGGTTGCTCTGAAGAAGCGGCCGGCGGTAACGATCCTCTCGACCGCCAAGAAAGAGCTTGGGAGGCCTGATCATGGCTAAGAAGGTGCCTCCGGAGTACCAGGCGGCTGTCGCCACGCATTGGATCTGGTCTAGGCCGACGCCCGAATACCCGTACACGGGCAGCAACAAGTTCTACCGCGAGTTTCGTAGAGATAGTTTGGTCCGGAACTGCATAATCGCGAACGCCTTCTACCCGACCGCGAAAGGCTTCGAAACAGTGCTCGAATTGGCTGATCCCGGAGGCCTCTCGGAGGAGCAAATCGCTACACAGCTTGAGCAATACCGGAATGTCAAGGACGAAATAGACTCGCTGAATAAAGCCGTCAACTTGGATCACGTCCTTTTCGTAGCTCAGATAAAGAGGTCGATCTACGGCAAAGCCGGCTTCGAGATCGTGCTGGACAAGAAAGGCGTGCCCACGCAGCTTCTGCCCCTCGACTCAACGCAGCTTGAGCCGGAGCTTGACGATGATTGGAACCTTACGGGCTTCGAGTACGACAGACAAAGCGGGTTCTACAAGCCGGAGCAGGTTCTGTACTTTGCGAATCTTAGTCTCGAAGCCGATCAAGAGGGGCTGAGCGACATCGAACCCGTCCTAACCATGTGTGAGACCAGACAACAGATCTTGGCCACGGATCTTAAGGAAACCGCGGAGAAGCTCTGGGCGCCTACGGTGATCCTAACCGTGGATGTTTCAGGGCTCAGCGACGCCGACGCACAAAAGGCGATAGATCAAGTAATCACGGGCATCGAGCCAGGCAAGAACATAGCGATGAGTCAGAAGGTCACGGCTACGCCCGTGGACCTAAAAAGCGATATCCCGGGCCTCATCCAGAGCCTTGAGTACCTCGATTTTGAGATAATTGGCAACTTCAGAGTTCCCAAGTTTCTGATAGGACGCGAGAAGCAGGTGAACCGGGCGACGGCTTATGCGGAGCTCGAGGCTTACCGGGACGGCAAGGTCGCGGATGTGCAGCGTCACCTCCGCAGGGAGATAGAGAATCAGTGGTACGACCGACAGGTCCGACGAATACTGGGCTTGCTGGATCCGAAGAAGCCTTTACCCGTTTTGGTGAAGCATCGCTGGAACCCCATCAGCGTAGCGGACTTCTACCAGCAGGCGCAGGCGGTAAGCCAACTCTGGGGCAACCTGGGGCAAGGCCCTCTAGGCGGCAATCTCAAAAAAGTCTACGAGCTTATGGGCTGGGACCCCAGCGAGTTGGAGGGAGAGAAGTAGTGCCCTATCCGAATGAGCATTCATGCCGGCTCAGAGATCCTGACGAGTTCCAGTCGGAAAGCTTCAGACGCATAAAAGAGGGCAAGTTATCGATCATCATCGGCAGGCTGAAAGGCAAGACCGAGACGACCACGCAGGCTTTCAGATATCCG
>Ga0315282_10006228_pt1 | contig 20048 bp, 14 predicted proteins | sample YL17G07_20_MG_FD_203693 | JGI IMG/M metagenome (GOLD analysis project Ga0315282, IMG submission 203693) | Sediment microbial communities from Yellowstone Lake, YNP, Wyoming, USA - YL17G07_20 | ecosystem: Environmental > Aquatic > Freshwater > Lake > Sediment | place: USA: Wyoming | collected... | reverse complement strand
TGTCGGGTCGCTCGCCAGAGTGGTGATTTGGCCCGTGGACGGCTTGGGACACGAGCCCAATTCCTCGGCGGAATTGGGTCATGTCCCTCGCCGGGCGGAATCGGGTTATGTCCCGCGCCGGGCGCGATTCGGCCATGTCCCGCGACGGACCTGACCGCGCGCCTCGTTGACAAGTCCCACGCCTCATCTAACATTTATGGGAAAATGCGAAAATGACGAACAAACGGCTGAAGCTGATTCTCTTCCTCGCCGTCGTGGCGATTGTGCTGGGCTACTACGCGTACGCGTCGGCGCCGACCGCGTCGTTCTGGGACTGCAGCGAGTTCATCGCCACGGGCTACACGCTGGGCATCCCCCACCCGCCCTCGACCCCGCTGTTCGTGCAACTGGCCCGGCTGGTTTCGCTGCTGCCGCTGCGGCGCGAGATTGCGGGCCGGATTACGCTGATTTCGAGCATGTTCGGCTCGGTCTGCTGCGGACTGATATACCTGCTGGTCGTCTACCTTACGGGACTCCGCCCGGCGCCTCGTGCCAGGGAGACTCCTATAGCTAAAGGCCCGGCGGCTCAGGCCCGGCCCCCGGAGACCCGCAACCCCGAGCGCGGCGCCGCGGCCGGAGCCGCTGTCCCGGAATCGCCGGGCCCGCCGAAACGCGAGCGGATCGACTGGGTTCCGCACCTCTCCGGCGTCGTGGCCGCGCTGCTGTGCGCCTTCGCCTACTCGTTCATGTACAACACGGTGGAGGCAATCATCTTCACCCCGGCGGCGACGATTGCGATTGCCGTGACCTTCATGGCCCTGCTCTGGTACATGAACGAGACCAGCCGCCAGGGCGACAATCGGATGGTGATTGCCGCCATCTACACTCTCGTCCTGGCCACCGGCGTCCACTTCACGCCGATGATTATCTTCTTCGCCCTGATACCGTTCTTCCTGATGGTTGACCGCCGCTCGGTCGTCGACCTGCGGCTGGTCGAGCTGTTCGGATTCTTCGTCATCATCCTTACGGTGGGCGTGGTTTCGGGCGTCGCGGCCAAGGTCATCTGGGGCCTCATCCTCGCGGCCGTGTTCTATTTCGGGATGAGGATGCTGGAAGGAGCGACGCGGGACCGGCAGGTCTGGGTTGCGATGCTCGTGTTCGTCGGCATGTTCATGCTGGCCTACTTCGCGGGCACGACCACCGAGGCGCACACCGAGGGCGGGCGCAATCTCGTGATGGACAACGTGGTCCTGTTTCTGGCCTCGCCGATTGCCGGGCTTCTCGACCGGATGTTCGCCAACCTGCCCTTGTTCATTCTGCTCATTGTCGGCTATGGGTTCTACCTGTACTACCTGCATACGAAAAAGAAGCTCGACACCGGGTACGCGCTCGTCGGCCTGTTCGCGTTCCTCCTGGCCGGCACCGTCCAGTTCGTCCTGCTCGTGCGGGCCGGCCTGCACCCGCACATCAACGAGGTCGACCCCAGCCACTGGCACGCATTCGCCTCATCCCTGCGGCGCGAGCAGTACAACGCCATGCGCCTGTTCCCGAGGCAGACCCAGTACCTTCTCGAGAGCGACTACCAGAACTACCGGAACACGCCGCCCAACTACGGCCTGATTGCCGGCTACTTTGAGCAGTTGAAGTACTATCTCCGCTACTTCCTCTGGCAGTGGGCCGGCCGGTTCAACCTCGACTTCTTCCCCACCGCCCGGACGATATTCCTGCAGCCGCTCAAGCTGTTTCCGGCCCTCGTCGGTCTGATTCCGCCGCTGCTCGGCGTCTGGGGCGCGAGGGACCAGTGGCGCCGGGACCGCAAGACCGCGGTGCTGTTCACGGTCGCGTTCCTGATTGCCTCGCTCGGGCTCTTGACCTATCTCAACAACAAGTTCGCGACGTCGGACCCGCGCGCCTCCGCGGTGCAGCAGACCTACAACCAGCCGATGTACCGTGAGGTGCGCGAGCGCGATTACTTCTACGCCTTTTCCTTCGTTTTCTACACGGTTCTGGTCGGAATCGGGCTGAACGCCTTCTTCCGCTGGCTGCAAAAGAAGTCACGCTCCTGGTTCCTCCCGGGACGCGGCGAAGCGGCCGCCCGGACGACCGTCTACGGGGCCGGAGTCCTGGCCGCGGTCCTGCCGTTCCTCGTGATGAGCTTCAACTTCCCGGTCGTCAGCCGGCACGGCAACTGGATACCGGCCGAATACGGCTACAACGTCCTGGCCTCGTGCGACAACGGCAGCGTGATTTTCACCAACGGGGACAACGACACGTTCCCGTTCTGGATGATTCAGGAGGTCCCTTCCGCGGTGAGCGACAGCGCGGCCGCGGCCGAGCGCGCGCTTCCCGACTATCCCCGGGAACAGATTCCGAAGACGGTCGAACCGATACGGTACGGGTTCCGGGCCCAGGTCGCCAAGAACTGGGGCGTGGCCGTGGCCAACCTTTCGCTGCTCGGCACCGACTGGTACTGCCTTCAGCTCAAACGATGGGGCGCGCCCGTCTCGCTCACCGATGAGCAGATTGTGCAGTTGAGCAAGGGCGGAATCATGAATCCGCAGAGAACCCGGCATTTCACGCTGAGCGCCCTGATGATTCGCGACCTCCTGGCGACCAACACCGGAATCCGGCTGAGATGGCCGGATGACTACACCGTCTCCTCCGACGAGTTTCGCGCGCGGGTATTCCGGGACTACCGACCCAGGATGCCGGTCTACTTCGCCACGACCGTGGACCCCGAGTACATGGAGGACGTAAAAGGACACCTGCTGCTGCAGGGCCTGGCCGACCTCGTCGTCCCCCAGGAAGTGCCGCCGGACCGCGCGCTCGACGGCCCCACGTCGCTTGACATCTTCCAACACCGCCTGAGGCTCCAAAGCGCCATGGACGCCCGGGTCGTGAAGGACGAGAACACCGAGGGACTGCTGGCCAACTACGCCCGGGTGCTCCTGGGCATCGCCCAGTACGCCGTGGGTAAGGGCGACACCGCGACGTGCGTCAAGGCTTGCGGCGACGCCGTCCGCATGGGCCTGGAGCGGGACGCCCGGTCCCAGGTTATGTTCCTGGCGAGCAAATCGCTGGCTGACGTCGGCGTCGCGGACAAGGCCCAGGCATACCTCGACTCGGCCAACGAGCTGGCCGTGCAGAATGCCTCGACCCGCGCCCAGACCACGTGGATTGAGGCCGGGATTCTGCGCGACCGGGGCGACTACCACGCGGCCGAGAGTCTCTATCTCAGCACGGCCAGGATTGCTGCCGAACCGTACTGGGACCTGTCTGAGCTGTATCGGACCGGATTCAAGGACCGGGCCCGGGCCGAGTCCACGCTGGCAACCTGGTACGGAATCGTGCCCCGTAACTGGGAGAACACGATGCGGTACGTCGACGGTCTGGTCAGCCGCTTTGACGACCGGATAAAGGCGCTCCAGGTGCTTGACGCGTGGGTAGCCAAGAACCCGCAGGACTCGGCGCGCGTCGCGGCCTTCCGCCGGACTCTGTAGCTCAGGGTTTGCGCCTCATGCCGAAGCGGCCCCGCCTGAACGCGCTGCCTGACTTCCGCGGGCCGGTGCTGTTCGAGGAAGAAACCGTGCGCGAGATGTGCCGCCTGGCCTGCAGAGGCTTCGAGACGAAGCTGAAGCGCGAGACCTACGGGTTCCTTTACGGCACGTTCACCCGGGAACGCCGGCTCGTGGTGCGGCGCGCGGTCTATTATCGCGGCGGCAAGAAGACCCGTTCGGGCGTCGTATTCAAGGACTGGCCCACGATTCTCCGCATCTCGCGCCGCCGGCGCGAGTTGGCCGGCAGCCTCAGGCTCCGATTCCTGGGCAGCTTCCATTCTCACGTCGAGATTGCCGGCGAGGTATTTCGCGGTCTTTCGGACGAGGACCGGAATTCGTTCCGGTTCGACCCGATGTCGGTAATCGAGGCGATTGTCTTCGTCTGGCCCGGCAAGGGCCAGCGGCCGAACCACCTCTCAAGCAGCATCGTCGGTTTCGAGCCTAGAACGGGCTACAACTATCGGATTCGCGTGTATGCCAAACGCCGCGGCCTGGTCTGCCAGGCCCGTGGCCGCGTCATCCCATCCGGCATAGTCATCGTTTTCTAGAGGCAGACGCCGAGGAGTGAAGAACCGGGCCTTTCAGGGCCCGGTTCGCGGCCAAGACCAATTATGGGGGACGCCGCTACGTCGCCGGCTCTCGACAGGGGGTGGACTGACGAGCTGCAACATCTGGCACCGAGAATGCCCGTGCAGCATATCTCCGGCACGTGGTCAGCGTCCCCTCCGAACCAGTCAACAGCCCTTAGCCGCTGTCCGCGGGCTTTGACCCGGGACAGGACGGGGCGTCACAAGATGATACCGCCCTCTCCTGGATTGTCAATCGCACCTGCCGTCTAGGTGCCGTGCTGCCAAGAAGATATGTAAGCAGCCTGCTCCGGCGTGAGCTGGTCTATCTTGATTCCCAGGGTCTTGAGCTTGAGCCGCGCGATGCGCGCATCCAGTTCCTCGGGCAGGTTGTAGACCCGCTTGTCCAGTTTGCCCCGGTTGGCTCTGATGTACTCCGCGGCCAGGGCCTGGTTGGCAAAGGACATGTCCATGACCATGGCCGGGTGGCCTTCGGCCGCGGACAGGTTAACGAGCCTGCCTTCTGCCAGGAGTATCAGGCGCCGCCCGTTCCGAAGCCTGTGCTCGACGCAGAACCGGCGCAACTCGCGCCGAGATTTCGTGATGCGGTCCAGGGCCTCCTTGTTGATTTCCGCGTCGAAGTGGCCCGAGTTGCAGACGATGGCGCCGTCCTTCATCGCCAGCATGTGCTCCCGGTCGATGACGTTGACGTCGCCCGTGACCGTGATGAAGATGTCCCCGGACTTGCAGGCGTCGAGCAGCCGCATCACCCGGAATCCGTCCATGCGCGCCTCGAGCGCCCGCACCGGGTTCACTTCGGTGACGATGACGTCCGAACCCATGCCCCGGGCGCGCGCCGCCACTCCCCTGCCGCACCAGCCGTACCCGCAGACGACAAAGGTCGCGCCGGCGAACAGGACGTTGGTGGCGCGCAGGATGCCGTCGAGCGACGACTGGCCCGTGCCGTACCGGTTGTCGAACATGAACTTGGTCTGGGAGTCGTTCACCGCGATTACCGGATAGGCGAGCACGCCGTCCCGCTCCATGCTGCGCAGGCGAATCACGCCGGTCGTGGTCTCCTCGGTCCCCCCGATGACGTTTCCAAGCCGCCTGCCCTTTGTCTTGTGCAGGGTCGAAATCAGGTCCGCGCCGTCGTCGGTCGTAATCGCGGGCCCATGCGCCAGACACTGTTCGATGTGGCGGAAATACCGGGTGCGGTTCTCGCCCTTGACGGCGAAAACGGGAATCCGGTCGTGCTTCGCGAGCGACGCCGCGACTTCGTCCTGAGTCGAGAGCGGGTTCGAAGCGCAGAGCCTGACGTCGGCCCCTCCCGCCGCAAGCGTCGCGACGAGGTTCGCGGTCTCCGAAGTCACGTGCAGGCAGCAGCTCATCCTGACGCCCCTCAGGGGTTTCTCCCGCGTGAACCGTCTTCGGATTTCCGCGAGCACGGGCATGAACCGGCCCGCCCACTCAATCCGGGTACGTCCCTGCTCAGCCAGCTTGATGTCTTTGATGTCGTAGTCCACGGTCTCTCCTTATTTCAGGGCCCGGCGCAACTCGGCCTTCATGTCGGTCCGCTCCCAGGTGAAGAACTCTCGTCCCCCGGACCTGGCGTAGGGCCGGCCGAAGTGGCCGTAGGCCGCGGTCGGCACGTACATCGGCTGCAGCAGCCTCAGGTGCCTGATCATGTCGCGCGGCTGAAGCGGGAAAACGTCCCGGACAAGCTGCACGAGTTTCTTCTCTTCGATGAGGTTCGTACCGCCGGTGTGGATGGCGATGTCGGTGGGGTCGGCCCGGCCGATGACGTAGGCCAGCCTGACTTCCATCTCGTCGCACAGCCCGGCCGCCACGCAGTTCTTCGCTATGTACCGCGCCATGTAGGTCGCGGAGCGGTCCACCTTGCTCGGGTCCTTGCCCGAAAACGCTCCGCCGCCGTGCCTGACCCGGCCGCCGTAGGTGTCGACGATGATTTTGCGGCCGGTCATGCCGGTATCCGACTGCGGGCCGCCCACCACGAACTTGCCGGTCTCGTTCACGTAGAACTTCGTATTGCGGTCCAGGTACTGACCGGGCACCACGTGGCGCACGACCGTATCGATGATCTCCTGGCGCGCGGCCCGGGTGATGCAACTGCCCGCCTTGTCCAGTATCGACTCGTCGTGCTGAGCCGCAAGCACCACGCTGCTCACGCGCACCGGCCGCGAGTCCTCGTACTCTACCGTGACCTGGGACTTGCCGTCCGGCCGCAGAAAAGGCAGTATCCCCCGGCGCCTTACCTCGGCCAGCCGCATGGCCAGCTTGTGCGCCAGCATCACGGGCAGCGGCATCAGCTCGTCGGTCTCGCGGTTGGCAAACCCGAACATCACGCCCTGGTCCCCGGCGCCGCCCTTGTCGACGCCCTGCGCGATGTCCGGCGACTGCTTGCCGATGGCGTTGAGAATCGCGCAACTGTCCGCGCTCAGTCCCGACTCGGGCGAGACGTAGCCGATGCGGCGCAGGACGCTGCGCACGAGCCGGGGCAGGTCGACCCAGGCGTGGGTCGTAATCTCGCCGCCCACCAGCATCATGCCCACGGTCACAAACGCCTCGCAGGCCACGCGGCCTTTCGGGTCCTGGCGCAGCACTTCGTCCAGCACCGCGTCCGATATCTGGTCGCAGACTTTGTCCGGATGACCTTCGGTTACCGACTCCGAGGTAAAGCTGGTTCGCGTCAAATCAATCCTCCTGGGTCATTCAAACGTTTCCATTTCGCATCTTCCTGCCGGCTCAGGGACAAGGCGCCGCGGGCAGGGCCGGTCCACGGCGTCAATCATATTGCGAACTCTGGGGCCGGTCAAACCGGACGGACGCCCGGCTGCGCGCCCGACGCCAGCAGTTCCACCAGCAGCGGCTCGACGAGTCCGGCGGTCTCGGCCACCCCGGTCTGCTCGAACCAGTGGGCGTCCTTCAGGCCGCGGAACCACGTGAGCTGGCGCTTGGCATACGCTCGCGACTTGGCTTTGGCCCGCGCCACGGCCTGCTCCAGGGTGATTTCCCCGTCAAGGCAAGCCAGCAGCTCGGCATAGCCGTAGGCGTTGGCAACGTAGCTCTGCCGGCCGAAACCCGCCTCTTTCAGGCGCTTCACTTCGTCGAGCAGGCCCGCCGCCATCATCGCGTCGAACCGGGCGTCTATCTGGCGGTTAAGGACCTCGCGCTTCAGCGTGACCGCGGCGTACGTCGGAGCGAACTCGGCCCGCCTCGCCTGTTCGCGGCTCAGCTCGGTCATGGTCCTGCCGGTCAGCTCGTACACCTCGAGCGCTCGCATGACGCGCTGCCGGTCATGCGGATGAAGCCGGGCCGCCCGTTCCGGGTCCACGCGGCGCAGCCGGTCGTGCAGCTCAGCCGCGGTCTGCCTCTCCAGCGCGCGGCGCAGGGCCGGATCCGGCCTGGGCGCTTCAAAGAACGGCTCGAACAGGGCGCGCAGGTAAAGCCCGGAACCACCCACGACCATGAACCGCTTACCTTCTCGCACGAGCCGGCGCATTACCGCCAGGGCATCGCGGGCATAGTCCGCGGCCGAGTAGACGCGATTCGGCTCCACCATGTCCACCATGTGGATGCCTATCTCCCGCCGCAGCTCCGGGCCCGGCTTGGCCGTGCCGATGTCGAGCCAGGTGTACACCTGTCGCGAGTCAGCCGATACCAGGTGCAGCCCGTGTCTCCGCGCCAGCTCCACCGCCACCTCGGTCTTGCCCACGCCGGTCGGGCCGCAGAGCACGAACACGCGACGCGGTTGAGTTCCGGACGCTCCCCTGACTAGGTCCTGCCGAATCTGCGCTCCAAGTCCTCGATTGTTATCTTGATGATTGCGGGCCGGCCGTGCGGGCAGAAATACGGCTCTTGGCAGGCGAAGAGCCGGTTGATGAGCGATTCCATCTCCGGCTGGGCCAGCCTCTGCCCGGCCTTGACCGCTCCCTTGCATGCTACCAGCTTGGCCAACTCGGTCTCGATATGTGAGTCGCTCGGACTCACCCGGGCCAGCTCCGCGAAAAACTCCTTCACCTCGTCCTTGCCCATGAACGAACCCGCGGGAACCGTTTCGACGACCACGGTCCGTCCGCTGAAGGTCTTGGCCTCAAGCCCCATCCGCGCCAGCCGGTCGTTCGCCCGTTCGTATGCCTCAAACTCGTCCGGGCTCAGCTCGAGCTGAATCGGGAACAAGAGCCCCTGTGACGCGGTCTGCTCTCTGGCCTTCAGCACCTCCTCGAAGAGTATCCGCTCGTGCGCCGCATGCTGGTCCACGATGACGTACCCCGACGCGACCTGGGCCAGGATGTAGCTGTTGTGCAGTTGCCAGAAGCCCTGGGGTAGGGCATCGTCCGGCGCGAAGCCCCGCTGGTACAGAAAGTCCGCGACCCCGGCCTCTTCGCCGCGCCGGATGCCCAGCCCCTGCCGAACCGCTTCCGAGACGAAATCGAACAGGAACCGCTCGTCGACGAACCTCACCTCCTGCTTGGCCGGATGCAGGTTCACGTCGAGCCGGGCCGGGTCGGTCTCGATGAATATGACGAAGTTCGGATTGTTGCCCGTCAGCACCGGCCCGTAGCCTTCGTACACCGCGCGTACGACGGTATGATTCCGCACCGGCCGGCGGTTCAGGTAGACCGCCTGCACCTCGTAGAAACTCCGCGCCTGGCTCGGGTCGGCCAGGAACCCGTGCACCGACAGAAGCGGGTTGTCCACCTTCATCTCCACGAAGCTCTCGGCCACGCGCTTCTCGAACAGCGCCCCGAGCCGCTCGCGCACCGAGCCCGCGGGCGCCAGTTTCATCACCGCGCGGTCATTCGATACCATCTCAAAGCCCACCTGGGGATAGGCAATCGCGTAGTTGCGCACCGTCTCGACCACAAGCCTCGACTCATAGTTCTCCGACTTGAGGAACGCCCGGCGCACCGGCAGGTTGAAAAACAGCATCCGCGCGGTCACGGTCGTGCCCCGGGCGCGCGCCGCCTCCCGCACCTCCCGGACCTCGCCGCCCTCGACCTCAATCGACGTGCCCGGCCCTTCCTCGGCGGCATTCGTCTCAAGCGTCATCCGCGTCACTGCGGCAATCGAGGCCAGCGCCTCACCGCGGAACCCGAAGCTTTCTATCCGCGTCAGGTCGTCCACCGAGCCGAGCTTGCTCGTGGCATGGCGGGTGATGGCGAGACGGCAATCCTCCCGGCTCATGCCTGAGCCGTCGTCCGAGACCATTATGAGATTCCTGCCCCCGCCTTTGATTTCCACCTTTATCCGGGTCGCGCCTGCATCGAGCGAGTTCTCTACGAGCTCCTTGACCGCGTTGGCCGGACGGACAATCACCTCGCCCGCGGCAATCCGGCGCACGACGTCATCGGGGAGCAGCCTGACCGGCCTGCGCTTCGCGCTCACTCGGGCCCGCCTGTTCGATACTCGCTTAAGTCCAGCTCCCTGCCGTCCGAGGCCGCAATCACCTTGCAGCCGGTCTGTTCGCTCATCTCCTGCGCCACGACCCACGGCCGCGCCCGAATCATCGTCATCCCGAAGTGCGAGATGACCGCGAGCTTCGGCTTCATCGCCCTGATGAGCTCTACGGCCTCGGGCACGTGCATGTGGTCGAGTTCGGACTGCTCGAGCCTCACGACGTTGATGATGACCACGTCCGCGCGGTAATGCTCGGCCAGTTCCGGAAAGTACGATGTATCCGCGACGTAGGAGACCGACAGGCCGGGCACGGCAAACCGGAATCCGTAAACCTCTCCCCGATGCCGGTGCCGGACCGGGCACGTAAACCGGACGCCTCCCAGCTCGTAGGAGCCGCCCGGACCCAGCGTCACGATTCGCTCAAGAAACCCGCGCAGATAGCGCAGCACCACCGGGTCGTCTCCTTCGAGCGCATCAGAGGGCGCGAACAAGGTCCCGCGGCGCTCGGTTCCGCCCATGGTCATCGCCTCTATCATGTTGTTCACGTCCCCGGCGTGGTCCAGGTGACGATGCGAAAGCAGAATCCCCGCCAACTCCGCCGGATTCAAGTCATGCCGGCTTCCGGTCATCCGCACCAGCGCGCCAGGCCCCGGGTCGACCAGAAACTTCGTGCCGTCGAGGCAGAACCAGATGCCGCCCGACGCCCGGATTTGCCGGGCGACCACGATTCGCGCTCCGCCCGAACCCAGGAAGACGATTCTGTCCGTGGCGCTGGCCGGCTTCATAGCTTGCTGAGGATACCCGCTTGCCGACAAGTGTCAACACCTTCCGGCCGCGACCGGGCGCCTTGCCGCGTTTGACGGACGCGGGCCGCAGCGGTATAATCCGGCCGCGTGCACAAGAACCAGAGGAGACTAACCTGGACACTCAACCTGACCTCGCCGATTACTGCGTAGAACAACTGAAGGCGCTGGTCGGCATTCCCAGCCCGGCCGGACATACCGAGGCCGCGGTCCGGCATCTTGAAACCGAGCTGAACGCAATGGATCTCGAACACGAGCGCACGACGCGCGGCGCGCTCATCGCGAGCATTCCCGGACGCGAAGCCGGCCCGCATCGCACCCTGACCGGCCACGTCGACACGCTCGCTGCCATGGTCAAGGAAATCGACAAGAACGGCACCCTGCGCCTGACCCAAATCGGCGGCTACGCTCTCCAGACCGTCGAAGGCGAGTACTGTACGGTCGAAACCGCCTCAGGCGGCAACCTGCGCGGCACCATCCTGTACGAAAAGCCGTCGGCTCACGTCAGCAAGGATATCGCGACCGGCAAGCGCGAAGCCGAGAACATGATTATCCGGCTCGATGCCCAGGTCAGAGACCCGGCTGGCGTGCAGGCCCTTGGCATTGCAGTCGGCGACTACATCCACTTCGACCCCCGGTTCGAGCTCACTCAGACCGGCTTCATCAAATCCCGGCACCTGGACGACAAAGCCGGCGTGGCCTGCCTCTTGTCCGCAGCCAAAGCCCTGGTCGAATCGCACGGCAAACCCCGGCGCACCACCCACCTTTACTTCAGCACGTCGGAAGAAATCGGATTCGGCGCCTCGGCCGGCATCCCTGACAGCACCGGCCAGCTCATCGCGGTGGACATGGGCGCGGTTGGCAAAGGTCAGGAATCTGACGAGTACTCGGTCTGCATCTGCGCCAAAGACTCAACCGGCCCCTTCGACTTCCGCCTGCGCCAGCACTTGGTGGACCTGTGCAAGGCCAACGACATCCCGTACAAGGTGGACATCTACCCCTTCTACGGCTCGGACGCCTCGGTCGCAGTCCGCGCCGGCTACGACGTGCTCACCGGTCTCATCGGCCCTGGGATTGACGCCTCGCACAACCTCGAGCGCACCCACCGCACGTCGCTTGCGGCCACGACCCGGCTCATCACCGCCTACCTCGAAATCGCCTAACAGCCCCCTCGCCGGCAACCTACCCCGGCTGCGGCGTCTGCGCTGCCGGCCCAGGCCTGCATCCCGGGGCATACCTTGGGGACGGCTCCGGACTAAGTCTGGCGGACGGCCCGGTGAATCAGAACCCGGACAACCCGGCGAATTCAGCCCCGAACAGCCCGAGGGTCAAATACCAGGGCTATACCATATATAGTGGGGGGAGCCACTCGGGGGATTATACCCCCTCCACTACCGGTAGTGGTTGACCGGATTCCCTGGGGTGCATAACCGGAGAGGCATACCCCCGGCCGGGTCGCCAGCCAGGCCGGGCCAATCCGGCAGAAACCTCCTGGCCGTGGCGGGTGAATCTACCTTGTGATGACGACCTTCCGGACAGCTTGGGCTTGGGCTTGGGCTTGAGCTTGCGCTTGAGCCTCTTTGATGAAGTACACGCCCAGAGCAAGCCGGCTCACGTCGTTCGGCCCGGGCGCAAGATCCATCACCATCCGACCCGCGATGTCGAGCAGGTACGGCGCGAATCGGAGAAACCACGCGGCCCTCGCGTGCCTGTCCTGCTGTGAATCCCGAGTGTGGTTGATGCTTGCTTGACCCTTGCAGTTGCCCCGGTATAATCACGCCGTTCCCGGACCCTGAGGAAATCGTTAACTTACACCCGGAGGATTCTTGGCTAAGCGTACAATCGTAACCATGCCCGGCGACGGTATCGGCAAACTGGTCTTGCCCGAGTCGCTCAGGGTCTTGGAGGCTGCCGGCTTCGAGGCCGACTACGTCCACGCCGACATCGGCTGGGAGTTCTGGCGCACGGAGGGCAACGCCTTTCCCGACCGCACCATCAAGCTCCTGGAGCAGCACAAGCTCGGCCTGTTCGGCGCCATCACGTCCAAGCCCAAGGACAAGGCCGCGGCCGAGCTGGACCCGAGCCTTCGGGAGGGCGGATACGTCTACTACAGCCCGATCGTCTCGATGCGCCAGCATTTCGACCTGGACATCTGCATCCGGCCCTGCCGGTCGTTTCCCGGCAACCCCCTGAACTTCATCCGCAAGAAGGGCGATTCGTGGGAGGAGCCGAAAGTCGATGCGGTCATCTTCCGGCAGAACACCGAGGGTCTGTACTGCGGAGTGGAATGGACCAACCCGCCGGCCGAGGTGCGCAAGGCGCTGGAGACCCACAAGAAAATGGCCGCGTTCAAGAGCGTGCCCTCCGAGGACATGGCAATCTCGCTGCGCATCTTCACCCGCGGGGCCTGCCAGCGCATCGTCCGGGCAGCTTTCGACTACGCGGTGAAGCATGGCTACAAGTCGGTGACGGTCTGCGAGAAGCCGAACGTCATCCGCGAGACCTCGGGGATGATGGAGGCTGAGGCAAAGAAGCTCGCCCCGGGGTACCCAAAAATCGCGCTCCGGAGCACGAACATTGACGCCCAGATGATGTGGCTGACCAAGAACCCGGAAGACTACGGCGTCATCGTATCGGGCAACATGTTCGGCGACATCGTCTCGGACGGGTTTGCCGGGCTGGTGGGCGGACTCGGGTTCGCCTGCTCGGCCAATATCGGGAAGGCGGTCGCGGTCTTCGAGCCCACCCACGGCTCAGCCCCCAAGTACGAGAAGTTGTCGCCGTCCATCGTGAACCCTGTCGCCATGATTCTCGCTGCCTGCATGATGCTTGAGTACGTCGGCGAGAACGACCGGGCACGGCGGATACAGGACGCGGTGGCCAGAGTCGTGGCCGAGGGCAAAGTACGCACCTACGACATGCTGCGGCTCACTGGCGGCCCGGAAGCAATCGAACGCGGGGCGGCCACGACCCGGCAGATGACCGACGCCGTTATCGCGGCACTGTGAGGTGAACATGATAAGCTCCAAGGACATAGAAGAACTGTTTCATGACCAGCTCTCCTCGATTGAGAACGAGGAAACGCGCAAGAAGACGGTGATGGTCTGGGTCGAAGCGGCGCGCCAGGGCGGCTGGGCCAAGGTTGAGGAGTTGGAGAGTGTACCCTTTACCCTGCTGACCAAGACCTATGGCATCAACATCATCCAACACACGATTGCGGTCACCGAGGGCGCGCTCGCGCTCGCCGACGCCCAGATGGACGCCTACACCAAGATGCCCTATGAAATCAACATGGACCGGCTGATTGCCGGGGCCCTGCTGCACGACGTGGGCAAGCTGGTCGAGACCGAGAAGGACGAAAAGGGCGGCTTTCGCAAGAGCAAGAAAGGCATGTACGTCCGGCACCCGATTTCGGGGGCGATTATCGCGGCCCAGGTCGGCATGAGCGAGGACATCATAAACACCATCGCCTGCCACGCCAGAGAGGGCGACGACGCTGCCAAGGTCGTCGAAACCGTGCTCATCCGCCAGGCCGACTTTGCCGCGTTCGACCCGCTGGTCATGCTCGAGAAGGGCCGGTTGATAACGTAGCCGTGCCGACCATCATCGAGAAAATCATCGCCGCCCATTCGGGCGGCCCGGTCAGGCCCGGCGACGTCGTCGAGATGGGCGTCGACGTCCGCCTTGCCCGCGACTTCGGCGGCGCCAACGTCGTGAAAGCCCTGGAGAAACACGACCTGGGTGTGGCCGACCCGAAACGGACCTTCTTTACGTTCGACTGCAACCCGACCGGCTCCGACCAGAAGTACGCCGCCAACCAGCAGGCCTGCCGAGTTTTCGCCCGAAACCACGGCATCAAGGTCTATGACATCGACATGGGCATCGGCACGCACCTGGCGCTGGATGAGGGTCTGGTCGGGCCGGCTGAGACCTTGGTATCGACCGATTCGCACGCCAACATTCTCGGCGCCATCGGCGCGTTCGGCCAGGGCATGGGCGACCAGGACATTGCCCACGCCTGGGCCTGCGGCAGCGTCTGGTTTGAGGTGCCGGCCACGGTCAAGGTCATGCTCGTCGGCACGCCCAGGTCCGGCACCAGCCCCAAAGACGTCGGCCTCGCCCTGCTCAGGCGCTTCGGCGCTGACGGCCTGCTGGGCCTTGCCGCCGAAGTCTATGGCGAGTACGCGGACAACCTCAGCCTCGACGGCCGCCTCACCATCGCCTCGCTCGGCACCGAGATGGGCGCGATTATCATCCTGTTCCCGCCCGGCCAGACAGTGCTCGACTACTGCAAGGCCAGGGCAAAGCGCGAGTTCGCGCCGCTGGCGGCCGACGCCGACGCGCAATACGCGCGAATCGAGCAGGTGGACATTACCGGGCTTGAGCCGCTCATATCCCGGCCCGGCCATCCGGAGGACGTGGTCGCCGTCGCCTCGATTGCCGGGCGCAAGATTGACTCAGCCTTCATCGGCTCGTGCACCAACGGCCGGATTGAAGACCTGAGGGCCGCGGCCGAAGTGCTCAAAGGCCGCAAGGTCGCGCCCGGGGTCGTGCTCAAGGTCGTGCCGGCGACCGACGCCATCTGGCAAGAGGCGCTGCACTCCGGACTGACCGAGGTATTCAAGCAGGCCGGCGCGCTGGTGGGCAACGCCGGCTGTGCCGGCTGTGCCGCAGGCCAGATCGGCCAGAACGGCCCGGGCGAGGTGACGGTTTCGACCGGCAACCGTAACTTCGCGGGCAAGCAAGGCAGAGGCGACGTCTATCTGGCGTCGCCTGAGACCGTGGCTGCGTCCGCGGTCGCGGGCGCAATCGTCAATCCGGGCGCGATACCGGTCAGGCCCGCGCTGTTCAAGCCCAAGCCGATGGCCAGGGCCTCGCACGAGCACCGCACGCCACCGCCCGCGCCGACCACGGTCCAAGGCCGGGTCTGGGTCATTCCCATGGACAACGTCGACACCGACATGATTTTCCACAACCGGCACCTGACGACAACCGACGTGAAGGAGATGGGCCGGTACACCTTCGGCAACCTTCCCGGCTGGGAGCACTTCAGCAAGAGTGCCCAGCCGGGTGACATCGTCGTGACCGGCAAGAACTTCGGTGCCGGCTCCTCGCGCCAGCAGGCGGTTGACTGCTTCCTGAGCCTCGGCGTGAGCCTGATTGTCGCCCGCTCCTTCGGCGCTATCTACTTCCGCAACGCGGTCAACGCCGCGCTCCCAGTGATGGTTGCCGACCTCGTCGACGCCGGCTTGATGGACGGCGACCTAATCCGCGCCAACGTCGAGACCGGCGAAATCGAACTGGTCGGCAAAGGCAGGAACGTCCGGGGCAGGCCCTTCCCCAGGGTTCAGCTCGAGATATACCGAAAAGGCGGGCTGCTCGGCTGACGCCGCGTGCTGCCGCAGCTTGACTCTCACAACGATGCCACTATACTGACCATCCGGCTCTGAGGCGCACGCCGCGTTTCCAAGCCTCCGGGCCGGCGCAACCACATCTGAATAACACTCTCAGTCTGCAGCGTTTGCTCGCAAGAACCCTGTAAAGGAGGAAACAGCAATGGCCGATGAGCAGCAGGTCTTCCAGCCGTCGAAGGAGCTGGTCGAGAATTCGAACGTTATGGCCTTCATGAAGAAGCACGGCATCAAGAGCTACGACGAGCTCCTGACGCGTGCCGAGGACCAGACCTGGTTCTGGGGCGAGGTCGCCAAGGAACTGGAATGGTTCAAGCCGTGGAACAAGGTCCTGGACGACTCGAACGCGCCGTTCTTCAGGTGGTACACGGGCGCGAAGTTCAACATCACCGCCAATTGCCTCGACCGGCACATGAAGACCCCGGTCAAGGACAAGGTCGCGTACATCTACGAGCCCGAGCCGACCGGAGAGAAGGTCGAGCGCTGGACCTACGCTCAACTCTACAAAGAGGTGAACCGGCTGGCCAACGCGATGAAGCGGCTCGGCATCAAGAAGGGCGACCGCGTCACCATCTTCATGCCGATGATTCCGCAACTGCCGATCGCGATGATGGCCTGCGCCCGTATCGGCGCGATTCACTCCGTGGTCTTCTCCGGCTTCTCCTCCACGTCGCTGCGTGACCGGATTCAGGATGCCGAGGCCAAGATTCTGGTCACGACCGACGGCGCCTACCGGCGGGGCAAGCTCGTCACGCTCAAGGCGAACTCCGACCCGGCGTCGGCCGAGTGCCCGTCGCTGAAGCACGTCATCGTGTTCAAGCGCGCCGGCAACGCGGTCGACATGAAGGCGGGAAGAGACTTGTGGTGGCACGAGATTACCGCGAAGGAATCGGCCGAGTGCCCGCCCGAGCAGCTCGACGCCGAGGACCCGCTGTACACGCTCTACACCTCGGGCACGACCGGCAAGCCTAAGGGTATCGTACACGTGCACGCCGGCTACGGCGTCGGCACGTATTCCACGCTCAAGCTCGTGTTCGACATCAAGCCGAACGACATTTGGTGGTGCGCCGCCGACATCGGCTGGGTCACCGGCCATTCCTATATCGTGTACGCGCCGCTGATGGCCGGCGCTACGTCGATTCTGTACGAGGGCGCGCCCGACTTCCCGGCTCCTGACCGCTGGTGGTCAATCATCGAGCGCGAGAAGGTGACGATTCTCTACACGTCGCCCACCGCCATCCGCATGTTCATGCGCTTCGGCGAGGACTTCCCGAAGAAACACAACCTGTCGTCCCTGCGCCTCCTCGGTTCCGTCGGAGAGCCGATTAACCCCGAGGCTTGGCGTTGGTACCGCCAGAACATCGGCCTGGGCAAGCTCCAGATTATGGACACCTGGTGGCAGACCGAGACCGGCACGTTCGTGATTTCGCCGCTCCCGATTACTCCCTTGAAGCCCGGCTCAGCCACGCGGCCGCTGCCGGGTTTTCTGGCCGATGTCGTGGACCAGCATGGCAACCCGATAAAGCCGGGTGAAAACGGCTTCGCCGTGCTCCTGAAGCCCTGGCCCGCGATGCTCCGAACCTTGTACAAGGACCCGGGGCGGTACAAGCAGGCCTACTGGTCCCGGTTCCCGGGCAAGTATCTGACCGGCGACTCCTGCACCAGAGATAAGGATGGCTACTTCTGGTTCCGCGGCCGGGCCGACGAAGTGTTGAACGTGGCCGGCCACAGGCTGGGCACTGCCGAAATCGAATCCGCGCTCGTGGCTCACAAAGCCGTGGCCGAAGCCGCGGTGGTCGGAGTACCCGATGAAATCAAGGGCGACGTGCCCAAGGCCTACGTCACCCTCAAGGTCGGGTTCGAGAAATCGGACGCCCTCAAGGAAGAACTGAAGAAGTGGGTGTCCACCGAAATCGGCCCGATCGCCCGGCCCGATTCCATCGAGTTCCGCGACAAGCTGCCCAAGACTCGTTCGGGCAAGATCATGCGACGGCTGCTCAAGGCTGAGGCGCTGGGCAAGGAAGTCGGCGACATCTCGACGCTTGACGAGTAAGGTTGCACTTGAAGAACACGGCCCTGCGACCGCGGTCGCGGCCCGGGGACGCAACAAGCCAAGGAGGCTAAGCAATGGAAGAGAAGCTCTCTAATCCGGCCCCGCTGGGGTTGATGGGCTTCGGCATGACCACGGTCCTGCTGAACCTGCACAACGCCGGACTGTTCCCGCTCGGCACGATGATCCTGGCAATGGGCATTTTCTACGGCGGCATGGCCCAGGTCATCGCCGGGGTCATGGAATTCAAGAAGGGCAACACCTTCGGCACGGTTGCTTTCACCTCGTACGGCCTGTTCTGGCTGAGCCTGGTCGCCCTCATCGTCATGGGCAAGATGGACCTGCCGGCCACTACCGGCGGCGCGCTCATTGCGTACTTCATCGCCTGGGGATTCTTCACCTTTTTCATGTTCTTCGGCACGCTGCGGCTCAACCGGGCACTGCAGGTCGTTTTCGCCTCGCTGACCGCCCTGTTCTGGCTGCTCGCAATCCGCGACATTACCGGCTCTGCGGTAATCGGAACGATCACGGGCATCGAAGGAATCTTCTGCGGGCTCAGCGCCGTATACCTCTCGGTGGCGGAAGTCCTGAACGAGGTCTACGGCAAGACCGTGTTGCCAATCGGGCCGGTCAAGAAATGAAACGTCGCCGGCCGAACGTCCTCCTGCCGGCTGACCTTTGGAGGCAAGCTTGAAGAAACTATCGCAGGCCGAGATTGACCAACTGGTCGCCAAAGCAAAGAAGCCCGCGGCCGACGCGATGAAGCTGCATCCGTTCTACAAGGGCAAGTACCAGGTCGTGCCCAAATGCTGCGTCCGTGACTTCCAGGACTTCGGAATCTGGTACACGCCCGGCGTGGCCGCGCCCTGCAAGGACATCCAGGCCCATCCCGAGAAATCGTACGAGCACACCAACCGGGCCAATACCATCTGCGTTCTCACCGACGGCACGCGCGTGCTCGGACTCGGCGACATCGGACCCGAGGCCTCGATGCCGGTGATGGAAGGCAAGGCCCTGCTCTTCAAATACCTGGGCGGCGTGGACGCGGTGCCGATTGCACTCCGCACCAAAGACCCGGACGAGTTCGTCCGTACCGCCAAGCTGCTCGAGCCCTCATTCGGCGGATTCAACCTCGAAGACATCTCCCAGCCCAAGTGCTTCCGCATCCTCGACACCCTGCGGGCCGAGATGAACGTGCCGGTCTGGCACGACGACCAGCAGGGCACTGCTGCGGTCACCGTCGCCGGCATGATCAACGCCCTCAAAATCAAAGGCATCGACAAGAAGAAGGTGCGCATCGCCATGGTTGGCGCCGGTGCGGCCGGCATCGCAACGCTGCGCGTGCTTGTGGCCTGGGGAGTGGACCCGGCCAACGCCGTGATGACCGACATCTACGGCATCGTCTATGCCGGGCGCGAGAATTGGGACAAACACTTCCAGTGGACGGGCGAACTTCTGGCCCGCACCAACCGTGAAGGCCGCCGGTCGAAACTCGAGGACGCGATTCCCACCGCATTGGAAGGCATGGATGCGGTCATCTGCTACTCCAAACCCGGACCCGGCACCGTGAAGCCGGAATGGATCCAGCGTATGAACAAAGACCCCATCGTCTTTGCGTGCGCCAACCCGATTCCGGAAATCTGGCCCTGGGAAGCGATTGAGGCCGGCGCGCGCGTCGTCGCCACCGGACGGAGTGACTTCCCGAACCAGGTCAATAACTCACTTGGCTTCCCCGGCATCTTCCGCGGCGCCTTGGACGTCCAGGCGAAGACCATCACCGACGAAATGTGCATCGCGGCCGCGCTTGAGCTGGCCAAGGTCGCCGAAGACCGCAGCCTGCGCGAAGACTACCTGGTCCCGACCATGGACGACTGGGAGGTCTTCCCGCGTGAAGCCGTGGCGGTCGGCATGAAGGCCATCGAGCAGGGCGTTGCCCGCATCACCATGAGCCGCAACGACTTGATGAAGACCGTGACCGCGAAAATCAAGCAGGCCCGCGAACTGACCCAGTGCATGATGAAAGAAGGCTTCATCCCGGCCGCGCCCGCATCCTGATTCCCCTGAGCCCATCAACGGGGCGGCCACCGGCCGCCCCGCTTCTCTTGCCGACGCCGGGCATCGCGCCTGACGCATAACGGGGCGAGTGCCAAGACATAGAGGTCACTTTCAGTTCATCAGTTTCGACTGCCAACACATCAAGGTCACTCTCTGAATCGTCGCTGAGGAAGGCGGTGTTTGATGGTCTTGGTCAGCGGCTGCTG
>Ga0315282_10006227_pt1 | contig 20051 bp, 15 predicted proteins | sample YL17G07_20_MG_FD_203693 | JGI IMG/M metagenome (GOLD analysis project Ga0315282, IMG submission 203693) | Sediment microbial communities from Yellowstone Lake, YNP, Wyoming, USA - YL17G07_20 | ecosystem: Environmental > Aquatic > Freshwater > Lake > Sediment | place: USA: Wyoming | collected... | reverse complement strand
TAAAGGGCTTTGCCAGGATGTAGTCGGCCCGCAGCCGCATACTCGCCCAAATCTCCGGAAGGAAGCGTCGTCCCACCATCAAAACGGTGGTCGTCGCGGGCCTGTACCGGGCCAGCAGGCGGCATATCCGGTGCCCGTCCAGCCCCGGCAGCATCCAGTTGGCAACGACCAGGAGAAGGTTGGGCCCTGACCGAATGGCCCGCCAAGCCTCGGCGCCGTCAGTGAAGCAGATTGCTTGCAGGCCCTCCTGCCCAAACGCCTCTTCACACACAGCCGCATAGGCTGGGTCGTCATCAACGATGGCGACGCAGTCATCCAGCGATGCACTCACATGGATTGCTTGCCGGTCTTCGTGTCCCATCGTCTGACTCCGGCACGGCAGGGCGTGGAGACCGACGCCCATAGGGCCTATGCGATCCCCAAAAAGGTTGTGGTTCTTAGATTCTAGAATTATTATCGGCATATCGGTCCACGTGGTCAATATAATTATTATTGGTGTATTTTGGCAATAGCCCGAATAGCAATGTCCGCGTTCCTTGTTTGGAGGAGAGCGGATGGCCGGAGACCGGATCGAGACGAGTCAAAGGGAGCGGGACCGGCTGAAGGTCGCTGCCGCCATGTCCGGCCGAAAAGGCCGCTGCCTGAAGTGCAAAGGGGTCGTGGCCATTCCTTGATCCTCCGCACGGGTCGCACGCGAGGCAAGGGGACCGCCGGAGAACGCGGCGCGGCCCGGGCCGGGCCGGGTAACGGCCCGGCACCGATGCCGGCGACAATGACGACGGGAATCCGCCTCGCAACCATGATCGTGGCGGCTAGACTTGGATCGGAGAAACCGCCATGAGCTACTTCAGGCCGGCAACAAGAAAAGTCCTCGCGGCATTGGACCCCAAGCGGGCAGAGGAGCTGCGCGTCTGGTCGGAGCAGCACTCCAACCTGTTCGACCTGCGGATACACTCGATTCGCACCTGCCCGTTCCTGGCTTATCCACCCGCCTATTTGAGGCTGCGGAAGGACACGAAGAAGTGGGCCCGATGGCTGCACGAATTCTATGGGGCCAAGCACCGAGAGGAGCGATGGTGGGGCAGGAAGTGCGCGTGCGACCGGATCCTTTCGTAGACTGATACGCGTTGCTGTTAATTCTCGCGCCTTGGGGCGGCGGCGAAGGGGACTGGCTCCGCCGTGCTGTTCGGCGGTCCCGGCGCGCCGGGATCCCCGCTGTTGGACGGCGAAGGGGACAGGCACCTTCGTCTCGATCCCGATGTCCATCGGGATCGGGACTTCGGAGCCAGTCCCCTTGCCCGGCTCGCCGCCCGGCAGAACATGAAATCCGCGCGAGAATTAATCGGAATGCGTATTGCCGCCACGGCAGTCGTTGACAGATCCCCGAGACGGAGTAATACTGACTTTCGACGTTCAGGATGGTCCTGCTGACAGGACATATGGCAAATGCCGGATTGGAGCAATCAGATGGTGAAATCGGCGGACGCGGGCGGCGGCAGGATCACGCGGCGCGGCTTTTTGAAGATGGCCGGCGCGGGGGCGGCAATGGCGATGGCGCCGGGCATGTCAATGGCGGCCCCGACGGCCAAGCCAGGCAATGGCAAAAAACTCAACGTGCTGTTCATCGCCTCGGACGACCTGAACTGCTGCCTGGGCTGCCACGGGGACAAGATCGTCAAGACGCCGAACCTCGACCGCCTGGCGGCGCGGGGGACGGTGTTCCAAAGGGCGTACTGCCAGTTCCCGCTGTGCAGCCCAAGCCGAAGCTCCCTTATGACCGGGCAGCGGCCGGACACCACGCAGGTCTTCGATCTCCAGAAGCACTTCCGGTCGGTGCTGCCGGACGTGGTGACGCTGCCTCAGATGTTCATGAACAACGGCTACTTCTCGGCGCGGGTGGGAAAGATATATCACTATGGCGTCCCAGGCCAGATCGGCACCAGCGGCCTGGACGACCCGCCGTCCTGGAACGAGTTCGTCAATCCCCGCGGCCGGGACAAGGACGACGAAGGCAAGCTGACCAACCACACGCCGAATCGCGGCCTGGGCAGTTCGCTGTCGTTTCTGGCGGCCGACGGCACGGACGAGCAGCAGACCGACGGCATCGGAGCCGCGGCGGCGGTGAGGCTGCTGGAACAGCACAAGGACAAGCCGTTCTTCATAGCCTGCGGCTTTTACCGGCCGCATTGCCCGTACATTGCCCCCAAGAAGTACTTCGACCGCATACCGCTGGAATCAGTTCCCGTGCCGGAGGTGGACATGAACCTGCCGCAACGCGTGCCGCAAGGCGCCTTGGCCTCGACAAAGCCCTGGCCCTGGTTCGGGGTGAACCAGCAGCAGCTCCGGGAATCGGTGCGGGCCTACTATGCGGCCATCGAGTTCATGGATGCGCAAGTGGGCAAGCTGCTGGACGCCTTGGACCGGCTCGGCCTGGCCGACAGCACCGCGATCGTCTTCTGGGGCGACAACGGCTACCACCTGGGCGAACTGGGCCTGCTGATGAAGCAGAGCGATTTCGAGAACTCGGCGCGGATTCCGTTTATCGTGTCGGCGCCGGGGCAGAAGGCGCCGGGGCGGCAGTCGCCGCGGACGGTCGAGTTGCTGGACATCTACCCGACGCTGGCGGATGTGTGCGGGCTGACGCCGCCGGCGAACCTGGCCGGCAAAAGCCTCAAACCGCTGCTGGACGACCCGATGGCCCCTTGGGACAAACCCGCCTTCACGCAGGTCTGGCGCGGCACGTACGGCGGCTACAGCGTGCGGACCGAGCGGTGGCGCTACACGATGTGGGGGCTGCGCGCCAGCCAGGGTGAGGAGCTTTACGACTACGAATCCGACCTGGGCGAGAACCAGAACCTGGCCGCGGATGCCAGGCACTCACAAACCAAGGCTAAACTCAGGGCACTGGTGGAACACAACTGGTCCAAGCCTTACCTGCCGTCGGAAATGCCTGGCAAGAAGAGAGCGGCCGGCGGCGCCAAGAAACAGGCGGCGTCGGATGCGGCGAAATAGACCGTGGGAGACTATTGGGAGAACGCGCCGTAAATGCCGGCTGCACTGCCGCATCGCCGCGGGCCGCGAACCAGGAACAGGCACGTGACGCCTCGCCAAAGACAAATCGAAACGCTCAGTTTCGGCAACCCGGACAAGGTGCCGTTCCAACCGGGCGGACCCAGAGAGTCCACCCTCCGGGCCTGGCACGCCCAGGGACTTCCCGAGGGCGCCAACTGGTGCGAATGCCTGGCCGAAACCCTCGGCGTGGAGTTGCCTCGCGGCGGCAATAGCGTCCCGCTCGGCGCCGACTTCCGGATGATCCCGCAGTTCGAAGAAAAGGTGCTCGAACATCGCGCCGGTCACTACGTCGTCCAGGATTGGAAGGGCAACGTCTGCGAGATTTCCGATCGCTTCGACGTGACATACCTGCGAACCGCCAAGGACTTCGTCACCCGCCGCTGGCTGCGCTGCCCGGTAGAATCCCACGATGACTGGGAGCGGATGAAGCTCCGCTACAACCTCGACTCCCCAGGCCGCTGGCCGGAGGATTTCGACTCGCGATGTCAAGCTGCAACACAACGCGACTGGCTCCTGGGCATCAGCTTTTCCGGGCCATTCTGGCAAATGCGGGAATGGTGCGGCTTCGAGGTATTATGCCTGATGATGATTGATCAGCCGGACCTCGTGGCCGACATGGCCGCGTTCTGGACCGGCTTCGTCGAGGCAATGCTCCGGCGGATTTGTGATCGCGTCGTGCCCGACAGCGCCTATATCTCCGAGGACATGGCCTACAAGCAAAAAGCGATGATCTCGCCGGAAATGACTCGCCGATTCTGCCAGCCGAGCTGGACGCGCTGGAGCCGGCTGCTGCGAGATGCGGAATGTCCGCTGATCGACATGGACAGCGACGGTTTCGTCGGCGAGTTGGTCCCCATCTGGATAGAGAGCGGCATCAACGTCTGCGACCCTGTTGAGGTGGCGGCGGGAAACGACATCGTGGCACTTCGCCGGCGCCACGGCCAGGCCATCGCCCTGCGACAGGGTGTGGACAAGCGGGCGATCGCAAAGGGCGGACGGGCCATCCGCGATGAACTCAAACGAATAGAGCCGGTGCTGGCGGACGGAGGGTTCATTCCGGGCTGCGACCATGGCGTGCCGCCGGACATTTCCTGGCCGGCCTTCGTCGACTACGCGGACCTGCTGGCGCGAATGACCGGCTGGCTGTGAATCGCGGGCCCGGTTTGCCGGCTGTCTTGCATTGCCAGGCGCGAGCCGCGAAGCGATCCATGAAATCCTTCCGCCATGCGTCGCGCGTCTCGTTGACTATCGCGTAGGGCAGCACGTCATTGAGATACAGATCATCGGATACGTCTTTCGCCCACGGCGCCTTGACCCGGGCCTGGCCCGCGATTCCATCATAACGGACCGTCAGCCTGCTGGTCCAGGAGGCCATTTAAGGCGCCGCGCGGTCATGGGGCGTCAGGGCCTCCCGGACTGCGGCGGGAGTGGGGGGGTTAACGTCAGATGCACCGTGAAGTTGCCGCCGATGGCCGACTCGACCCGGATCGTTCCCCCCAGGACGGTCACGATCTTACGGGCCAGAGCCAGACCCAGGCCCCAGTGCACCCCGGTCGCCGACCGCGCCGCGTCGCCACGCCAGAACCGGTCAAAGACCCGCTCCGCCTGCTCCGGCGACAACTGGCTGCCGCTGTTGCTGACGCGGAGCACCAGCCGGCCGTCGTCGGACGCGGATTCGATGCGGATACTGCCCCCGGCATCGGCGTAAGTCACGGCGTTGTCCAGGAGGTTGCCAACGACCAGCCGGAACTGCTCCTGGTCGGTGTCAATGGCGCCGTCAGGGTCTAAGCCCCACGAGACAGACAGCCGCCGCTGCTTAGCCCGCTCGGCCAGCGGCGTCCAGCAATCACCGAACACTTCCGCGACCACAACGGGCGTCCGCGTGAGCTTCAACTGGCCGGATTCAGCCCGCGCCAAGGATAGCAGGTTGTTCACCATCGTCCGCATCTGGTCGGCGATGGTCAGGCAGTCGCCCAGGGCTTCTTGATACTCCTCCGGGCGGCGCATCCGCGAGCGGGCGACCTCGATGATCGACTTGAGCCCGGCCAGCGGCGTCCGCAGTTCGTGGGCCACGTCGGAGGTGAACGACTTCTCACGGGCGAACGCGGCCTGGAGGCGTTCCAGCATGTCGTTGATCCGCTGGACCACCGGCAGCATCTCGGCGGGGGCCTTGGGCAGGTCCATGCGGATGGACAGGTCCGCCTCGCCCACCTGCTCGATCTGGGCGGCCAGCCGGTTGACCGGGCGCAGGCCGCGGCGGACCACCCAGGCCAGGACGCCGGCGGATACCAGCGTCGCGGCGGCGCCGATGGCGATCAGCAGGAATCGAAGCCGGGCCAGCGTCGCATCCAGGTCCAGCGTGTCGCGGGCCAGGGCCAGGACGATAGGTCCCTCCGTTCGTGGCAAGTCGTGCTTGGGTCCCTTCTCGCCTTCCTTGGCCTCGTACTTGGGCCCCTTCTCGCCCTCCCTGGCCTCGTACTTGGGCCCCTTCTCGCCCTCCCTGGCCTCGTGCTTGGGTTCCTTCTCGCCTTCCTTGGCCTCGTGCTTGGGTTCCTTCTTCTTGCGTTCCTGTGGGGGCGTAAATTTGATCGCCGCCTGGCGGCCAGGCCGGCCGTCCGGGAGCGTCACGGCGACCACGGTCGGGCCGGTCGAGGAAACGCCGGTTTGCCGCAAGCCGTGCCCGACCAGCGATGGCGACCGATGAAGCACCGTGCCGTCATCCTGCCAAATCTGCAGGAAGTCGGGGCGGTCATGGCGGACGAACTCCGGCAGGCGAAGTTCCTCCGCCTTCAACCTGATTCTGCCCTCCTTATCCTCCATGAGCCTCAACAAGGATTGAGCCTTCTCTGTCAACCCGGCGTCGAATTCGGAAAACAGGGAGGCCCGAATCAGCAGACAAAGCAGCACCCCTGACGCCGACAACACCAGCGTCATGCCAATTACGGCTCCCAGCAGCAGCTTGGCCCGAAGTGATCGCATTGCACCGATTCTCTCGCGGGACGGGCCCGAGGGCAAGAGAAAGGGCAGTCGGGGCGCCGGTGATGATGCACCGGCGGCCCCGGCTGCCCGCGTTGTCCTGCGCAACAACCTCGTCACGTCGGGCCGGGTGGGACTCTAAGCCCGAGTGATCGGCCGGCCATCAACCATTATCGTTCGTCATCCTTGTCCTGCTTGTCGTGGCCCTTCTTGCCGTCCTTTTCATGTCCGTCCTTCTTCGGTTCCTTCCCGGCCTTGCCTTCCCCGGCCTTGCCCGGCCTGTCCACAGGCATGATCACCACCAAGTACTGCTTGCCATTGATAGTGAGCAGAGCCTTGCCCACGGGGGCTTTGGCAACCTCTTCGCCGTGACGAGTGTCAGCCTTGCCGTGCTCCTCGTGCTTGGGCCCCTTTTCGCCATCCTTGGCCTCATCATGCTTGGGCCCCTTCTCGCCATCCTTGGCCTCGTGCTTGGGCCCCTTCTCGCCATCCTTGGCCTCGTGCTTGGGCCCCTTCTCGCCATCCTTGGCCTCGTGCTTGGGCCCCTTCTCGCCATCCTTGGCCTCGTGCTTGGGCCCCTTCTCGCCATCCTTGGCCTCGGCGATCTTGCCCAACTGACCGGCCGGGATCACAACCTCGTACTGCTTGCCGTCAATCGTCAGCACCGCCTTGACGGCCCCCGGCTTGGCGATCCCACTGGACTCGCCCTTTTGCGCCTGCTCCTTGGCGACCGCGCTGGCCGCCAGCAGACTGCCCAGTCCGAACACCATCGCTACCATCAACAACCAGTACTTTCTCATCGAAGTTCTCCTTCACAGACCCGTTCTCAAGAATCGGTTGGCTACGCCGCCAATCTGCCACACTTGTACTGTTGGGAACATGAGAAGACGATGAGAACCGGAAGAAAACACCTGAATTAATTTGGCGTGGTTCAACTTGTCGGATGCCAGGGTGGGCGGGAGCGTCAGTCCGGTTTGACCAGGCAGTAACCCCGGCCGCGGACCGTCTGGATCAGACCCGGCCTTTGCTCATCCCGGAGCTTGCGACGAAGATAGCTGACATAGACGTCCACCACGTTGCTGGACGCCTCGGAGTGAAAATCGTAGACGTGCTCCCAGACATCGCTTCTGCTGACGACCTGGCCGGCCCGGCGGGCGAGATACTCCAGCAGGGCGAACTCCCGCGGCGTCAGGCCTATCTCCTCTCGGCCCCGCCACACGCGTTGGGCTGAGGTGTCGATCCGCAGGTCCCCGATCTGGATCGCAGCGTCCTTGTCCTGGTAGCGGCGGCGGACCAGCGAACGCACCCGGGCCAGGAGTTCCTCAAAGGCGAACGGCTTGACCAGGTAGTCGTCGGCCCCGGCGTTCAGTCCCGCGACTCGGTCGGGCACGGCATCCTTGGACGTTAGAATCAACACGTGCGTCTGCCGCCCCGAGGCCCGCAGCTTCCGCAACACGGTCAGGCCATCCATCTTGGGCAGCATCAGATCCAGAATCACCGCGTCGTAGTCGTTGCCCTGAGCATACCACAGCCCTTCCTCGCCGTCCGTCGCGCCATCGACGGCGAAGCCGGCCTCGCGCAGCCCTTTGGACAGCGATTTCTGGAGGGGCGGATAGTCTTCCACAAGCAACACACGCATGACGTCACCCGTCGATCTGATAGTGAAGCTAAGCAATCCTCATGTATGTCCAGGCCGGCGTTACTTGTTCGGCTTGGGCCGGCCGGCGGTTATCTTCTCCATCTCTTCGGGCGTAAACTTGCTGTTGGCGACGGGGCCCGGCTCATAGGATTTCTCCGCCTGGCCCACATCGCTTGACCCATATTCTACCGCCCCTCGGGCGCCAAAGCTATAATCCGCCAAGTCATGACGGACCAGCCGGACAACCAGGCCGCCCCGGGCGGCAAGTGTCCTCGCCGCCGACGATATCCCGGCAGCCACCCCCGCCGCTTCGAGCAACGCTACAAGGAACTCGCCGGCGACGCCGAGATGATCCGGCACGTCCGCGGGCGCCGACGCACGCCGGCCGGGACGCACGTCCCCGTGATGCTGACGGAGGTGATCCGCGCCCTGGCGCCTGGGCCGGGGGAGGTCGTGGCCGACTGCACGCTGGGCTATGGCGGGCACGCGGCCGCACTGGCCAAGGCGGTGCAGCCAGGCGGGAGAGTCATCGGCTTGGACGTCGACGCCCGGGAACTGGAGCGGACCAGCAGGCGGCTGGAGGGCCTGCACCTGCCGGTCAGCGCCCACAACGCCAACTTCGCCGGCATCGCCAAGGTGCAGGCCGAGGAACGCCTGGACGGCTTCGACATCATCTTCGCCGACCTGGGCGTCTCCAGCATGCAGCTCGACGACCCGTCCCGCGGCATGGGCTACAAGCACGACGACGCCCCGCTGGACATGCGGATGGACCTCCGCCGCCCCCGCACCGCCGCCGACCTGCTCATGTCGCTCAGCCAGGCCGACCTGTCAGCGGCCCTGTGGGAACTGGCCGACGAGCCGGACCACGAGAAGATCGCCCAGTGGATCGTCAACCAACGGGCGGTTGAGCCCTTCACCACTGCCGGCCAACTCAAGGCGCTGATCTTCGCCGCCAAGGGCACGGTGGAGAAACGATGGAAGAAGCGGGCGGCCTTTGAGGACGCCCACCCGGCCATGCGCACCTTCCAGGCCCTGCGGATGCTGGTCAACGACGAACTGTCGGCGATTAGACAACTGCTTCGCCTGGCCCCCCAATGCCTGCGCCCCGGCGGGCGAATCGGCGTCATCAGCTTCCACAGCGGGGAGGATCGCCTGATCAAGAACGCCTTCCGCGACGGCTATTTTCGGGGCATTTACGAGGCCTACAGCGGGCAGGTCATCCGGCCGAGCGGCCGGGAAGTCGGCAACAACCCCCGCGCCAGCTCCGCCAAGTTCCGCTGGGCCCGCGTCGGATTCACGCCCAACTCCGCGACGCCCGGGCCGACAACCGGCAGACCCTGACGACCCTCGGGCAAGGAATCCGGAGGCAGTCTCCCGCACCCCGCCGGCAGGGGTCGATCTTCAGCATCGAGGCCGCGAGGATCTCGCCCGTCCGGACGCGAACGAACTTGACGAACATCTGGTATTGACCGCCGGTTGCCCGCAGACGGGAGAGCACCAGCAGGTTCTCCGGCAACGGCGCCGGCCGAAGCTGGCCGATAGGGGAAAAGCAAAACCGGCGGAAGGATCATGGCCGGTGGTGGGCTCCCGCCCCAACGGGAGCCCCAGGTCCGGCCGCGGAGATTCAGCGGAGGCAATCCCTTCGCTCTACCACACCGATTTACCTTCTGCGCCTGCGCACAAGCAGCGACAGGCCGCCCAAGGCGAGCAGGCTCATGGCCGCCGGCTCGGGAATCTGGAGAAGCTTGTTCTTGCTGATGATGTACGAGCCGTCCGGAGCTATGTTGACATCCCATTGCAGAGCCCAGGCCACATTCCCCGAAGCGCTGGCCTTGTTGTCATCGAGGTCGGTTGCGACAAGGTCATTGAGCTTGATGAGCGTGCTGGGCACCACATCGGCCTCGCCATGGCTGGCGTTGCGGGTGTTGACCACTTCAACGATGCAGGAGTCATCGAATTGGTCGGCCTGGTTTATGAGGTTGTTCAATCCGTTTCTTGAGAGCACAATGGTATCGCCGCCGGACGTTCCAGCCATGTCAAAGTCCGAGTACTGGTAAAAGTGGAAGGGGAGAACCGCGCCCGAGGTATTGTGAATGACGATCTGCTCGGAAATATCGGATGCGCCACTGCTGGGCGAGCCGCCGAGCAGCGTGTAGGTGACGCTTATGCTGAAGCGGTTCAGGCTGTCAAAGTAGGAGGTGGTCACGGTCTTGTCCGTCTGTTCGCTTATCACCGGGGCACTGATGGTGTCGATGGATTGCTCCGCATCCGTCCCGACTCGATACCAAAACCATTGCTGGTGAAGTTGGTTCCGGTATGTGTACTGCGTGTCCTGGACGCCCCAATAGAACATGCCTTGCTGGGTGGCCGGATCCATTTGGACGATTGAGTTACTGTTCGTCAGTGTAATGACGGCCGCTCCGGCCTGAACCGCCCCGACCAGCAGCACCGCGCACGCCAATAGCATTTTCCTCGCTCGCATTGCTCTGTTCCTTCCTTTTCCTTCTCTTGTCCGGATCTGGCCGGTACCCGGGCTCTGCCCTGCGATCCGGCATCCCTTTGGCTCTGGGCCATGTCGGATGTACCTGGCTGATCCGTTGTTGGTTACAAGCTTCCTGATCTGGTTCCGGCGCGTCCAGCCATCCCGGCCGAGTCCGCCACGCGCGAACACTCCAAATGTCTCTTGTTGTCGGCGAAGACGCCCACCGGCCCTGACATTCAGGACCATTGGCGCAACGCCCAAACAATTCCCAAAGAAAGCCGGGCCTGATATGACCTCACAAACCACGGAGGCAGGCCTGGAAAAGGCAGGTGCGAGCGAGACTCGCCCTTTCCCTCAATTCCGAAGCCAACGGCTCAAACTGACTTCGGTGCCCTCGGCCGGATTGCAACTCCTCCTGAGCAGGCCGAAGGCGGAACACCCAGTAAACAACAATACTATACACCCGACCCGGGATTTTGTCAAGCTCAATTTCGTGTGAATTTTTTGACGCTGTAGCAAGCCCGCCGGCGTAATAGGCGCGAAGGCCTTATCTGCCAAAGCGTTACAGCAGTGTCAGGCTGGCGTATAAGCATACTTCTTAGCTAGAGGACAGAAGCATCTGCCTTTGTGGACAACCGTTGGCCGGCCCGCATAGGCGGTCCGCAGGATTTGCCGGTAACGTTGCGACAGTGTCGACTAAACTCGATTGTTGCCGTTTGGATGAATTGGATAAATTGGATAGACAGGGACTGCCCCGAATGGCACTGCCGTCTGTGGCGAGCATGCTGTTTGGGGGACGTAACCGCCGGGGCGGAGAGGGGGTTTACTCTTTACGAGGCGTCCGGTTGGCGGATAGACTAACCGGGCGGCGGGACCGCGTGGTTCCGGTTGCAAGGTTTGATTGTCCTGATTACGAAAGGATCTGGCCATGTTCACAAAGACGCGGATGGTTCTCAGAGGCGCCTTTCCGTTTGCGATGGCGGTGTTGGCGGCGGCTGGGCTGGCCGGGTGCGACGCCATCCGTGGGATGACCGGATCGTCCGGGCTGGCGCAGTACAGGCCGGCGCTGCTGTTCAGCCTGCCGGAGGCGTGCAACACGCCCGACGGGGCGACGCTCGACGACAAGACGGGCATGATCTACCTGTCGTGCCCGAACGTCAACGACCCCAACCACCCGGGCATCATGATGCAGATCTCGCCGGACTACAGGATGACGGCGCTGTGCGCGCTGCCGCTTAGCCCCAAGACCAAGCGGGTGCATCCCATGGGCCTGGACATCGGCCCGGACGGCAACCTTTACGTGGCTGACAACCAGTACTTCAATGACCCCAACTACTGCTCTCGGGTGCTGCGGATCAACATGACCGACGGCAAGGCGACGGGCGTGGACGTGGTGGTTGAAGGCACCAAGCTGTCCAACGCGGTGATCTGGCGGGGCGACCGGATGTACGTCAGCGACACGTTCTTCGACCTCAAGGGCGAGTACGGCGCGGGCGGCATCTGGTGCTTCACGCTGGACGAGTTGAACAAGGGCACCGTCAGGGTGGGCCCCGGCGACAAGGACCCGCACGTGATGGTCAAGATCAACGCCATCGAGGGCCGGGGCAGCGGCAACGCCGGGCCCGACGGGCTTACCTTCGACGAGGATGGCAATCTCTACAGCGGCAACTTCGGCGACGGCGTGATGTACAAGATCGCCTTCAACGCCAACCGCTCCATGAAGAGCTGCGACGTGTTCCTCAAGGACCCGAGCATGACCAGTTGCGACGGGATCTTCTATCGCGCGGCCGACAAGAAGATCTACATCGCCGACAGCCAGAAGAACTCGGTCAAGCGCGTCAGCCTGACCGGCAAGCTGGAGAACCTCTGGGAGAACGGCGACTGCACCGGCGCCGGCAGCGAGTTGGACCAGCCGTGCGAGGTCATCGTTCGCGGCAACGACCTGATCGTGGTCGATTTCGACATGCCGTTTCCGGGCCTGCGGAACACCAAGTACGACAAGCCCCACACGATCCACCTGATAAAGCTGGAGAAGTAACGCCAAGGGAGCAGTGATTTGTACAAGACAGGTTCTGTGATCCGCGCACTGGCCGGGGCCGCGATAGCGGCGGCGCTGGCCGGGGCGGCGGTTGCGGCAGAGACGGCAGAGGGCAAGGAATCTCGGGCGAACAGCCTGATGTGGTACCGCCAGCCGGCGCGTACGTGGTCGGAGTCGATGCCGGTAGGCAACGGTCGGCTCGGGGCAATGGTCTGGGGCAAGGTCTCCGACGAGATAATCCACCTCAATGAGGAAACGCTCTGGTCCGCCGGGCCGTACTCGCAGTGCAACTCCACCGGCGGCAAGCACATCGCCGAGGTCCGCCGGCTGGTGCTGGCCAGGAAGTACGCCGAGGCATCGGCGCTGTTCCAGCAGGAACTGATGGGCAAGCCCGCCGCGCAGATGAAGTACCAGCCGCTGGGCGACCTGGTGCTGAGCTTCCCGTTCGAGCCGGTCATAACCGACTACCGCCGCGAACTGGACCTTGACACGGCGATCGCCAAGGTCGAGTACCGCGCCGGCGGCGTCAAGTACACGCGGGAGGTCTTCGCAAGCCCGGTCGACCAGGTGATCGTCGTGCGCATCTCGGCCGACAAGCCGGGGGCGGTCGAACTGGCCGTCAGGCTTGCGGGCAGGACGAACCTCCGCAAGCCGTCCGGCGAGGTCTTCTCGGTTGAGCGGCCCAAGGGCAAGGGCGAGGGGCTGGTCCTCAAGGGCCGCAACGCCGACGACAACGGCATCGCCGGCGCGCTGACGTACGAGGCCCGGCTCAAGGTCATCCGCGAGGGCGGCTCGGCCAAGGGCGAGGACGCCGGCCAAGGCGAGCAGATTCACATCCGCGGGGCAAACGCCGTGACCCTGCTGATCGCGGCGGCCACGAGCTTCGTGAATTATCACGACGTCAGCGCCGACCCGGCCGAGCGGGCCGAGCGGCAGCTAGAGGCCGCGGCCGGCAAAAGCTACCAGCAGCTTCGCGACGCGGCGGCCGCGGAGCACCGGCGGCTCTTTAGGCGCGTGGAGGTCGCCATGACGGCAACGCCGGACTGCCGGCGGCCCACGGACGAGCGGCTGAGAACATTCGCCGAATCCGACGACCCGCAGTTGGCCGCCCTGATCTACCAGTACGGGCGGTACCTGTTGATTTGCAGTTCGCGGCCGGGCACGCAGCCGGCCAACTTGCAGGGAATCTGGAACCCGAGGATGAACCCGTCGTGGGAGAGCAAGTACACGACGAACATCAACGTGGAGATGAACTACTGGCCGGCGGAGTCGGGCAACCTTGCCGAGTGCGTCGAGCCGCTTGAGGGGCTCATCCGCGACGTTGCCGGCGGGCCCGGCATCGAGGTTGCCCGCAAGGAGTACAACGCCGGCGGCTGGGTGCTGCACCAGAACACGGACATCTGGCGCGCGGCGGCGCCGATGGACGGCAGCTTCTGGGGCACCTGGGCCATGGGCGGCGCCTGGCTGTGCTCGCACCTTTGGGAGCACTACCTCTACGACCCCAACGAGGCGTACCAGCGGAAGGTGTACCCGCTTCTGAAGGGCTCGGCCGAGTTCTTCCTCGACACGCTCGTGGAAGAGCCGCAGCACAAGTGGCTGGTGACCTGCCCGTCCACCTCGCCGGAAAACGCCCCGCGCCGGCCGGACCTCTCCGACAGCAACACCCCGGGTGCGCCGCGGAGCGGGAGCATCTGTGCCGGACCGACGATGGACATGCAGATCCTGCGCAACCTGTTCGGCAGTTGCATCGAGGCGTCGGAGAAGCTTGGCGTCGACGCGGACTTCCGCAAGAAGCTCGCCGCCGCCCGCGCGAGGCTGGCGCCGAACCAGGTCGGCCAGTACGGCCAGTTGCAGGAGTGGCTGGAAGACTGGGACAACCCCAAGGACAAGCACCGGCACATATCGCACCTTTGGGGCATGTACCCGGGCAACGAGATTTCCGTCGCCGGCACGCCGGAGTTGGCCAAGGCGGTGGCCAAGTCGCTGGAGTTTCGCGGCGAGGGAAGCACGGGCTTCGGCTCGACCTGGCAGATGTGCATTTGGGCGCGGATGTTCGACGGCGAGACGGCCTTTCAGCGGCTGGTGCACGAGGTCGCGAAGTTCACGCACCCGAACCTCTGGGGCGACTGCTACGGCTCGCCGCAGATGGACAGCGCCCAGGGCGCCTCGGCCGGGATAGCCGAGATGCTCCTGCAATCTCAGGAAGGCGACATTCACTTTTTGCCGGCGTTGCCGAAGGCCTGGCCGGACGGGTGCGTCAAGGGCATGCGGGCCCGCGGCGGCTTCGAGGTGGACTTCGCCTGGAAGGCCGGCAAATTGACCGGTGCGGCCGTCCGCTCGAAATACGGCCGGGCTTGCCGGGTGCGCTACGGCGACAAGACTGCAAACCTGAGCATAAAGCCCGGCGAGAGCTGCGTGCTGGACTGGCGGCTGGCGCGGCAATAATCCGCCGCCCATGAACCCGTTCACACGGCGGATTGGGGCTGGACTCCGGCCGCCCGGAGGTGTATATGGAAGGGCTGAACCCTTGTCAGACATCAGGCATAAGGAGACAAACATGAAGAGCTCTCTAAGGATCGTGGGGCTTCTGGCCGTGTCGGCTGCCGTGGTTGCCTGGGTTTTGGGCGTCGGGTGCCAGAACAATGCCGGCTCATCGTCCGGCGACGAGCCGATCGTCTGGTACGGCATGATGCCTCACCCGTACATCAGCGAGGTCCAGCAGGGCGCCGAGGCCTGCGAGAAAGACAACAACATCAAGATCCTCAAGGTCGTCGGGCAGGAGTGGACGCAGGACAACGAGAACTCCAACATCAGGGCCCTGTCGACCAAGAACCACAAGGCGTTCAGCATTTACCCTGGCGATCCGTCCGCGGCGAACGGGCTGTTCAACCAGCTCAAGGATCACGGGCAGATCGTGGTGGCGTACGGGGCCGAGCCGGACCTGCCGACGCCGGCGGTGTTCACCGTCGCGACGTCCATCAAAGAAGCGGCGATGGTTGCGGCCGAGGAACTCATCAAGATGATGGGCGACAAGGGCAACATCCTCAACGTCCTTGAGACGGTGACGGACATCAACACCAAGAAGCGCGACGAGGGCATCAACGAGGTGGTCGCCAAACACCCCAACGTCAAGATCATCCAGACCATTTCCGACATGACCCAGGAGAGCGTGGCCAAGGAAAGGATTCAGAGCGCACTGGCGGCGCGAGGCGCGGAGATCGACGGCATCATCACGACGGGTTACAGCCCCACTATCGCGGCGGCGGCGATTCTGACGGAATGGCACAACGACGCCAGTCACAAGCGCATCCGCTACATCGGCATCGACACGGGAAAGACCGTAATCACGGCCATCCGCAACGGGGCCATAGACGCGACGGTCGCACAGAACCCGTTCGGGCACGGCTACATCTCGACGACGATTTTGAAAATGATGCTCGACGGCTGGAAGCCCGTGAAGGACTACCAGTTCATCAACGCCGGCATCGTGGTGGTCACGAAGGCCAACGTGGACACTTATGCCACGGAAGTCCGCAAGATAACCGACGGCATCTTGGCGGACCTCAAGAACACCAAGAAGTACCTTGCCGCCCCGGCCGCCGCGGCGGTTGTGGCGCGGCAGCCCACGACTCAGCCGGCCAACTAGCCGCCGCAGTTCGTCGAACAGGTTGCGAATCATAATGAGCACGTAAATCCGAATCTCGAATCTCGAAATCCGAAACAAACAGACAAATCCAAATGCTCCAAACGCCGCTGACCGGCGGCATAAGCAAGTTCCAAGCAACAAGCACCAAAATGGCAAACAAATCCCAAACGACAAACCTCAAATCACAAACGGCCACGCGGAGTGTTCGGAAGATGTGGATTTGGGGACCAGGCGGTAGGCTCTTGTTTGGTCCTTGGCGCTTGCTGTTTGGTCCTTGTTTGAGATTTGGTGCTTTGAATTTGTTTCGGGTTTCGTGCTTGGGTTTTCGGATTTAGCAGGTGGCAGAGTCATCATCACTGCTTAATCGTTCCACTAGTTGCGGTCTTGAGTATCGCATCAACGCGGGCTTCGACCCGGCATGCTCGAACTGAGGCACATAAGCAAGTCGTTTCCGGGCGTCCGGGCGCTGGACGACGTGAGCGTCGCGTTCGCTCCCGGCGAGATACACGCCCTTGTCGGCGAGAACGGCGCCGGCAAGAGCACGCTGATGAAGATCATCTGCGGCATCTACCAGGCCGACGCCGGCGAGGTTTTTCTCGACGGCCGGCAAGTACGTGCCCGCGACTACCGCCAGAGCCTCTCGATGGGCATCGACATCGTCCACCAGGAGATCCAGATCGTCCGCGAGAACACGGTGGCCGAGAGCATCATGCTCGACAAGCTCGTGACGTACGGGCCGACGGGCATAATCAACTGGCGGGCGGTCAACGAGCGTGCGAAGGTTTACATGGACATGGTCGGCCTGGACGTGCCCCCCACGGCCCTGATGAAAGGCCTGAGCCCCGCCCAGAAGCGGCTTACTCAGATCGCCCGCGCCCTGGCCGCCAACGCGCGGGTGATACTGCTGGACGAGCCCACCAGCACGCTTACCGAGCACGAGGCAAAGACGCTTTTCGGAATCCTCGGCGACCTCAAGAAGACCGGCGTGGTGCTGGTGTTGGTCTCGCACAAGTTCGAGGAGGTCTTCGCCGTCTGCGACCATGTGACGGTCCTGCGTGACGGCAGGCACGTCGGGACCAGGCGGACAAGCGAGCTTGCCCGCCAGGAGCTCATCCACATGATGATCGGGCGGGAGTGCAAGGAGGACCACCTCGGGCGCGTCAACTTCGACCCACACAGGGAGGTGCTGCGCGTCGAGCACCTGACGCGGCACGGCAAGATCGAGGACGCCTCATTCAGCCTGCGAGAGGGCGAGATACTGGGCTTTTACGGCCTGGTCGGCGCGGGACGGACGGAGATGGCCCGCGTGCTGATAGGCGAAGACCGCAAGAGCTTCGGCAGCGTCATTGTCCGCGGCGAGCCGGCCCGGATAAGGTCGATCTCCGACAGCCTCTATCGCTACCGCATAGGCTACCTTACCGAGAACCGCAAGGAAGAGGGCCTGCTGCTGAAGGACACGGTTCGGGCGAACCTGACGATCACGGTCTGGCCCCGCATGGTCAACAAGTTCACCCGCTGGATCAACCAGCGCCAGGAGGACCGGACCGCTCACGAGATGGTCGAAAGCCTGGAGATCCGCACGCCGGGCCTGGCCCAGATCGTCGAGAACCTCAGCGGCGGCAACCAGCAGAAGGTCAGCCTGGCCAAGTGGCTGGCGGCGGACTGCGACGTGCTGATCATCGACGAGCCGACGGTCGGCGTGGACGTGGGCGCAAAAGAGCAGATCCACCGCCTCATCCGCCGCCTGGCCGAGCGGGACCGCAAGTCGATCATCCTCATCTCGTCGGACATGCCGGAGATCGTCAGGCTGGCCAATCGGATCCTCGTCTTCCGCGACCGGCGGATCGTCGGCGAGGTCGACGACGTTGACAACCCCGACCGCACCTACGACGAAATAAGCATGGCCATCGGAGAGCACCTACAGTAAGAGCAGAGGAAGAATACCGTGAGCCAGACACCGATGTCCACATCGCAGTCCAACCTTGAAAGGCGAGTCCTCATTCCCGGGCGAACCTGGGGGCTCATCATCGCGGCCGCCGTCCTGTACGGCCTGATCGCGATGCGCTCCGACACATTTCTCAAGCCCTACACGATATTCACCATATCCCGCCAAGTGGAGCAGTTCGTGCTGATAGCGCTGGCCCAGGCCGTCTGCCTGGTCGTCGGAGGAATGAACCTATCGGTCGGTGGCATCGGAAGCGTGACCACCGTGGCGCTCGGGCTGTGTGCGGACACGTGGCACATGCCGATGTGGCAGGCCGTGCTGGTGGCAATAGCGGTCGGGTTGGCTTGCGGGCTGCTTAACGGCCTGCTCATCGTCAAGCTCAAGATCGACTCGTTCATCGTCACCATCTCGACGATGTTCATCTTCATGGGCCTGCGGTCCGGCATATCCCGTGGGAGTCCTTACGCCGTTCCGGACTCTTTTACGATTATCGGACAGGGCGGGCTCGGTTGGAACCTGACCGCAGATGGAAGCAAGATCATACCCTACGTCTTCCTGATCATGTTGGTCGTGCTGGCGGCGGTCATCTACATGTACCGCAGCACGGTATTCGGCCGGCGAATGCTGGCCACTGGCGGCAACGAGGACGCCGCCAGGCTCTCGGGCATCCGCACGGATCGCATGATCCTCGGCGCCAACGTGCTTTCGGGATTCTTCGCGGCCCTGGCAGCGGTCCTATACGCTTCTGAACTCGGATCGGCCGCGCCGGAAACGGGCGACGCCTGGCTGCTCATCTCGTTCGCCGTCGCGATTATCGGCGGCACAGGCCTGACCGGCGGAGTGATCTCCGGGGTGGGCATCCTCATGGGCGGTATCATCTACACGCTCATCGGTCACGGGCTTGTCGAGATAGGCGCGCCCTCGTACTACATGAAGGTCTTCTTCGGCTTGCTGATCCTGCTAACCATCGCCATAGACCGCGGCCGGGAAATCTACGGGCAGCGAAAACGCCAGACGCCCGAGACCTCGGCCGAACCGGTGGAGCCCGCCGAGCCGACGCAGTAGAATCCCCGCCAGCAATCACAGCCTCGCCGTCTGGCCGTCCACGGGGGATTCGGCCGGAACCTCAGGGCGGCGCGGTTGTTGGATTTCCGGCGTTCGACGTTCGACGTCCGACGTCCGACGTTCCAGCCGGAGGTCCGCGTTATGAATGGCATTGCTCTGGTCGGGCTTTCGTGCCGCCCCAGGTTGGGCGGTCTGCGGGCGAGGCGGGCAACGTTGGCGATCGGCTCTTGCCGAAGCCAGCCGAGATGAAGTTGGTCGCCGGCGGGGCGAATGCGGGAGCATTCCAGCTTGCCAGCGCGACGGTGATCCTGCATGACAAGGACACGGCCGAGTTGGCGACAATGCTTCAGAAGGACATCGCCGATCAGACGGGCCTGGAGCTCAAGCTCGCGACGGAGACCTTTGACGGGGCGTAGCGCATCGACATTCGCACCGGCACGGACGCGCCCGACGGCAATGAGGCGTACGTGCTGACCGTGACGCCGTCCTGCGCAGCTATCCGCGCATCGCAGCCCGCGGGGCGATTCTACGGCACGAGGACGATGTTGCAGCTTCTCATGCCGGCCGGGCTGACCGGGGGCGACGCCAACGCCGCGCCCGCGCCTGGGGCCGCCAAGGCCGCGCCCGCCGCCGCGATCCCCGCGCTGACGATCACGGACTCGCCCCCGATTTGCCTGGCGAGGGCTCATGCTCGATTGCAGTCGAACCTTCCAATCCGTCGGCTATGTCAAGAGGACGATGGACCGCATGGCCACGTACAAGATGAACGTCCTTCACATGCACCTTACGGACGACCAGGGCTGGCGGCTGGAGATTCGCAAGTACCCGGAGCTGACGCGAAAAGGGGCGGAGTTCCCCGCCAAGTACAACGAGCCTGGGCGTCACCAGGGCTTCTACTCCCAGGCTCAGATGAAGGACCTCATCGCATATGCGGCGAAGCGCGGCATCACAATCGTGCCGGAGATCGAGATGCCGGGTCACAGCATGGCGGCCCTGGCGTGCTATCCGCGGCTTTCGTGCACGGGCGGGCCGTTTGAGATTCACCCGTACGGCAGAGGCCTGGGCATCCACAAGCAGATCTACTGCGCCGGCAACGACGAGACGTTCGAGTTCCTCCGGAACGTGCTGAGCGAAGTGATCGAGCTGTTCCCGTCGCGGTACATTCACATCAGCGGCGACGAGGCGCCC
>Ga0315282_10006226_pt1 | contig 20051 bp, 17 predicted proteins | sample YL17G07_20_MG_FD_203693 | JGI IMG/M metagenome (GOLD analysis project Ga0315282, IMG submission 203693) | Sediment microbial communities from Yellowstone Lake, YNP, Wyoming, USA - YL17G07_20 | ecosystem: Environmental > Aquatic > Freshwater > Lake > Sediment | place: USA: Wyoming | collected... | reverse complement strand
GTCTCCGAGAGCACGAGAGTGTATGCCTGACCGTGGTCGCCGTGCTCGCAGCCCTTCATATCGTTCTTTCTTACTCTCCACCGTTCGTGGGTTTTCGAAGAATGAGCATAGCCCTAGAACCGCTGGAAGGCATCATCGCTGGACCATACCTCGGGTTCCTCGCAGCAACGATCGGCTGGATTGGAGGTCGTTTCGTCAGGCCCGACAGCTTCTGGATTGAGAATCTCTTCGGAATCGCAGAGGCCGTAGGGGCTCTCGGAGCTGGATTCTTGATTTCAAGAAGATGGTATCTCACAGCTGGAATCTACACATTCTTGCTGTTGGCTTTTTTCGCTCACCCACTGGCAAGGCAGATACCATTGTGGACGCTCTGGGACACCTATCTCGGGTTCATTGCCGTGTTTGCTGCAGCCATCTTTGTGCGAAGCATTCGCGATGACAAATCGAGTGCCTCGCGTCTTGCTCCCGCAATTGCTTTGGTCGCTTTTGCATCCGTGGAGCTAGACGTGATGGTAAGAGTTTTCATGCTCACTGTTGTGGGGCTCTATCAGGTGTACCCAATTCCAGTAACCCTGCTGGCGGGAGTGTTCATCGCGGGGGCGTTTCAGACCCCTCTGGAGGCAGCATTCTGTGTTCTGGCGTCTACGCTCGTCGGTGTTCCGGTGCTCATCGCACTTGAGAAAGGCAAGATACTCGATTGGCCTCTCTCGTAGAGCGCTGGGAAATGCCTGATTGCCTTTCAAACGCACTTTTTGGGGTGTATTGCACCCTTGTTTTTCTTGGGCGTGCCACACCCTTCTTTTCAACTCAACGTTAGGACTTGGCGGGTTTCTCCATTAATCTTCTCTTTTTGAGAATGCTGCCATCATCGTGGTGAGGGCTCCTGGACACGGCATCTTGCGCCTTCTCGGTCTCTCTCGCGTCGTCTGCAAGTCGAGCAGCTTGCCGCATCATCTCATGTGCCGCTGATACAATTTGCGTGTACCGTTCCCATTCCTTAACGGTGAAACATCCTTCAACGCTGAGGTCTGCTACTCTACGCGCCGTCTCGTAGGCCGCCATTGCCTTCGTTGTTGAGTACGGGTTTGAGAACGACGCCGCCTTGATGGCCTTCTCTTTATCCACAACGATTTTGGGCAACGAGACTTGGGCCCCTTTCTTGATTGATTCTATAGCATGGTCAATCTCGGTAGTCAGCACGTTCAGTGCTCCTGTTATTGCGAGCACTCTCGTAACATCTAGGTTGAACAGAACCATCTCTATAGGGTCTAGGAATTCCCTTCTTGCACCGATCATTGAGTCGGCTTCAACTATGACATAGCCGAACCCCTGCTGCTCTAGCTCTTGAACCGATTTCTTCGCTGGACTGTCAGAAACAACTACTACTGGAATGCCTGCGGCCTTGATGATCTCTCTGGCTTTCTTTGGGCCTGGGAGCGTTGCATTTGGACTTGTTGTGATTACGATTTGAGGCTTGAATTCGAGCATTCTGCGAGCAGCTTCTTCTGATTGTTCTGTTCCGAGCTTCGCTCCTGCGCCAACGACCCGCACATCGATATCTTCCCTTTCGGCCCTTTCGTCCAGCATGAATTCGAGCAGTAGAGCCGATCCGATGCATCCTAGTTTTAGAAAGCCGACCTTGATGACCATGGTTCCATCAGGCCCCGAGAGGCAATTGCCCTAGCCGTCTTTAACTGTTGGTATACTGGGCAGTGCGCCGTTTTATGGTGTTCATTCTCTAGCAATCATTAAATCGTCTGGCGATCGCTCAGCTTTCAGGCACGGAACCCACGCGTCTCTAGTGATGCATCATGGAATTCAACGGAGTCGAAATCGAAGAGACATTTGCAGAAGCGTTCCCAATGGTGGTCGGCAGGATTCTCGTGACTGCGGCCAGCCCGAACTGGGCTATGACTGCAGGCGAGGCTGCGACGGGATTCGCTTCATCGATAATCATGTCGCCTGCAGAAGCAGCAGTTGAGGGGAGTGTTGCTCCTTCAGAGAGAACTCCAGACGGGCGACCAGGAGTTTTCATCCAGATCTGGCATCGGTCGAGGAGGGAGCTGAAGTTGCAGATGCTTACACGCATAGGGCAATGTATCCTGACTTGCCCGACAACAGCGGCTTTCGACGCGCTGCCTGATGCAGTACGCAGACTGAAGATCGGTCTCGCGCTTCGGAAATTCGGGGATGGTTTTCAGAAGCGGGACAAGCTTGGAGATCGAAGCGTGTGGCGGATACCTGTCATGGAAGGCGAGTTCATCATTGAAGACAAGTTCGGAGTCAAGAGAGGCGTTGCAGGAGGCAACTTCATCATCATGGCCAATTCGCAGGCCACTGCGCTGGAGGCGGCCGAGAAAGCGGTTCAGGCAATGGGCGCAGTGGAGGGTGTTGTCTTACCGTTCCCAGGGGGCATTTGCCGGTCAGGATCCAAAGTCGGCTCGATCAAGTACAAACTGCCAGCGTCAACGAATCACCCCTTCTGCCCCACACTCAAGACTTCGATTTCTGATTCCAAGATTCCGGGGACTGTCCAGAGCGTATACGAGCTGGTCTTCAACGGGCTCGACATTGAGATCGTCAAGAAGGCGACCGGAGTTGGCATTGCAGCTGCCGCCAAGACTCCTGGCGTGGTGAAGATAACAGCCGTCAATTTTGGCGGCAAACTCGGGCCCTATCAGATACAACTCGCGGACGCTCTGAAGTCCGCGTTGTAGCATGTTTATCGAGTCTTGAAACTGTCGAATGTGAAAACATGCACATTGAGATCTCCGACGGTGTCTTCCTGATCGACACCTTGGCAGCTGGAACTCCGGACCTAGTGGCCAGCTACCTAATCAAAGGAGAGAAATCCGCCCTCGTAGATCCTGGGTATCCTTCCAGTGCGAACAGCATACTTTCTGAATTGCAGGCGCTGAGTGGCAAAGGGTTTCAGGTTGATTTCCTAATGCCCACTCATGTGCACTTGGACCATGCAGGAGGGATTGGTGGTCTCGAGGAAGCGATGCCAAATGCGCGAGTCTTGGTGAACCAACATGGACTCAAACACCTGATCGACCCATCCAAGCTGGTTGCGACCGCCGCCGGCCTCTTTGGAGAAAAGGCCATGACGGTCTACGGCACCCCTCGGCCCTTGCATGCAGAACGGCTTGAACCGGTCGGAGAGCTGTACGAATTGGATCTCGGGGCTGAGAAGAAGCTTAGGATATTCTATACCCCCGGCCACGCGTGGCATCACATGTCTGTCTTTCTGGAGAAAGAGCGCCTTCTGATTACTGGCGACGCTGCTGGATTGTATTATTCAGGGTTCAATTTTCCAATCCCAGCCACGCCTCCCCCCGGCTTCGATGAGGAGCAGTATGTGAAATCCCTCACGAAATTCATGAACATGGATCCAGCGGGGTTGCTGTTGCCTCACTTTGGGCTAGTGCGCGAAAATGTACGAGCTTTCCTTGAAACAAACGTTGGAACGATAAGGCGGTGGACGTCAATGGCTGCCGAAACAGTGAAGACTGGGGGGGTTCTCTGGACCGTATCTTCGAATTCTTCATGGCTGATGTCGCGGATCGCAGCGGGAGAGCGCCAGAAGAGATTCCCAATCACCTCGTCAGGAGCATCAAGCTTAGCGCAATGGGTTGCTACACACACGCGCAAGAGAGAACGTCCAAGCAGTGAACGACCGTTTTGGGACTTCTGTCAAGACCTTGTGTTCGCGAATTCTCTCTCTACATGAAGTTGAGGAAGAAATGGGTGCAGTGCATCTGTGAGCGCAAATGCATCATCGCCGTTCCACAAATCGGGGTTCCCGCGGCACCCACGAGGAAGATCGACAAGAGACGGTTCAAGCATGAACGACTCAATATCTGAGTTTCTTATGTGCAGCAACATGCGAATGACTGGATGCTTGTCGAGTGCGACATGTGATGCTGCTGGACTGCTTGACTAGATTTGTCGCTTAACGAATAATCGGTTTCGATTTTGCGAGGTTTGAGGAATAGCTCGAATCTGTGGGTTAGTCTTATATGAAAGGTTGAGTGCTTCTTGCGGTTTCAAGGACCTTGCGACACCGTGAATTACGAGCTCTCTTCAAATTCGGCGGACGATCGGTAGTATTGCCGATCGCCGTCAGTGTCGTTCTAGTCCTTATTATCATTCAGTAGACCTCGCGACTATCCAATTTTTCGCGGGGTTGAGAGAAGAAGAATGGAAGTGACCATATTCGATGGAAATGTCCGGCGCGAACGCACTGGTCGAGGCGCTTAGACGCGAGAAGACGCAGGTCGTATTCGGTCTTCCAGGCGGCGTCATAATGCCAGTGTACGATGTGTTCTACAAGATGAAAGACTTGCCGCCCGAGCTGGCGATCAGGAATATTTTGGTTCGCCACGAACAGTCAGCGGCTCACATGGCGGACGGATACGCTCGGGCAAGTGGGCGTGTAGGAGTGTGCATGTCAACCTCTGGACCAGGGGCCACGAACCTTGTGACTGGAATAGCGACCGCATTCATGGATTCATCACCCATCATAGCAATCACAGGTCAGGTAGCAAGACCATTCATCGGGAAAGATGCCTTTCAAGAGACAGATATCATCGGAGTTGTCACATCCGTTACCAAGTATGCATTCCAGCCTAGGAAGGCTACGGAAATCCCTCAGATGGTGAAAGCGGCCTTTCGAATAGCTACCACAAGGAGACCCGGCCCAGTCGTGATTGACATTCCAAAAGACGTGCAGCAGGAGATGGGTGTCGTAGAGTTCACGGATCAGCCTATTCCAAGACGGTACGGCCCTCTTCCGGATCCAGACCCCGGTACCCTCGAGAGAATGGTTGACGCCCTCGTGAAGGCGAAGACTCCACTGATCATTGCTGGAGGTGGAGTCAGGGTCGCTGAAGCTTCCCGGGAGCTTGTCGCATTGGCAGAACTGCTGATGTGTCCGGTCGCGACTTCGCTGATGGGGAAAGGATGCATTCCGGAGGATCACCCGCTCTCTATCGGAGTGATGGGAATGCACGGACCCTCTGAAACGAATCGCATCGTATCGAGCGCAGACGTTCTATTAATAGTGGGATCTAGACTCTCAGACCGGACAACTGGAAACATAGATAAATTCTGTCCAAACAGTCAAATTCTACATGTCGATACGGACAAGGCAGAAATTGCCAAGAACAAGACGCCAACAATCTCGCTTGTCAGCGACGCAAGGAAAGCGCTGAAAGCCCTTCATACGGGCCTTGTGAAGCGGCTCGCTCGGGAACCCAAGTCACACTGGTTCCGGAAGGCCAAGAACGACATCGACCTATGCGATCTGCAAAAGGACGGTCCGTACCTCTCCGCGGTTCACGTTATCCGACTGCTAAGGAAACTGCTTCCTCGCGAAGCGATTGTGACTACAGAAGTGGGACAGAATCAAATGTGGAGTGCTGTCCACTTCCAAGCATACGGGCCGAGGCAGTTCATCACGTCTGGTGGTCTCGGCACGATGGGTTTCGGATTCCCAGCAGCGCTCGGTGCGAAGGTCGCGTGCCCCGAAACCCCGGTTGTCGACATTGCCGGCGATGGCAGTTTTGCGATGACCGAGAATGCGATGGCAACATCGATCGAAGAACAGATTCCTGTAACAGTCGTGGTTCTCAACAATCGTATGCTTGGAATGGTCGCCCAGTGGCACCGCTTGTTTTACGGGCGAAGATATTGCGGTGTCGAGCTTGGGAGATCCCCGTGCTTTCCGAAACTTGCGGAGGCCTACGGGGCTGTAGGGGTTGCGGTGCAAGACTACAAGGAACTGAGTGAAGCGGTGAAGAGTGCTCTCGCGAATGAAGTCACGACCGTGATCGATGTTCCCATTTCCCCTGAAGAGGATGCCACACCAATGCTTGCGCCAGGCGCGGGCCTAGAGGAGGCAGTCATCGCATGATCTCTCCTCAAGAGGAAGTAATTATCGACGTGCTCGTTGACCACAAACCGGGGGTCCTCTGCACAGTCTCGAATCTGTTCAGAAGACGAGGGTTCAACATCAGCAATGTAGCCATCGGAACCTCCGAGAAGGATCGAGTAGCTCGAATGACGCTGACGATGCGCGGGGGCGAGAAGGAAGCTGTACAGCTCGTCAGACACCTCGAAAACTTGGTGGACGTCATCAAGGCAGAGATAGTCGATGCTGGCAAAGCAGTGGTTAGAGAGCTCGCACTCGTGAAGATTGCTCCAAAGCCAGAAGACAGACTTCAGATCCTGAGTTTCGTGGACGTCTACCGAGCCAAGATCGTGCACCTCTCAGATGACAGCATAATTGTGGAAGCGTCGGGCGACTCCGACAAAATCGACGCCTTCATTGAGCTGAGCAGAAACTTCGGACTCAAAGAAGTTGCCCGAACCGGTATCACGGCGTTGTCAAGAGAACAGAAATCAACAGAATCACAAGGAAATGATGTGGGATGGTAAAAGTATACCTAGACAAGGACGTTGACCTGAGCACTCTGAAAGACCAAACGGTCTCAGTAATCGGTTACGGGAGCCAAGGCCGCGCACAAGCGCTCAACATGCGAGATTCCGGCGTGAACGTCATCGTTGGCCTGAGGCCGGACGGCAATTCGTGGAAGAAAGCAGCAGCCGATGGATTTGAACCACAACCGATCCGCCGGGCCACCGACAAAGCAGACATAGTGCATTTTCTAATTCCCGACATAGAACAACCTGAGGTCTACAAGGAACAGATCCTGCCCAATCTCAGGGGCGGCAAGACGCTGGGGGTCTCGCATGGGTACAACATTCACTTCAAGCAGATCATACCGCCCGAGAACGTTGATGTCATCATGATCGCGCCGAAAAGTCCGGGATTCAGAGTAAGGGAACTCTACCAGCAGGGTTTCGGTGCCCCCGCGCTAGTAGCCGTCCACCAAGATTTCTCAAAGACCGCGAAACAGTGCGCGCTGGCAATGTGTAAAGCCATAGGCTCAACTCGCGCCGGGGTAATCGAAACCAGCTTCAAGGATGAAACCGAATCCGACCTGTTTGGTGAACAGGCAGTTCTGGTAGGAGGCCTAATCGAACTAATCAAGAACGGCTTTGAGGTCCTCGTCGAGGCAGGTTACCCGCCCGAACTAGCGTACTTCGAAACATGCAACGAAATGAAACTCATCATGGATCTAGTCTACAGGGGAGGTTTCTCGGGCATGCTGCGCGGCGTCTCAGACACCGCGAAATTCGGAGGGCTCGTCGAAGGACCCCGAATCATCGATGCTCATGTGCGCGAGAACATGAGGGCGGTGCTCGAAGACGTGCGCAACGGAAAGTTCGCTGAGAAGTGGAGCTCAAACCCCGCAAGAAGCACAATGGAACTACGGCATTTCATGGACGAGATAGACAAGCACCAGATCGAGAAGGTTGGGAAAGCCATCAGAAAGATGTGCGGGCTAGAATCGTAGGGAACCTGATGTGAACATCATAGAGAAGATACTTGCGGATGCCTCTGGCAGGGAACAAGTGCGTCCTGGAGAGATTGTTGAGGCAGAAATCAAGTCTGCGATGATCCATGACATTACAGGGCCGTTAGCTGTTCAATCCTGGAAAAAGCTCGAAGAGGCGAGGGTGTGGGATCCTGATAGAGTTGTTGTGATCTTCGACCATTTCTTGCCGCCTCCAACAGAACAAGCCGCAAGCCTCCAGAAAATTATGCGCGATTTCGTGAGTGAACAGGGGATCCAGAACTTCTATGACGTTGGTCGCGGGGGAATCTGCCACCAAGTAATGCCTGAGAAAGGGCACGTGCACCCAGGAGATGTTATTGTCGGTGCGGACTCGCACACCTGCACGTACGGGGCTTTCGGAGCGTTTTCAACAGGAATCGGATCCACTGAAATGGCTGCGGTCTTTGCAACTGGGCATCTTTGGTTCAAGGTTCCAAGAACGATCAGAATCAACGTAACCGGCAGCTTGGGGCCCCTTGTCATGAGCAAGGATCTGATCCTCCACATCCTCGCAAAACTTGGTGTCTCCGGAGCAAACTACAGAGGAATGGAATTCACGGGCCAAGCAATTGAAGACATGAGCATATCTGGGAGAATGACCCTCTGCAACATGTCCATTGAAGCAGGGGCCAAGACCGGAATAGTCGCACCCGACACGAAAACTGCAGAATACTTGGCTGCAGGCTCTTCGGATTTATTCCAAAGCATAAGGAGCGATGAGGATTCCGAGTACGAGCAGACAATCCAGATTGATGCATCAACCCTTTCGCCACAAATCGCGCGCCCTCATTCTCCTGACAATGTCGTGTCCATTGAGGAAATGCCAGAAACAGGAATCGATCAAGCCTTCCTAGGTTCTTGCACGAATGGCAGGACCGAAGATCTGCGAATCGCCGCGAGAATCCTTGACGGAAGAAGAGTCCATGAACACACAAGACTGATCATTACACCAGCGTCGCAAGATATCTACCGTGAATGCCTCAAAGAAGGAATCATCGAGGTATTCACTCAATCCGGAGCCTTGGTAACCAACCCCGGATGTGGAGTTTGCATAGGAATCCACATGGGTATCCTGGGTCCGGGAGAGGTTTGTGTCAGCTCGTCGAATCGTAACTTCGTTGGAAGAATGGGAAGCTCTCAAGCCAAGATATTCCTAGCCTCCCCGGCTACTGTGGCCGCATCGGCAATCGCAGGCAAGATAACCGACCCTCGTAAACTGAGTTGACTTCAGCATGATTGTGAAATCCAAGGCCGTCAAGCTCGGAAACAACGTAGACACGGACGTAATCCTGCCAGGGAAGTACTTGGCTCTGACAGATCCCGCAGAACTCGGAAACCACGCCATGGAAGGAGTCTCAGCTGGCTTTGCCTCGAAGTTCACCGACGGAGCAGTCATCGTCGCCGGAGAAAACTTCGGACAGGGGTCGAGCAGAGAACACGCCGCGATTGCTCTAAAAGCTGCTGGCGTTAGATGCGTCGTTGCAGAGTCCTTTGCACGAATCTTCTACAGAAACGCGATTAACATCGGTCTCCCTGCTCTGGAATGCCCAAGCATCTTAACTCAAGTTGCCGATGGAGACCAATTGTCAGTTGATCTCGAACGCGGCGAGATCAAGAATCTGAGGACCGGAGCGACTGTCGGCGCCGAACCGATTCCGCATGATCTCCTTGAGGTGTTGAATGACGGCGGGATCATTGAGCATTTGAGAAAGAAGAGAGCTCACCGATGACAGCATACAAGATCTCACTCATACCAGGCGATGGGATAGGACCCGAGCAGACTGAAGCAACCATCAGAGTCCTCGAAAGAGTTAGGGAAGCCTTCGGACTGAATCTTGAATTCGTCTGGACGGAAGCCGGCGACGACTGTAATCGCAGACGAGGTTCAGCGCTTCCTGACGACACCATTCGAGTGCTCGAGACGACAGATGCGTGCCTGAAGGGGCCTGTGGGAGAAACTGCGTATGATGTAATTGTGAATCTGCGGCAGATGTTTGATCTGTACGCTAACCTGAGACCGTCCCGAACCTACCCGGGCTTGAAGTGCCTCGACCCCGACACTGATCTCATTGTAGTGAGAGAGAACACAGAGGATCTGTACAAGGGGCTTGAGTTCGAGGTCGGAAGCTCAGTAATTGCGTTGAGAGTAACCACAAGCATGGCCTGTCAGAGAATAGCGTCCAAAGCGTTTCGCATCGCAGAACTGCGGAACAGAAGAAAGCTTGTTACAGCTGTGCACAAGGCAAATGTCCTCAGGAAGACGTGTGGTCTATTTGCTGCGACCTGTCGAGAGGAAGCGAAGCGTCACCCCGATATCTCATTTGAAGAGATGTATGTCGACGCTGCTGCCATGAATCTTGTACGAAAACCTGCGCATTTCGACGTGCTCGTAACGACGAACATGTTCGGAGACATACTGAGTGACGAAGCAGCTGCAGTTGTAGGCGGTCTGGGATTAGCTCCATCAGGTAACATAGGGGAGGAATTTGCACTATTCGAGCCGGTACACGGATCAGCCCCAGACATAGCCGGCAAGAAGATTGCAAACCCGACCTCGATGCTACTGTCCGCGAGCATGATGTTCGAGTGGTTGGGTGAGAAGTTCGGTGATTCCAAATGCGGCGCGGCTGCTCATTCACTAGAAGTCGGCGTGATTCAAGCTCTTGCTGATCGAATCACCACTCCAGACCTAGGAGGCAACCACACAACACAACAAGTCGCAGAGGCCGTCGCGGAAAGAATACCACTGGAAGTGATCGGATGAATTCCAAGCCTACCATGCATGTTCGAATATTTGATACAACATTACGCGACGGAGAGCAAACCCCTGGTGTTTCACTGACTCCTGAAGAGAAGCTTGCAATCGCGAGGCAACTTGCGCGTTTGGGCGTCGATGCGATCGAGGCCGGCTTCCCGATGTCATCAGAGGGCGAAGCGGCAGGTGTGAGGCTCATTGCAAAAGATCGGCTGTCTCCGGAAGTCTACGCTCTCGCACGCGCGAATCCACACGACATCGATGCCGCCTTACAGTGTGACGTTGGTTACGTTCACGTGTTCATCGCAACATCTGACCTACATCTGCAGCGAAAGCTCAAGTTGTCTCGTCAGCAGGCCTTGGAAAAAGCAGTGCAGGCAGTCTCCTATGCAAAGGATCATGGACTGATTGTCGAGTTCTCAGCTGAGGATGCTACTCGATCAGATTCTGAGTACCTAGGACAAGTGTTCCGATCAGTCTGCGAAGCAGGCGCAGATCGCATAAACATACCTGATACCGTTGGTGCATCGTCGCCTGAGAGAATGCGACATGTCGTTGACTCGGTCAAGCAGTTCGTCGACAAGCCGATCAGTGTACATTGCCACGACGATTTCGGGTTGGCAGTGGCAAACAGCCTCGCAGGAATCGAAGCAGGCGCCGTTCAAGCACATGTTACCGTGAATGGTATTGGCGAGAGAGCTGGAAACGCTTCGCTCGAAGAACTGGTAATGGCCCTGCACCAACTTGCCGGCATGAAGACCCACATTGACGCTGCCCTTCTCTACGAGACTTCGAGAATGGTCGCTAAGATCACTGGGGTAGTCCTTCAACCGAACAAAGCAATTGTGGGAGACAACGCATTCGGTCACGAATCTGGAATTCACACTCACGGAGTGGGTTCAGAAGCATCCACGTACGAGCCATTCGACCCAGCGATCGTAGGAAGAAGAAGGTGGTTCCAAGCTGGGAAGCACGCTGGGGCGCATGGGATCGCCGCTCAACTGGCTGAGATGGGGTTGTTTCCAAGTACTGATGAACTCTCTCAGATCGTTTCCAAAGTCAAGGACTTGGCCGATAAAGGAAAGACAGTCACTGACACAGACCTCTCCGCAATCGCTGAGACAGTAATCAGCACTCTCTCGCCGGACAGCAATCCGGTCTCGCTGGCTGACTTTGCAGTCATGACGGGAATCGGCGTTGTCCCGACGGCCTCGGTGCGCATCAAGATCAACGGAACCGAGTACGTCTCGTCTGAGACAGGTGTTGGCCCGGTCGACAGTGCGGTCAAGGCTATCCAGAAACTGACGGACCCGCTTGTTCATGTGCGATTGAAAGAGTACAGACTCGACGCCATCACCGGTGGCTCTGACGCCCTAGCTGAAGTGGTTGTGAGAGTCGAGGACGATGATGGCACCACCGTCTCGGCACGAACAACTGGTGAAGATGTCGTTCGGGCGAGTGTCGAGGCGATGATTCTGGGAATCAACAAGCTTCTCCTCAAGAAGCACCTGATCAAGAAGAGTCCAGGGGAATAGGAGGCACATCTGACTTGAGATCGGACACGATTAAGGAAGGGTCTGAAAGGGCGCCACACCGAAGCCTCCTAAGAGCGTGTGGGATTAACCCAAAGGATTTCTCAAAACCCTTCATTGGGATAGCGAACTCGCAGGCAGACATCGTACCTGGTCACGTTCATCTCCACGAGTTTAGCGCGGTCGTGAAGTCAGCAGTTCGAGAGGCAGGCGGAATTCCATTCGAATTCAACACCATCGCAGTCGATGACGGAATCGCCATGGGCCATCCTGGGATGAGGTACTCGCTTCCGAGTCGAGAATTGATTGCCGATTCGGTTGAAACGATGCTTCAGGCTCACCAATTCGATGGAGTCGTATGCATTCCCAACTGCGACAAAGTCGTGCCCGGAATGGTCATGGGCGCCGTTCGTGTCAACATTCCAACGATATTCGTCAGCGGCGGGCCAATGGAAACAGGTCGAACAAAAGAAGGCGCACCTATCGACCTGGCCTCTGTATACGAAGGCGTCGGACGATATCGGGCAGGACTTATCACCGAGCAGCAGCTCACCGAACTCGAGGAAAGAGCATGTCCCTCCTGCGGAAGCTGCGCAGGACTATTCACCGCCAATTCGATGAACTGTCTCTGTGAAGCAATTGGACTGGCACTTCCAGGAAACGGAACGATCCTTGCGAACTCTCCGGCGAGAATCGAACTCATCAGAAGGGCAGGCCACCAAATCATCTCACTCGTCGCCCGTGACCTGAAGCCCAGAGATATTGTAACTGTAGAGGCCATAGATAACGCGTTTACTCTGGACATGGCAATGGGAGGATCCACAAACACAATTCTTCACACTCTAGCAATAGCCAGAGAAGCACAAGTTGACTACCCACTAGGTCGGATAAACGAAATCGCGAAGCGGACGCCCCACATCTGCAAGCTGAGCCCAGCATCGGACTATAGAATGCAGGACCTACATCGTGCGGGGGGAGTTAGCGCTGTTCTCAGAGAACTCAGCAAGAAAGACGGCGCACTCCACCTAGATCAGATAACAGTCACGATGAAGACGCTTGGCGACAACATTTCTGATGCAAAGGTCGCCGACCCACATGTGATCAGGCCGGTCTCAAATCCTCATAGTCATCACGGAGGAATCGCCATCCTATACGGCTCCCTTGCTCCACGAGGCGCAGTATGCAAGACGGGCGCTGTCGACCCTGCAATGATGAAACACAAAGGACCCGCGCGAGTATTCGACTCCGAAGAGGACGCATCGAAAGCGATTCTTGAGGGCTCCATCAAGGAGGGCGATGTCGTCGTTGTTCGATATGAAGGCCCCAAAGGTGGACCGGGAATGCGGGAGATGCTGACCTTAACTGCGACCTTGGTCGGTATGGGGCTTGGAACAAAAGTCGCACTTGTCACGGATGGCAGATTCTCTGGAGCAACCCGAGGCGCATGCATCGGGCACGTCTCGCCCGAAGCAGCAGCAGGTGGACCGATCTCGTTCCTCAAAGACGGAGATCCAATCGAGATCGACTTGGAACGCCATCGCTTGGACATTGATATGGATCCTGACGAGATCGAGGCCCGTCTGAAGCACCCACATCGTTTGCCAAGCCGTGCAACCTCAGGGTATCTCTCCAGATACGCCGCCCTAGTTGGTTCAGCTGACGAAGGGGCGATTCTCAGGCGATGCGTCGTCAACAATCAAGGTGACACATGATGTCAATGAAGAAACCGAAATTCGTGTGGATGAACGGAGAGTTCGTTGACTGGGAAAGGGCGAATGTTCCTATCCTAGCTCATGCTCTCCACTATGGAACAGCGGTCTTCGAGGGAATAAGAGCCTACAAGACTAGTGATGGGCTTTCGATCTTCCGCTTGAAGGAACACATGCACCGTCTCAAGGACTCTGCGCATGCCTACATGATGACGCTACCGTACTCTGAGAGCGATCTCTGCGAGGCGACGACAGCACTCCTAGCCAAGAATGAGATGCGTGACTCAACATACATCAGACCGATCGCCTTCAAAGCTGTAGATGGAATAAGCCTGGACTTCAGACAAGCTCCAACTTGGATCGCGGTAGTGGCTTTTCCGTATGACAAGTACTTCGAGAAGGAGGGACTGGATGTTTGCGTCTCCTCATGGAGGAGGACAGGTGAGCCTTCTGTACTGTCCTTGGCAAAGGCGTCGGGACACTACATCAATTCAGTTCTCGCCAAAGTCGAAGCTGCTGAAAACGGATTTGACGAGGCAATATTCCTCGATCAGAGAGGATTCGTCTCAGAAGGCACCGGAGAGAACCTCTTCATCGTCAAGAAGGGAGTCATCTACACTCCTCCACTGTCTGCGGGAATTCTGGAGGGAATCACTCGGGACACGGTGTGCACCATTGCCCACGACCACGGCTTGAAGCTTGTAGAACGAGACATTTTGCGCGGTGAGCTGTACACATGTGATGAGGCGTTCTTCACTGGAACAGCGGTTGAAATCTTGCCGATACTGAGGATCGACAAACGAGTAGTAGGAGAAGGTCGACTAGGTCCAGTCACCCAACAAATGCAGGGACTTTATTCCGAGATTGTCTGTGGCAATGAGAAGAGGTACGGCAACTGGTTGACCCCGGTCTACCCCAAGACCCAGCACAGAGCCCCTGCAGATGCACCCACAACCGTGTCATTGCACACGGCGGATCTACGGCCTACGAATTGGCAGCTACAGTTCTGGGAGTGGACAAGACCCCAAGGGCCGTAGCTCCAAGTAACAGATCACAACTCGACCATCATCAATTTCACAATTCGACTTGAAGGAAATCCATGATAGTGCGGACAAAGACAGCCCCAGCGGTAGGCTAGGCTGCAACTCAATCTCACAAGCAAGACGAGGGCGCTTCAGCTTCTCTCTGACGCGACTGCTCAGACACGCCCCTTAGAGAAGCACAACGTCTTGCGTCCCAATATCGTACAGACTCGCCCTGAACATATCGTCTACCTCACCCTTGAGATTCAAGAGTCTGGGAAGTCTCCCAACAGATCCGACGTACCTTCCCCTGACCACGAGCGCTCCTCTTAGGTGAGGCATTCCTTCGGCAGCCTCTAACCCGGCTTGCACGGACGCTTCCAAATCAGTTCCAGTGACTGCATTGCAGATGGCTGTTGCTGAGGCGTCGGACAGCGCCGCGCTGTAGTGCTGGTACGCATTCCGCGGATTAACTAGGATTGCTTGATTGAGATCACCCAAAGTGAGGGTTGTCTCAATGGATCTTCTCGGATAGCAGTCCGTTCCGTAAGCTTCTCCATGCAAGACGATCTCTTTGCCGCTGACCAGATCCTCGATGACGCGTCCTCCGCCATACTCGAACCCTCGTGACTCGCTCATCGCCGTCGCACCTATGTAGGCGTCAACAGCTGCCAGTCCTTTGTAGGCAGGAACGTCATTGAGCCAGCAGCGTGACATCTTAATCGGTGGCTCGGAATGACCGAAGTTCAGGAATGCCCCGGAACTGCACATGGCACCAAACGTTCCGGTTGTCACGACGTCAACTTCTTCAGCAGATGCCTCTAATCCGCTTTCCGCGACGTGCGCAATGAATTCATTAGCAGTGACTACGACCGCGTCCCCTCGTTTGATTCTTGCATTGATCTCCTCGTAGGTTCTCAGAGACTCGGCTCCGGCTGGTTCAGTCATGATTCAAATGCCTTCCTGGATCCCCGCGAACCGTTCGTTTCGTGATTAAAGAGTTCCTGAAAGAACTATTCCGATAGGAATAGGGTCTCGAAGGCGCTGACGGTAGGCAGTCACATATCCCGAAGGAAGCAATCGGTTGTCGAGCGGTTAGGTTAACTGTACTATCAGACATGTATTCGGCCCTCAAAGGCAAGCGTGGACTCGATCTTTGGGGTCGGATAGAAATTGGAGAATCAGAGACTAGCTGAATTTAGGCGCGAACTTCGCTCTGTCGATTCTAAGCTTATTGCTATTCTGGCTCGGAGAAATCGATTGGTCAGCAAGATCGGACTGCTGAAGCGGAAACTGAAGATCGGAACAATCGACGTGCTCAGCGAGAGATCCGCTATGGAGAACTTTGTTGTCTCCGCCGCCAGGGCTGGATTGGAAGAGAGTTACGCAAGGCGAGTTGCCGAGCTTGTTATCGAGGTTTCAGTCGATGCTCAATTGCGATCTAGGCCGGCTGCAGCTTCAAGGGATGCCCTACTGAAGCAACTCGCTGAGATGATGCGGAGGGCAGAGAAAAAGGGTCGCAGACTGATTAGGTTTGACATCGGGGAGCCCCGCTTCAAGACTCCAAGCGCTGCAGTCAGCGAAGCCAAGAGATGGCTCAGTCGATCACCAACGATGCTGTATGGTTCGAGCTCCGGCTTGACAGAATTGGCTGATGCGATAGCGACGAGGCTCAACAATCAGTACGGGACGAGGCTTCGTCGCTCCAATATTCTTATCGTCCCCGGGGGTCGTTTCGGGATTTTTGCTGCGATACGAACGAACGTGTCAAGCCTTGAGCGAGTGCTGGTTTGCCAGCCTGCATGGCCGGCTTATGAGTCGTTCATAAGTTTGGTGGGTGGGAGGGTTCTGTCGGTTTCAACGAGCTTGGAAGACAGATGGGATATTGATTTGGTTGCCCTTGGGGAGGCGCTCAAGCTCAGGCCTAAGATGCTTATCCTCAACAATCCGTGTAACCCTACGGGCAAGGTGCTCTCAGCAGAGAGATTTCAAGAGGTAATGGGGCTCGCAAGCAAGTATCGCACCACTGTTCTTTCCGATGAGGTCTATGCGAGCTACTGCGGTACGCCGGCACCGAGTGTTCTCGAGTACCCTGACAGCGAGGCGATCTACATCAATAGTTTCTCCAAGGAGTTCAGTATGACGGGGTGGCGAGTTGCCTATGCAGTGGCGGACGAGCAGAGGATTGCGAAGATGCGTAGGATCGTTGAGAGTACCTTGACAAACGTCCCTGAGCTTGTCCAACGGGCAGCACTCGCGGCCCTCAAGGATCCAAGCGGCGAAGCAGCAGCTAGCAGGCGCAGAATTACCAGACATCTTAGTATAGCCTGCGAGGAACTACAGAAGGGGGGCTTTGAGTTCTATGCACCTGACGGCGGATTCTACGTTTTCCCAAGAATGAAACGAAGAGGGATTGACTCTGAGAAGTTCGCTAAGCATCTGTTCGTGAAGTATGGGGTAGGAGTTTTGCCGGGAACCATTTTCGGCGGATACAAGAACTTTCTGAGACTAGCGATCACTGAGCCGGAAAACGCGGTTAGAACAGGAATTAGACGGATCGTGAAGGCGATGAATGAATGGTGACCAGAGTGGCTGTCATTGGAGCGGGAGGAATGGGCGCATGGTTCGCCCGTTTCTTCAAGTCACGTGGAGACCACGTCACTATTTCTGATCGTGACTCCAGCAAGGCCAGACGTCTGGCTTCAAAGCTTCATGCAAAATGTGCCCCAAGCAACGTCGAGGCGGCGCGGAGAAGCGACGTAATCATTCTCGCCACTCCAGCCAACGTGATTTCGAAGGTCATCAATGAGATCCTTCCGACCATAGGCAGGAACGCTCTCGTGTGTGATGTCTGCGCGACAAAATCGGCTGTCATGCCCGGTCTGCGAGCCGTTCAGAGGCGAGGGATTAAGGTTGCCAGTATCCATCCCATGTTTGGCCCTTTAGCACGTGGCATTCGCGGGAGAAAGATCATAGCGATCAGGACCGGGAAGGACACGCGCGGCTCCAAGATGATGAAGCGTCTGCTCGAAGGCGCCCACATCTTCTTGACCCGCCAGGACATCCATGACACGCGCACTGCGGTAACGCTTGGTCTACCTCACTTTCTCAACATGGCATTTGCCATGACCGTTACCAAAAGAGGGGATCTTGCCGAAATCCGGAGATTTGCCGGCAGGACATTCAACCTGCAATTGTTGCTTGCAGAAGCAATTGCGGACGAACCGGAGACCACCGCAGACATCCAGACAATGAACAGGGAATTCAGTGTTGTTCTGCGAGACTTGCAGCGAAACATTCAGGCGCTCGCAAAGATAGTGAACAAGCAAGATAGGGCGAAACTCGTCGCCAGATACAAGCAAGTTAGAAAAGCCCTGTCCGTTGATCCTGAATTCAGAACCGCACGGACAGCGTTTGAGAAGGTTGCAGAGACCCAATCCGCAGTGTCAAGAAGGTAGAGTCAAGAGGTTCGTGTGGTCGGGAGGTAGTTGAGCTTGCCTAAGTCTAGGATACGCGTTGCTTTCCAAGGCGAAAGAGGGAGCTATAGTCACGAGGCCTGCGAGCGCTATTTTGGAAGTCAGGTTGCAGTTTGGCCGTTCAGAACTCTTAGGGAGGTTTTCCACGCCGTCGAGACCAGGCAGTGTGTGTTCGGTGTTGTACCGGTCGAGAACTCGTACGAGGGAAGCATCAACGAGACACATGATCTGCTGGCCAATACTACGGCGAAGGTTTGCGGCGAAGTACAAGTCCGGGTGAGGCACTGCCTCATCGCTAAGCCTGGAATCAAGACTCGCCAGATAACCACGGTCTACTCCCATCCGCAGGCCTTAGCACAGTGCGCGAGATACTTGCGCGCTCACAAGATGGATGCCGTGCCGACCTACGACGCAGCGGGTAGCGTGAAACTGATCAAGGCTATGCGATCGAGGAAGATAGCCGCAATCGCGAGCAAACGCGCCGCAGAACTCCATGCCATGCAAGTCATTGCAGAGGGAATCGAGGACAGTGATGTCAACTATACGAGATTCCTCGTTCTCGGGAAGAAGATTGCTCCTCGATCAGGAGACGACAAGACATCAGTTATTTTCGGAGTGGAACACAAACCCGGATCTCTGTATCGAGCCCTCAGAGTGCTTTCGAGGAAGCGGGTCAATCTAACAAAGATCGAATCAAGGCCTGTGAAGAATACGCCGTGGCAATACAACTTTTTCGTAGACTTCCACGGGCACATACGAGACAAGTTGTGCCAAGAAGCGCTTAGAGGCTTGCGCCAGCAATCGACCTTCATGAAAGTCTTAGGCTCATACGCAAGCGCGACATCTAGTTAGCGCTTCTTCAGGACAGGTCCGACCAACCTTGCTCGCAATGAATGATCGGCCAGAACAATCGCTGTCATGGCCTCTACGATGGGAATCGCCCTAGGGACGACACAAACGTCGAATCTACCTTTGATCAATAGTGGTTGCTCCTTCATCGTCTGAAGGTTGACAGTGGTCTGTGGCATAGCTATCGATGATGGCGGCCTGAAGGCAATCCTGCATACGATGGGTTGACCGTTGCTGAGGCCGCCGATGACTCCTCCGGCATTATTGGTTAAGCTTTGGACTTCTTGGTCATGTACTGTTAGAGGATCGTTGTACTCCGACCCCCGCATCCTCGCGGACTGGAACCCGACGCCCACTTCAACTCCCTTGACGGAGGGGATCGAGAAGAAAGCCTTGCTGAGATCGCCATCGAGGTTGTCGAACACCGGCTCTCCCAAACCAATCGGGACTCCGGTCGCAACAGCCTCAACAACGCCTCCGAGAGTATCCCCATGTTTCTTGCCGTCTGCAATCGCTTCAGCCATCTTATCCGCTGCCTCAGAATCGACACAGCCCAATGTGTTGTCACGAGATGCCTTCGCCCCTTCGTCGGACGGGACTCTTCTTGCACGTATGCCCGCGATTTCCACAGTGTGGGCGTACACTTCCATGCCGATTGTGCGGATCAGTTTCTTCGCGACGCCGCCAGCTGCCACGAAACCAACGGTGATTCTTGCGGAGAACCGGCCGCCGCCTCTATAATCCTCATTTCCGCCATACTTCAGTCTGGCAACCAAATCCGCCTGTCCGGGCCTCGGAGTATGCCTCCTCTCCTCATAGTCCACGGATCGTGTATCCAAATTGGAGACCGAAAGATGGATCGGAGCACCCGTTGTGTGGTCGTTGAATACTCCTGACGAGATCTCAACCTGATCGGTTTCTTTGCGCTCGGTCGAGAACAACTCGCCACTAGGTCGCCTTCTCTGTAATTCGCGTTGAATGTCACCCGCAACAAGTTCGAGTCCGGCTGGGCATCCATCTATGACGACTCCAACCTTTGGACCATGGCTCTCCCCAAAGCTTGTGACGACGAATCTCTCGCCTAGAGAATTGCCCGTCAATTTGCTTTCACCCTTGCTCCTAGCGACTGGAGATCAGACCAGAACGATGGATAGGATTTTCCTACACATTCAGCATCGACTATCGTCACTTCCTCGGTCAATAGGCCAAGTACGCCGAACGCCATCGCTATCCTGTGATCGT
>Ga0315282_10006225_pt1 | contig 20052 bp, 15 predicted proteins | sample YL17G07_20_MG_FD_203693 | JGI IMG/M metagenome (GOLD analysis project Ga0315282, IMG submission 203693) | Sediment microbial communities from Yellowstone Lake, YNP, Wyoming, USA - YL17G07_20 | ecosystem: Environmental > Aquatic > Freshwater > Lake > Sediment | place: USA: Wyoming | collected... | reverse complement strand
TACTCGCCTATAACTGGTGTTTCCCTTTTTGGTTCTTCAATAAACTCCATAAATTACTCCCTCCCGCTGATTTTTTATTCTAAAACTAAAATATCTTGTTTACTGACATCTATTCCGCTCAGTATCAAAAGGTTTTGTCCAGGAGTTTTTCTTGCTATCTTGTATATCCATCTGTAGTGTTCTCCACCTCCTAAATTTAAAATTTATCCCTCAAAATACACTCCATCTTCTGTAAGTTTTTCTTGAAGAAGTTTAATGGGAAGTCTAGATGGTTCTGTATTCTCTAGTATAGATAATGCAGCCGCTGTACCAGCAGCCTGCCCTTGAACCATACAACACGCAGTATTACGTGTTGTATTATGAACTACAAAATCTAGAGAAATCATTCTGCCAGCTACAAGACAATTTTTTACCCCAAGCGGAATAAGACACCTATAAGGTATCCCATAACTTCCACCATTTTTCACAAAATAATTAGGATTATCTATAAAACCAAATCGTCCTATTTCATCAGAAAAGCTTCGACCTTCTAATACATCCTCTCTTGTAAGATTATATAAACATTCGATTGCTCGAGTTCTTCTTACTCCTACAGAGAGAGAAGTACCACTTACAAAACTATTAGAGAAACCGGGAATATTAGCCTTGAGCCAATTTAAAGTATCCTGAGCTTTTTCTCTAAGTACTATTTCTGCTTTTGTTAGATCATCTTTTGATAAAGCGTCTAATGGACCAAATCCTATACAATTAACATGAGTCAACTCATTAGGTCTTATTGAAGTTCCAAAGAAATCTCTTGGGACATCTTCTCCTTTGAATTTTTCCGAAAAGCTTGCTCTTATTCTTATGATGGATTTTTTACTATCTCCAGGTTTCACACCCTTAGCAAGCTGAGTTAGGATCTTTTCTTCTTCAAGAAAATCTACAAATTCTTCAAGGTTTACATTTCCTATCCTAAATGTAAGACCAACCCCATATGCTCCTTCTTCATTTCCTTTAATATGTCTAAATTTAGCTCCTCCTTTTGCTGCTACATCTCCATCACCAGAGCAATCTATAAATATCTTAGCTTTTATAAACTCTAATCCACTTTTACTATTTATAACTACACCATCGATTATCCCTTCCTCTTTAAGAATGGAAGTTATTACTGAAGTATGGAGCATTAAAGTTAGATTGGGTTCTTTTGTACACATTTTAAGTGCTACCATTTTGAAGACTTCTGGGTCTACTGGGGTAAGTATGGAAACAAAGTCATACCCTTTTTCCATCTCTACATGTCCAGTACTTCCTCCAGCTTTGACTAACTCATCTACCATTTCTTGAGGAATTCCACGTACTAATTGTAATTTAGATACTCCAGGAAAAGGTTTATATATATTGAAATAGCTATGAAGTCCAGTAGCTCCATTTATAGCTGTCCCGCCAATAAAGCCGTTCTTTTCTATTAGAATGGTTTTTGCTCCTGTGCGAGCAGAGGCTAATGCAGCGACAAAACCTGCTGTACCTCCTCCTATAACGCATACATCACAATCATATTGCCTCTCCCTCTCAGTCTTAAAAGTCAGTTCCATTTCTAAATTTTCCTCCTTGTAAGCAAAATCTTAAGGATACAAGGTCATTTTTCATGCTATAATAACCCTCGGTCCCTCCGGTAAAATAGTTACTTTACTTTTCTTTCCTTTTAGACTAAACGCTATTTCAAGAGCTTCAGAGATTGACTTAGCATACATCATATGCATATTCTTTACAATATTAGGCTCAAGATTATCACTTACTATAATTACAGAATTTTCCTCTAAGATATTAGCCAAAATTTGGACTTGCCATTGATCCCTACAGTAGATTTTCCCTGTTCTTATTTGAGCTAACAGTTCGGAAGGGGAAGAGGCTTTAGAAAGCATCTCATAAAATACCGAATGTCCTATTCCATCCTTACACTCTGCTACCATTATGATGACTCCTCTAGGCTTAACCGTTTGGGATGCAGCAGAAATCCCTTTAACAATTTGGTATACGTTTCGATCCAATGGGTATCCACTATTAGAAGTAACTACAATCTCAGACGGGGAGGCAAGTATTGTTGTATAATTTCTAATGAAATTTACTCCAGCTTTATGGGCTATAAATGGATCTCCAGAAAAAGCTTTTATTATTTTTTTATTCTTATCTAACACTACATTAATAATAAAAGAAAACTTTGATTTATAAGCAGCCTCACACATTTCCGTATGAATTGGATTCCCTTCTAGTACACCGTTCTTAGAAAGTGGATGGTCAATCTTTTGGGGAGAATGGTTTAAAAATATACTTTCATAGCCAGATATACCTGGGAGAATACTTTTTCTTCCTCCTGTAAATCCTGCAAAAAAGTGAGGTTCAATAATTCCTTCAGCTACTATTAGATCTGCATCCAATATTAATCTATTTACCCATAAATCTAAACCAGTTGAAAGTTTCAATAGATAAACCAGTTCATTATATGCATCATGAATAACTATATCAAAATTGTCTAATATCTCTTCAGTAAACTTTTCTTGTAGTTCCTCGTATGATAGATGAGAATGAAGTCCAGTCGCAACTAGAATAGTAACCTTTATTGAAGGATTCCCCCTTCTTACTTCCTCAAGAAGCAAAGGCAAAGTAATTTTACTCGTAGCAGGTCTAGTATTATCACTAGTGATTACTAAAATATGCTTTTTGCCCCTCACTAATTCTCTTAAGGGGAGAGAACCGAGAGGATTTTTGATAGCCTCGATAACAGCGTCTCTTTCCGATAAACAAGATGGAAAAGGCTTAGGTAACAATGCCGATTGAACCATATCTTTTGGTAGAGTAAATGTAACTGAACTATATCCATAGGGAAGTTCAAATAACTGTAATTTCTTTATATCCATACGCCTTTTACTCTCTTCCCTATATTTAGTCTCTAAACAATGTATCTCTGAATAGCTTTTTCATCAATTTCTACACCAAGCCCTGGTGATTCTGGAACGGAGATATACCCTTCTTTGTCAATCCTCGGAAGATTTAATACGATTCCACCCATACCTAAAAAATCTTCGATTGTCCGATATGGAGGATCATAAATATATTCTAAATATGGAGAGTTTGGAATAGAGCAGCTCAAATGTAGATGAGCATAAAGTCCAATAGCTCCCATTCCATGGTGTGGAATAAACCATTTATTTTTAAGTTCACATAGAGCAGCAATTTTACGTAACTGAGATAATCCCTCACAATTTGTTGCATCAGGCTGTAATACATCATATACGTCCCATTCAACTAGATGACCTAACTCATACAAGCCTTTGTTAACTTCTCCTCCAGCAATCAGAATATCTACCTCTTCACATAACTTATGTAACTCTTTAATATTATGCCTGGGTAGTGGCTCCTCTAGCCATACCACACCAAGATTTTGGTACTCTAAAGCCGTCATCTTTGCACGACGATAATCCCATTTAGGATCTGGAAGAGGTGTGATCTGTTCAAATGCTTGATTGGCATCTACCATAATTTCTATCCTATCTCCAACTGCTTCTCGTACTTTCTCCACTAAACGAATGTCATCTTTCATGTCCCAATAGTGAGCTCTTAATTTAATAACTTTAAATCCGAGTTCGAGAAAATTTAAAGCATCTTCAGCTCGTTTTTCTGGAGTAGAGACCTGTACAACAGATGCGTACGCTAGAATTTTGTCTTTATATCCACCCCAAATTTTATAAAGTGGTACTCCTATAGTTTTTCCGACTGCATCCCAAATAGCAATTTCTACACACCATACCCCTCCTTCTACCCTTAATTTCTTTATATGTTGCTCAGTAGCAAATAAATCCTTCCCTTCAAGATAAGGCTTGATTATCTTATTAATAACTTGAGCTTCATTACGATGAGCAGAACCCCCCCATCCAATTACTCCGTCTGTCGTAACTAATTTTACGATCGTATATCCTCTACCTCTCTGTTCTATACCAGGAGCCCAAGCAGGACAAAACGGAGGATTATATGGAATCTCAATCTCTACCGCTTCTATACTTCTAATCTTTACTTTAGAATCAGTCTCTAAATCCAGCACTTTTATCACCTCACAGTTAAACTTCTTTCTCTCTTACTTTTATATACCCATCGGTTAGCTTTCTTCTTAAGCATTATCAAAGCCATATTTTCCCCTTTTATCAATTTCTACATTAGACTTCTACCCCCCTTATATAATTAATAGATTTTTACTAAGCTTATTCTACTACAATAACCTCATAATCTTTCAAATCTTCTAATGAAATCTTAGCTATATCGTTCTCTATGTTAAGAGGGAGCACCTGTTTTTGAGTTAAACGTATAGCTCTTTCAAACGACATTCCTCTAGGTATTCTGATACTTATTTCTAGGTTTCTGACTGGAATTATCTCTGTATAAGGTCTTTTCCCGGTAAGATTAATCAGATGACATATAACTCTTTTCTTTTTAGGTTGAAGTTGTACTGAAAAGTCTACAGTCATTGGAGCTTTGAGGTACGCTAAAATATTATCTTGCATCCCCATAGTTACTGTATTTACTATCAGTGTTCTATGGTCAGGGAAATTTAGACGCCCAAATATCCTATCTATCTCTCCAGGGAAATATACTACAGAGCCGTTACCAATATAATTAATGACACCAGCAGGAATTTGGGTTTTATTAGAAAAATTATATGCACGACCTTCAGGAAAGATTTCAAATGGTTGTACAACTGTTAGTAAGACTTCAGTTTTTGGGTGAGGCTTAGTAAGACACACAAATCCCGCATTAAGTATATAATCAGTATCTCCTAATCCTTTAAATAAAGGATGTTCCGGCTTATTAATAGCCATATAACCGTTAATTCGCTGGTTAGGAGGCACAACCCCTGCCATTGGTCCTATCTTCATCCCTAAATAGTCTACTCCAAATAAGTCTGATAAAAGAAAGTTTCCTCTAGGTTCACCACTTTCTGTAAATAGGGATGTTTCATACGTAGCTACTATACAACCTCCTTCTTGAACAAACTTATGTAAAACTTCTGCTGTTTTTTCGGACATACATGCACAATTGGGCAAAATTAAAATCTTATATTTAGCTAAATCTTCAGTTGATAAAAACTTCTCAGATATAATATCAAATGTTATATGAGCGTCATTTAATGCTGAATATATTCCTCTAAAATGTTCTACATATTGCTTTTCTGTATCATTATTACAATAGAAATTTAGTGTACTCTGAGAAAGGACTAATGCGATGTTAGTATAGGATTCAGTCTCAGTATAGTATTCTTCATTCTCTTCTATAAATTTAAAAATCTCCTGAATAACACCTAGTCCACGTCTATCTTCCTGCTTTGCAGGAGGTCCACCGATATGTAGGAATATGTTTCCTCCATTTGCAATTACCTCTGAAAGCCATAACTTCTGCATAAGTGGTGGCACAGCTGCTCTCCTCCATGGCCATACATAGCAGTAATTAGAAGAAATAAGAGGAGGTTTAGAAGTAAGGGTCTTAATATATCGACCTTCTTCGGCAGGCCAAAACATCGGTTGTTCTTTAATTGGTTCATCAAGGCTAACAAATATAACCCTGGTCTGGGCTTCAGTCTTGATTATGTCTTCATAATCTACCAGATAGTCCATATCCAGACCAGAGTTACGCATGTTACCCCAATCAAGTACATTATTTCCCATTATGGCAACATTGGGGTTTACTGCTCTAATTTCATTCGTTACATATTTCCAAGTTTCATTAGTAGTCTCTATACGCCATTTTATAAATTTCTTCCATATAGGATTCTTCCAATCAATAGTCTCAGGAATATCATATCCACCCTTCTCCTTAAAATCATGCCTACATCTAGGACAATAACAGAAGCCATGAAAATTGAATGCAGTAAGAAAGATTATATCTAAGTCATATCTTTGTAATTGTTCTCTAATTACGGCAAGAATATGTTCTTTTACATAAGGTCCATTTAGACAAGCAGCAAAAAGTTCTCCATATTGACTGGTAATAAAGTAGGGTTTTCCGTCAGGCTTTAATGCTATCCAGTCAGGGTGACTTCCCCATACCTCCTTTGGAGCAGTTATAACATCTATTGTACTTCCCACTTTTAATCCTCTATTATGGGCTTCCTCTACTATTTCTTTAAGTAGGTCCCTTTCACCTAAAAATGGATTACGTCTATTCAAAGGAATCTTACTTGGATATATAGAGTGATATCCAGCTGTTAGAAGAGTAAGTATATTTGCATTTAGGGCTACAACATCATCTATAAATCTCTTTACATCAAAATCTATCACATCACTTTCACGTATAGTAAAATGAACATTTCTTAGAGGTTTCTTTAACCAATCCTGTATCATTCTTATTACCTCCTTGTGTAGTTTTGAAAGCTTAATTTATTTATAGAGGTGGGCAGAGAAAGTTCTCCGTCCACCTCGCTTCTCTAAGTCCCTACTTATTACGTGCTAGAATTTCATTCAGGGTTTTCTCAGCGTCTGCCAATGCTTTTTCGGGTGGTTTTTTAAGAAACCAAGCTTGTTGGAGTTCCTCCTGAAGTTTATTCGTCATCTCGTCTGCACCAGGTACTATAGGTCTAGCATCAATATCATGAAGTAATTGCCATATAAAAGGTTTTAAGAAAGGATCATCATAGAATGGTGGATTCATTAGTACTTTTTTATGAACGGGAAGAAAACTAGATTGTATCATCATATAACGTTGATTGTCTTCATTTAAACATAAGAATTTAAGGAGTTCCCATGTTTCATTCTTCACTTTACTTGCAGAAAAAATCATTAACCCTGAACTCATTTCCATACTCGTTCTCTTTACTTTTTTAGGATAGAGGGCACTAGCAAATTTAAGATTTGGATAGTCTCGTTTGTAAACAGCTCTCAGTTCGCTATAAACAGGCCACATACCTACCTTGTTTTGATATATATCTTGAGGCGTCTGGGCTTCCATTGGAGGGGTAACTTTATACTTATACATAGTATCAAGTGTCCGTTGTAGTGCTTCTAAACCCTCTGGGGAGTTGAATAATACCTTACTATAATCATCGCTTATATATTTCCCCCCATTTTGCCAAAGGTCCATGATAAAACCATTATACCCGCCATAAGGATAGAGTCCCCACTGTTTTTTCTCAGAAATGGTTAACTTTTTTGCATACTCTATTTCTTCATCCCAAGTATCAGGGGGCCTCTTAAGCCCAGCAACTTTAAATAGTTCAGGATTATAAAATAGAGCAGGAGCAGTAGCATGAAACGGGAATGCATAGGTTTTTCCTTTGTATTTAGCAGACTTTTGGAATAATATGTCAACAAAGTAAGCGGTATTTATACGTTCCTTTTTGATATAACTATCTAATGGTTCTAATGCTCCTTTTCCTGCAAAATCTGCAAGAAGTTGTGGCTTTCCTCTTATCACATCTGGTTGGTCGCCAGCAGCTAATGCAAGTAGAGCTTTTCTGTTTAAATCAGGCCAGTCTGCAAATACTTGAACCTCTACAGTAATATCAGGATGTAACTTTTCGAAATCAGCACATACCTTCTTTATAGGGTCTCTTATCTGTGCCCCTCCATAAATCCAAAATCTTATTGTTTTCTTTTCAGCAGTGTATGCTTGTTGAAAAGTAGAAATTACAAATACACTCAGTATTCCTATAACAACTAAACTCCTAAAGTAAGTTTTCATAACTTTAATCCCTCCTTTTTAAGATATGGGTATTTAAAATCTTTGCTATTCCTCACCCTTAACCTACCTCCATCTTTAAGGAATAAAAGTCAGACTTTTTAATCATATCTATACACAGCTATAGCTATTCCACCTCCTTCCTATTCTTTTAATCCTGTCAAAACTATTCCTTTAATGAAATATTTTTGAGTAAAAATAAAAAGAATTAAACAGGGCAATAAAGCCATTGTAGCAGCAGCCATAAGCAAATTATAATATCCACCCTGTTCATACAAGAAATATCTTAAGCCAATAGAAAGAGTATACTTTGATTCTGAATTTAAATAGATAAGAGGTGCCATAAATTCATTCCAATGTACTAGAAATGAATAAATAGCAACAGTAAGTAGACCTGGTTTAGATAATGGTAGGAAGATTTTCCAAAATATTAGAAATGAAGAACAGCCATCAATATAAGCGGCTTCTTCTAAGCTAGAAGGAATCGTAAGAAAGAATTGTCTCAATAAAAATATGTAGAATGCTCCTCCAAAGAGAGATGGGACGATTAATGGTTTCAAAGTGTTAATCCATCCTAATCTTCTAAAGATAATATAAAGAGGTATTCTAGTAACATCAGCAGGAATCATCATAGTAGCGAGCATAAATATAAATAGAAGTTCTCTACCTGGAAATTGTATTCGAGCAAAACCATAAGCTGCAAAAGCACTAGATAATACCGTACCTATAACTGCAGTACAAGTGACTATAAGAGTATTTTTGAAAAAGGTACCAAAGGGAGCAGAATTCCATGCTTTTATAAAATTATTAAACTCTACTGGTTTTGGCCACCATACTATTGGTATTGTAAATACTTGGTCTGATTGCTTTAGTGCTGTTGTGACCATCCAATAAAAAGGGATTACAAAAAATATGGCGAAAAATGAAACTAGCATATACGCAATAAGTGTTTTGCCATATTTAATAGCCAACTTCTGAAAAGTTCTATACTTATTCATTCCTACCTCCCGTTCTATGCTCCATAATGTACCCATCCAGAAAACCTTATTTGAAGAATGGTAAGGACAAATACAATTATAAACAAGACCCAAGCTAACGCACAGGCATATCCCATATGATAATATTCGAAGGCATTACGATATATATGAAAAACATATACATAAGCTGAGTTTAATGGACCACCGCTTCCATTTGTAATTATATAAGCAGTGGTGAATAAGCTTTGAAAGGCAGAGATTATACCAGTAATAAGTGTAAAAAAGATTGTAGGTGTAAGCATAGGTAAAGTTATTGATATAAATTTATGCCAGGGAGTAGCCCCATCTATTTCTGCCGCCTCATATAATTCATCTGGAACTCCCTGTAAACCTGCAAGAAAAATTACAAATCGTTGTCCAGTAAGCCCCCAAATCGCCATAATTATTAAAGATGGCATTACCCATATCGGATCAGTTAACCAACCAGGTCCATGAATTCCAACACTTGCCAGAAGACTATTAAAAATACCATAACCCTTATCATAAATAAACATCCATAGTATTGCTACAGCAACTCCTGAGGTAACAGATGGAAGATAGTAGAGTGCTCGATATATGGTTACTCCTCTGATTTTCTGGTTTAAAAGTACTGCAACTAGTAAACCAACAGCTATACTGATGGGGACACTTCCTATCACAAAATATACAGTATTCCATAGTGATTTATAAAATAAAGGATCATTAGCAAATATTTTTTTGAAGTTCTCAATTCCTATAAACTTTGCAGGAGTAATTACGTCATACCGAGTAAATGTAAGCAAGAAAGAACTAATCATAGGTCCTAATTGGAAAATTATCATTCCTATCATCCACGGAAGAATAAATATAAAACCATCTAGGCGATATTTATACCAAACCCTTGTAAACTTCTCTTTATTAATATAAACTCTAGGCATAGAAAATCCCTCCCTTCGCTAAATCTTACTCAAACTCCTTAATCTTATCTAACGCTGGACCCATAGAGCAGTCTGTATGCCTCTCTACTATAATATCTATTAATGATGGTCTTCCAGCATTTACTGCTCTTTCAAATGCTGGTCTTATATCTTCTGGTTTTTCTACCCTTTCTGCGTACGCTCCAAATGCCTCAGCATATTTTACAAAGTCTACCATATGTCCGTCATACCAGAGGTCCACTCCGTACTCATATCCATATCCATATTTCTGATTTTGACGGATCAGACTCAGATATCCGTTGTTTACTACAATAACAATGATAGGCATCTTATACTGACAAGCTATCGTTAACTCCTCTCCCATAAAGAGTAGTCCTCCGTCTCCTACAATGGCTACCACTGTATTTTCAGGCTTAGCTATCTTTGCCCCTATAGCTGCAGGGACTTCGTAGCCTAATGTTCCTGCTCCTCCAGAAGGAAGATAATGTCTTGGTTTTGATATCTCTTGGAATTGTCCAGACCAAATCTGCACAAGTCCACAGCCTGTTGTAAATATAGTGTCTTCTGTGAAGAATTCATTGCTCTCTTTAAAGACTCTCTGTGGCTTTATTGGGATATTATTAAAGTCCATCTTCCTTGCGAGTTCTTTTCTAATCTTAGGGATATTTTTTACCCAATCTGATGGTTCTCTTTTTGGCACTATGTCTTTTGCAGTGTCTATCAAAGCTTGCAGGGCAAGCTTTGCATCTGATACTATCCCCAACTCTGTAGGTATTATCTTACCGATCTGGGTTGGCTCTATGTCTATATGGATAAACTTTCTCCCCTTTGTATATACTGTTAAATCACCTGTGTGTCTATCACTAAATCTACACCCTATACCAAGTACTAAATCTGACTCTAGAAAGATTTTATTGCCTGCAGGTGTATTACACTGTATTCCTACTTGTCCTCCATATAATGGATGAGTCGGAGGTATGCTTCCTTTTCCCATATATGTAGTTAAGATGGGAATTTGTAGGTACTCTCCAAATTCTTTTAATTCCTCTGTAGCATCAGCAAGAGTTACTCCTCCACCTGTAAGAATCACAGGCTTCTTTGCAGATAAAAGCATTTTAATAGCTTTTTCAATAGCCTTAAGTTCAGGAGAAGGTTTATAGATTGGTAAACTATGGTCTACTAATGGGTCATAAGAAACTTCAGCCTGTTGAACATCTAATGGGAGGTCTATTAAGACTGGCCCTGGTCTTCCTTCTCTTGCTATCTGAAAGGCTTTTCTTATAATTCCAGGTACTTGATTAGGTTCAGTTATGCACCAAGACTTCTTGACCACAGGAGTTGCTATCTGAGCTATATCTACACATTGAAATGATTCTTTTCCAAGCTGAGCTCTTACGTTTTGCCCCGTAATAGCGATTAGAGGTATAGAATCTATCTGAGCGGTATAGAGTCCTGTTACAAAATTTGTCGCAGCTGGTCCTGAGGTACATACCGCAAGTGCCATCTTCCCACTTGCCCTATAGTAGCCATCTGCTGCATGTACTGCTCCCTCTTCGTGTCTTGCTGTATAGTGCTTTATCTTCTTAGACTTACCTAGATATTCATACAGTGAATTTATAGATGCTCCTGGGATCCCAAACGCAGTTTCAATTCCTTCGTCCTCTAATATCTTTACTATTACTTCGCTTACTTTCACCTTGCTAATATTTCCTCCTTTTTTAGAGTTTCTCCCTTAAGTACACTAGAGATCTCCTGAGCTGTTTTACACACTAGTGGGATATATTCCTGTATCTTTTCTTCTGTAAGCCTTACAGATGGACCACTTATACTTATAGCTGCTATTACCTCTTCTCCAAGAAATATAGGAGCTGATACACAGTAAATGCCAGCCTCACACTCTTCAAGGTCTAAAGCATATCTTCTTTCTCTTACCCTTTGAAGCTCCTCTAAAAGAGTATTGAGATTAGTTATGGTGTTTGGGGTAAGTCTAGGCATCCCTATCTTATTCATTATTTTTATTATTTCCTGAGTATTTTCCCATGCCAACAGACATTTGCCTACACCTGTCGCATGTAAAGGGGCTTTCTTGCCAATCATATGGGTTATTCTTAGAGGGTTTAGGCTATCAACCCTCTCTACATATACAGCTTCTCCTCCCTCTTCAACAACAAGATTTGATGTCTCACCTGTTTTTTCAGTTAGCTCCTCAAGGAATGGCTTAACTATCTTTACAAGTGGCAGTTGATGTTTTACTTGGTTTCCAAGATATAAAAGTTTAAGACCTAAAGAGTATGTCCGAGTAACAGTGTCCTTACTTACAAATCCTGCTTCTGTAAGTGTATTTATTATTCTATAGAGAGAGCTTAGAGGAGTGCCAGAAAGCTTAGACAACTGATTTATAGTTAAAGGATTACTATTATTTCCAATTATTTCTAATATAGATAATGCCTTTTCTAATATTGGTACTCTTTCGTTCATCTTACCCCTTTCTAATGTTTTATATCGTTTTAAATGTATATTACCATATTATACATAGCTTGTCAATAATATGATAATATATCATCTTTATGATAATAATTTCTCAAATATGAAAAAACATTAGAATTGCAATCTTAGTCTAAAGAGGGTAAAATATTTATTCATAAAGATACTGTTAGGAGGAATAGAAGATGGAGAATAAGATATATTTTGTCTCTTTAAGAGCAGTAAATGAAAATCAGTCTTTACTTCAAAGGATAAAAAGGTTAACTAAGGTTCTCCTAGAAGGTAGAATGGAAAAGGGGGACCTTGTAGCGATAAAGATACACTTTGGGGAACCTGGAAATCATGCCTTTATCCGTCCCATCTTTGTCAGACAGGTAGTAGAAGTAGTAAAAGAGATGGGAGGGAAGCCTTTCCTTACAGATGCTAATACACTTTATAAAGGAGGAAGGGCTAACGCGATAGACCATCTAGAATCTGCTATTTATAATGGTTTTGGATATTCATCTGTAGGTGTACCCATTATTATAGCTGATGGAATAAACGGTGACTATTTTAAAGAGGTTGAAGTAAATTTAAAACATTTTAAAAAGGTAAAGGTTGCAGGTGGAGTCCACGATGCAGATTTTCTCCTTGCGCTGACTCATGTTAAAGGTCATATAGGTGCAGGCTTAGGAGGGGCTATAAAGAATATAGGTATGGGAGTTGCTCCTAGGTCAGGGAAACAGATGCAACATGCTCAATTTAAACCAGATCCAGACCATAAAATATGTATAGGCTGTGGTCGATGTGTAAGACACTGTCCCACAGGGGCACTCCGTTTGGTAAATAAAAAAGCAGTGCTTACCCCAGATCTATGTATAGGGTGTGGAGAATGTGCTGTAGTATGTCCTACAGGGGCTATCAAGATATCTTGGAATGAATCTGCAATAGGACTTCAAGAAAAAATGGCAGAATTTGCTTATGGGGTGATAAAGCCTAAAGAACCTAAGGTTGCATTTATAAATTTTGTTATGGATATAAGCCCAGATTGCGATTGTGCAGGATGGCACGATGCTAATATAGTTCCTGATGTAGGAATACTCGGAGGTTGGGACATAGTGGCTATAGACCAGGCTTCAGCAGACTTAATAAATCAGCAGGTAGGACTAAAGGGCTCTATACTTCAAAAAGAACTAAGTCCAGGAGAGGATAAGCTTAAAGCCATACATCCAGACATAGATTGGAGTGTCCAAGTGTCTTACGCTGAAAAGATAGGTTTAGGGACAAGGAAATATGTTTTAGAAAAGATATAGAATAAAGGCAACCTACTCTTCTATTATTCCTCCCCCAACCACTATATCTTGCTGATAGAAGACAGAAACCTGGCCAGGGGTAACTGCTCTCTGTGGCGTTTTAAATCTTACACGGATTTTGTTTTCATCGATTGGAATTATCTGAGCCTCAGTCTCTTCACTCTTATATCTTATCTTTACACTTACATCCATAGGAGACTCTAATTTTTCTATAGCTATCCAGTTTATATCACCTGCAACAAACTCTTCTCTGTAAAGGTCTTTTTCTTCTCCAACGGTTAAGGCATTTCTCTTCTCATCTATATTTATTACATAGAGAGGTTTTTCTGACAGGACTCCAATACCTTTTCTCTGTCCTATTGTATAGTTCCATATCCCCTTATGAGTTCCTATAACTCTACCATACTTATCTATGATAGGACCAGAAGTATCAAGGACATCTAGAAGTTCTCTATAGTTCCCTCCATAGAAATCCTGACTTTCCTCTTTATCATGAACGTTTAATCCAAAGTCTCTGGCTATTTTTCTCACATCATCCTTTCTGTATTCCCCTAGTGGAAATATAAGTATGGAGAGCTGGTCCTGAGAAAGTCCATAGAGAAAATAGGATTGGTCTCTTCTTGAATCTATACCCTTTTTGAGGATATAGCGCTTCATCTTTTCGTCATACTCTACCCTTGCATAGTGTCCTGTAGCAAACGAATCAAAATCTATCCCCATATTTTGAGCCTTTTTAAGGAGCGCATTAAACTTAATCATCTGATTACATCTTACACATGGATTTGGGGTTCTCCCCTTGAGATATTCGTTTTTAAAATACTCAAGAACTATCTCTCTATATTCTTTGACAAGATCTACTTCATAAAACGGTATTCCAATGTTCTTAGAGACTCTTCTTGCATCTTCAATGTCTTCTAGCTCTTCTGGTCCATAACAGCTTGGGCGTCCCCTTCGTTTTGAATACGCTCCCTCCCATATCTTCATACTAACACCAATGACCTCGTATCCTTTTTGTTTTAGAAGGAGGGCTGAAACTGATGAATCTACACCTCCACTTAATCCTACCACTACCTTCACTTATTAGGTTGCCTCCATTCAAGAGACTTCTTATGGGCGGAGAATCCTTCTCTTGACGCGATTATAGCTCCCAGAGTTGTATCCTCTGTAGTTTTATAGTACTGTAAGATATTTATAGTTTTTATAAAGTCAAGTATACTTAGTCCCGAGTTAAATCTTGCCGAGCCTCCTGTAGGTAGAATATGACTTGGTCCTGCTATATAATCTCCCAATGCCTCTGGAGTAAATTCTCCTATAAATATAGTCCCAGCATTCTTTATAGAGTTTAAATATCTTATAGGCTCTTTTATGTGGAGTTCTAAATGCTCTGGAGCTATTAGGTTTACAAATTCTATTCCTTCCTCTATAGAATCTACTAAAATAATTCCTCCCCAAGACTCCCAGGACTCTTTTGCTACTTCTTTAGTAGTTAACTCTTCAATAAAGAGGTCTAATTTCCATTTTATTTCTTCTGCTATCTTTTCTGAATCTGTTATTAAGAGAGCCATAGCAATGGGGTCATGCTCTGCCTGGGAGAGCAGGTCTATAGCTATGAAACTAGGGTTAGAATTTTTATCTGCTAAAATTACAATTTCCGTTGGTCCAGCTATTGTATCTATCCCTACATCTCCAAAGACATACTTTTTTGCTGCTTGAACATACTTATTACCTGGACCTACTATCTTATCTACTTTAGGTATTGTCTTAGTTCCATAGGCAAGAGCAGCTATAGCGTGAGCTCCACCTATTCTATATACTTCTTCAATTCCAAGAATATTACAGGTAGCAAGCACTTCTGGGGTAATTTTAGGAGTTGTAACCACTATCCTTTTTACTCCTGCCACATAGGCAGGAATAGTTGCCATCAATACAGTTGATGGGTATGGAGCCCTTCCACCAGGAACGTATATCCCTACACTTTCTAAGGGTACTACTAACTGTCCTAAGAGTCTATCATCTTCAAGATGAAACCAATTTTGAATCTTAGGCATCTTAGAATAGAACCCTCTTACATTCTCTATAGCTTTCGTTATCGCCTCTAGAAAGTCTTTTCCAACTTCTTTTAGAGAGTTTTCTAACTCTTCTTTTTTCACCTTCAAATCTTCAGGTGAAGAAAATCGAGTCCCATCAAACTGGTTTGAGAAACTTACAAGAGCCTCATCTCCTCTTTCTTTCACATAAGAGATTATTTTTTCTACCTCCACATTTACTTCCGATAGCTTCTTTCTAGATGCGATGAGCTCTTCTAATTCCTCTCTACTCCTTATAATCCTATGTCTCATTCTTCTAACATTCCTTTCGTTATCTTTATCTTTTCTGGTATCGGAATGCAATAATTACCTGTAAAGCAGGCTGTGCAAAACTCAGGGGCTCCACCTCTACAGGCTCTAATGAGTCCTTCCACACTAAGATATCTTAAGGTATCACTTCCTATATGTTCTCTTACATCTTCTACACTCTTATATGCAGCAATAAGATTTATCCTTTCTGTAGTATCTATCCCGTAGAAACAGGGATATGTAATTGGCGGAGAACTTATACGCATATGAACCTCTTTTGCTCCAGCATCTTTTAGGATGTTTACAATCTGTCTAGATGTAGTCCCTCTTACTATAGAGTCATCTACAAGTATGATTCTCTTTCCATTTATAACCTCTCTTAGAGGATTTAATTTTAGTTTAACTCCCAATTCCCTTAGTCTTTGATCAGGCTGAATAAATGTTCTTCCTACATATCTATTCTTTATAAGTCCTTCACTAAATGGAATCCCTGACTGCTGTGAATATCCAATAGCAGCTGGAATTCCAGAGTCTGGTACAGGTATTACTAAGTCCGCATCTACGGGGGCTTCTATTGCTAGATTCCTTCCTAGCTCTTGTCTTATATCGTGGACGAGTCTTGAACCAAGCTTACTATCTGGTCTAGCAAAGTATACAAACTCAAATATACATAGGTGGGGCTTTGCCTCTGTAAACTTAATACTCTTTAAACCATTTTCATTTATAATTACTATCTCTCCAGGTTCTACCTCTCTCACCAATTGAGCACCTATGATATCTAAGCCACAAGATTCTGAAGATAATACAGGGTTTCCATTAATTTTGCCTAACACTAGTGGTCTTATTCCATATGGGTCTCTTACACCTATAAGTTCATCTCTGGTGAGAATAGTTAGAGTGTATGCCCCTTGAAATGACAGTAATACTTTTAATAATGCAGATACTATATCTCCATTATAAAACAATGAAAGTTTCTTCGCCATTAACTCTGAATCAGATGTCCCTGTAATATCAATACCTTCTCTATCTAGTTCTTCCCTTAAATCTAAAGCATTTACAAGATTACCATTGTGGGCAAGGGCTAATGGATATTCACCTGAGACTAGTATAGGCTGAGCATTTGCTTCTATACTTGAACCTGTAGTAGAGTATCTTACATGTCCTATTGCTATATCACCTTTTAATACTCCAAGTATCTTCTCATTAAATACCTGGCTTACTAAACCCATCTCTTTATAACAGACAAGGTTTTTTCTGTCAGATACTGCAATACCGGCACTTTCCTGCCCTCTATGTTGGAGGGCAAAAAGCCCAAAATAAGTAAGCCTTGCCACATCTATATTGGAGCCATATATACCGAATACTCCGCAATGGTCTTTTATTTCATCCATCTTTTTATTCCACTCTTCCAAACTTTTTCAAGCTCTAAAATTTCGATATTTATAATCTCTTCTCCATTTATCTTTATCTTTAGACTATCTCCATTCACTCTCCCAATCTTTCTCAAAGGCATCCCTTTAAATAGCTCTTCTATTTCTTTCTCTTTCTCTGGCGTTACACTTACTATTATTACTGGCTGAGCCTCTCCAAAGAGGAGTTCTCGTTTAGGAAGATTAGTATCAATATCTATTTCTACCCCAAGATTCCCCCAGATACTGCATTCAGCTAAAGCTATTGCAAGGCCTCCTCTAGAGACATCCTGGGCACTTTTTATAATGCCCATTCTTATTGCCTTAAGGAGAATAGGCTGAAGCTTTACCTCTAGAACTATGTCTAGCTTGGGTTTCCCTCTTACTTCCCCTATAAGTTCTTCTATAAATATTGAACCGCCAAGATTTCCAGGTTCTCCAATTGTATAAATTATGTCTTCTTCATCCTTAAAGGATGGAGAACACATATATTCTAACTTCTCTATCTTCCCTACCATTCCTACTATAGGGGTAGGATATACTGTATATTTTTCTGACTCATTATAAAAACTTACGTTTCCACTTATCACTGGTATATTTAATCTTCTAGCCGCTTCACTCATCCCTTTTACAGCTTCAACAAAATACCACGCTATCTCTGGGTCTTCTGGATTTCCAAAATTAAGTCCATCTGTTATTGCTAATGGCTCTGCTCCAGTGCATATTAAATTTCTAGCCGCTTCCGCTACTACCATCATCCCTCCTGTATATGGGTCTAGATAGCAGTACCTTCCTTCCTCATCGGTAGTAACGCCAATAAGATAGTCTTTTCCTTTTACTCTCAAGACTGATGCTCCTGTCCCTATACCTACAGTATTCGTCTCAACCATATGGTCATACTGCTGATAAACCCAGTGGCTAGAACTACAGTTAGGGGAAGCTAGAAGCCTCAATAGTGCATCCTCATAGTTCTCTATAGATGGGATATCTTCAACAATTTGTAGTCTTTTCATCTCTTTAGGTTCTTCTGGCTTTAGGTCATAAGCTGGTACATCTTCTGTAAGTATATCAATAGGGACCTCTCCCATTACTTTACCCTTTTCTTTTATCCTTATCACTCTATCTAGGATTACTTCTCCTATAACAGCAAAATTAAGCCCCCATTTTTCAAAAAGAGCTCTTAGTTCTTCTTCTCTGCTTTTTTTTACACAGAAGAGCATACGCTCTTGAGATTCAGATATCATAATCTCTTCTGGAGTCATTCCTTTTTCTCTCTGAGGCACCTTTGTCACCTCTATCTCTACACCAAAGCCCCCTCTTGCTGCCATCTCTGAAGCAGAACTAGTTATACCTGCTGCCCCCATATCTTGGAGTCCGATTATTGCATCACTCTTTTCTATAGCTTCTAATACTGCTTCTATTAGAAGCTTTTCCATAAATGGGTCTCCTGCTTGGACAGCAGGTCTACGCTCTATGGATTCATCTGTAAGTTCAACGGAGGCAAATGTTGCCCCGTGTATACCATCCCTTCCTGTAGATGCACCTACAAGAATAAGGCTATTTCCTACTCCAGTAGCCTTTCCTGTCATCAATCTACCTTTCAATAATCCCACGCACATTACATTTACTAGAGGATTATCTGTATATGGCCTTTCAAATGCCAATTCCCCACCTACAGTCGGGACTCCTATACAGTTACCATAGCCAGCTATACCACTTACAACCCCTGAGAATAGGTAACGAGTCCTAGGATTATCTAATTGACCAAATCTTAAGGAATCTAATAGAGCAATAGGTCTTGCCCCCATTGCTAATATATCTCTTACTATCCCCCCTACACCCGTAGCTGCCCCTTGATATGGCTCTATAGCAGAAGGATGGTTATGGCTTTCCATCTTCATTACTAACGCTACTTCTTCATCTAATTTTATCACACCGGCGTTTTCTCCTGGACCTTGTAGGACATAAGGTCCAGAGGTAGGGAATAATTTTAGGGTTTTCTTCGAATGTTTATACCCACAATGTTCAGACCACATTACAGCTATCATTCCTAACTCTAGGTCATTTGGTTCTCTACCTAGCAGGGACTTTACCATCTCGTATTCTTCTAAACTCATTGAGATTCTTTTAAGCTCTTCCTTTGTTCTCATAGTGACCTCACAATTGATGTAAAGATTCTTCTTCCATCTTCAGAGCCTAGAATTTCCTCGCTACACCTTTCTGGATGAGGCATTAGCCCAAATACGTTACCTTTCTTATTTACTATCCCTGCAATATTATCAATTGCCCCATTTGGGTTTTCTTCATAATATCTTAAGACAACTTGGTCTTTTATGCTTAAAGTATCATCTATATAATAATTACCTTCATTATGTGCTATAGGCATTTTAACTATCTCACCTTCTCTATATTCCATTGTGAATGGTGTATCTGTCCTTTCAATCCTAATGGATACATACTTACATATAAACTTTAATCCATTATTCCTTCCCAAAGCGCCTGGAAGTAACCCAGCTTCTGTTAGTATCTGGAATCCGTTGCATATTCCCAATACAAGTCCACCTTTTTCTGCAAACTCCTTTACAGATTCCATTATAGGAGAGAACCTCGCTATAGCCCCTGACCTCAGATAATCCCCATAGGAGAAGCCTCCTGGAAGTATTACACAATCTATACCCTTTAGGTCTCTCTCTTTATGCCAGATAAACCTTACGGGCTGTTCAATTACATCCTTTATTACATAGAAGCAGTCTCTTTCACAGTTAGAACTAGGGAAAACTATTATACCAAAGTTCATTCTATCCACTCCCAGTCAAAGTCCTCCATTACTGGATTAACCAAGAGTTCCTTACACATCTTCTCGAGCCTCTCAACCTGGTCTATTCTTTTATCTAAAG
>Ga0315282_10006224_pt1 | contig 20052 bp, 11 predicted proteins | sample YL17G07_20_MG_FD_203693 | JGI IMG/M metagenome (GOLD analysis project Ga0315282, IMG submission 203693) | Sediment microbial communities from Yellowstone Lake, YNP, Wyoming, USA - YL17G07_20 | ecosystem: Environmental > Aquatic > Freshwater > Lake > Sediment | place: USA: Wyoming | collected... | reverse complement strand
CTAGCCGAAACTCGGGCTGGGCCGGCTCGCCGGCCCAGCCTTTCCCAACTCACGCACACTGAGCTCCGTTGATTTTGTGCCTTTGCGTGGGTCTGGGCTTCAGCCCGGGCCAGAAACGAGCGGCTGACAACTATGAATCTCTGATCGACGGTCAGTTACGGGTGTGATTCGCATTCTTCAAATAACCTCCGTGTTGTCCGGGCTAAAGCCCGGACCGACCGCGGGGCGATCAGCTGCAGTTTTGAGAGAGCTCCTCGACAATTGCCATAAATGAACTCTCGACCCGGAGGCACAAGATGAAAAAACAAGGATATTCCAGGCGCGCTGTGCTCCTGATAACCATCACACTGATCCTGTTGCCGGACATGGCATGCCTCCCGGCTCCCGCGGCCGGGTCGCTTGCGGGCAAGGTCACCATTCGTAGAGATGGCTACGGCATTCCGCACATTCTGGCAGAGAACGAAGAAGCGGCCGCTTTCGGTTTCGGCTATGCGCAAGCAGAAGATCATTGCGTGACGATCGCCAAGTCTCTGGTCAGCGCGCGTGGGGAGGAAGCGAAGTATCTCGGCACCGGGGTGGAATCGGATCTCCTATTGGCGCTTTACGACAACATGCACGCCGCCGCGCAGGATCTGCAGAAGGTGAGTCCGCTGTACAGAAAAATCGTAAACGCGTATGCCGAGGGCGTTGACTATTACATCGCGCAACACCGCAGCGAGCTTCCCGACTGGATCCCGCTATTCACGGGAGTCGACGTTATGGCATCGCGGCGTGCCGGCGCCATCCGGTCTACTTTTTCCCAGGCCACGGTCAGGTCACTCCAGCGGAAATACCCGGCTTCCCCCACTACAGCGAAGGATGCGTACGCAGCCTGGCAGGCGATCCCTGTCGATTCGGTCGCAGACCGGAAAGATCCGGCGGCTGATTTGCCGGGCTCGAATGCCTTCGCATTATCAGGATCGCGCACAACTTCAGGCGTCCCCATCCTGCTCGGCAACCCGCATCTGAGCTGGTCGTCGCTCTACTGGGAAGCGCAGGTGACCGTCCCGGGCAAGATCAACTTCTTTGGTTCCACCCTGGCTGGAATCCCCGTGCTGCGCGCCGGGTTCAATGAACACCTCGGCTGGGTCACCACGAATAATTCTCCGGACGTCAGCGATGTCTTCGCACTGGCTCTCGATCCTCAGAAGCCAGATCACTACCTTTTTGACGGGAAATTGAGGCCGCTGATCAAGAGGGAGGTTTCAATCGAGGTGAGAAATGCGGACGGCACGTTTCGAACGGAGACGAGAACCTATTGGGATTCGCACCTTGGCAAGATCCTATATCGCACCTCCGACAAGGCGTTCGCCGTCACTTCGACGCAGCTCGATGCCATCCACTATTACGAAGGATTCTACTTGCTGAGCAAGACGCAAAACCTGAAGCAATTTCTTGCGGTCATGGACCGCAACATGGTGCCGACGTCGAATTTCACCTACGCCGATGCCGACGGGAACATCATGTACCTGTGGAACGCAAGAATCGCCGAGCGGCGCGACGACGGCACAGACTACGGGCTCGACGTGCCCGGGGATACGAGCAAGTACGTTTGGAAGAAAATGCTCAAGCCCCGGAGGTTCCCCAAGCTGATCAACCCGAGCGGCGGCTACACGATGAACAGCAACAATCCGCCATGGTATGCCTCGCTGCGTGACCTCCTCGATCCGAAGAAATATCCCGCATATTTGGAGGAGACTCGGGGCCTCGCACTCAGGCCTCAAGCTGCCCTGGAAATGCTCGAGAGCCAGGATAAGTTTTCTCTTGAGGACGTGGTTCGGCTCAAGTTCAACACCAAGATGCTGCTGGCCGATCGCGTCAAGCCGGCCCTCGTCGAAGCTGTCTCGAAAGCGGAGCAGCCATCAGAGGACCTGAAGCGCGGGCTGACGATTCTCAAGGATTGGGACAACCGCGTGTCGGCCGACAGCAAGGGCGCCGTGTTGTTCCAGCGGTTCTGGGATACTTACAGCCAGGGCAACCCACAGCCCTATGCGATTCCGTGGGACCCCGCCAAACCGGCCTCCACACCTTCCGGCCTCTCCAATCCTGCGCTGGCCATGCAGCGCTTCGAGGACGCGGTACGCTGGACCCGGCAAAGATATGGGGCCGAGGATGTGGCCTGGGGGGATGTGCACCGTTTCCGCTTCGGCTTTCTTGACCTGCCTGCCGATGGCGCGAGCGGCAATTACGGTGTGTTCCGCGTGATTCAGTTTAGCGAGATGCCGGAAGGCAAGCGGGTCGCAGGCCAGGTGCAGCAAAATGAGGCGCCGGTCGGTTTTGGGGATGCCTGGATCCTCGCCGTGGAATTTTCCAGGCCGGTTAGGGCGAGGTCGCTGGTGGCGTACGGAGAGACGACGCGCTCCGATTCCAAGCATAGCGCCGATCAGATCGTCTTGTTCGCCAACCACCAATTGCGCCCCGTTTGGTTCACCGAGGCCGAGATCAAGGCCAACTTAGAAAAGGCTTATCACCCCTGACACAGGATCTGGGGACATAATGCGCATCATTCGCCATCAGATCCGGGGTCCGGTAATGGATGGAGAATATCATCATCTGCGCGCCGCAAGAACACAGCAGCGGATCGACCTCTTGGAAACAGGGAAGCCTCTGGGCCTGCCAGGGCAGCAAGGGCAAGGATCATGGGATTGTCGGGCATCCGTTTTCAGGCTGTGGCCTGGCCTGTTGGCATGGTAACTTATCGGGTTCGAATGGTCCGGTTTTGTTTTGGATCGGCGGTCCATTTCAGGGGCATTTTCTTCTACTGGAGAAAACTCGGATGCCCTACTTGCGCATCTCCAGGTCTTTCTTCTTCATGCTCATGTGTGCGATTTGCTGCAGCCAGGCTGCGGCTCAGGTCCGCGCCGGCAAGGCGGTGCAGGCTGGCGAGCGCATCCGGATCGATGGCAAGCTCGACGAGCCTGCCTGGCAGCAAGCCGTTCCCCTAGGGCCGCTGACGCAGGTCGAGCCCAAGGAAGGCGAAGCGCCCACGGAGGAGACCGAGGTGCGCGTGCTCTACGATGCCGAGGCCATCTATTTCGGGATCCAGTGTTTTGACCGCACGCCGGACGGCATCGTCTCGACGCAGCTTATCAGGGACGGCGAACTGGATGTCGATGACTACGTGGGCATCGTCCTTGACCCATTTTTCGACCGGCGGAACGGTTTCCTCTTCGCGGTCAACCCGGCGGGAGCGCGCGCGGACGGTCAGATCTCGAATAACTCTGAAGAGATCAACCTGGACTGGGATGGCATCTGGAATGCGGTTGCGCGCAAGAACAACCAGGGCTGGGCGGCTGAGTTCTCCATTCCGTACAAGACGCTGCGATTCAAGCCCGGACAAACGATTTGGGGCGTAAATATCGAGCGCCAGATCAAGAGGAAAAACGAGAAGGATCGCTGGTCGGGGGCCCGGCGCGATGTCTGGATCACGAATCTGGCTGAGGCTGGAGAACTGCGGGAACTCCCCGTCATACACCAGGGCCTGGGATTGGATATTCGCCCGTACGGTCTCGTGCGCCGTGATCCGTTTGATCCGGCACGCCAGGACAAGAGTGCCTGGGTACTGGATGGCGGTCTGGACATCTCCAAAAACTTGACTCCGAACCTGAACGCTTCGCTTACGATGAACACGGATTTTGCGGAGACCGAAGCGGACACCCGGCAGGTCAATCTGACCCGTTTTTCGCTGTTCTATCCCGAGAAGAGGCCCTTCTTCCTCGAGGGCGCTGGCGTTTTCGAAACCGCCGGCAGCTCGACCTGGCATCCCGATCTCCTGCCTTTCTTCAGCCGCAGGATCGGCTTGTACGAGGATCAGGAAGTGCCCATCCTGTTCGGAAGCAAGCTCACGGGGCGGCAATCCCATTTCAACATTGGGCTGCTCGATGTGCAAACAGGGCATGCCGACATCCGGAACGAAGATGGCAAGAGCTTCCGTCTTGATGAGCAGAACCTGCTGGCGGCGCGCGTCAGCCGTGACATCTTTGAGCAATCCTATATCGGCGCGATCTTCACTCGCGGCAATCCTGCCGGGACTGGAGATAACAGCCTGATCGGGGCCGACGCCCGATTCGCAACTTCGAGATTCCGGGGGGACAAGAACCTCAAGCTGGACCTGTTCCTGATGCGCACGAGCGACCAAAGAACCCACACTTCAGACTACGCGGGCGGGTTTTGGCTCGACTATCCGAATGACCGATGGGACATGCGTTTGCAGGGCAAACAGATCGGAGATAACTTCCGGCCGGCTCTCGGATTCGTGCCCCGGAGGGGCATGCGCAAGGCCAGCGGTGGCATCGAATTCAGCCCGCGGCCCGAGAAATGGGGCATTCGGAAGCTGGAATTCGGCCTGGAAGGCGACATCATAACCGACCTCAACAACGCCGTCGAAAACTGGAGTTTTTCTTTCACCCCCATCGGCATAGAAATGAATTCGGGGGATCATGTCCAAGTCAACGTCAGTCGAGAATTCGAACGCCTTCCGGAAACGTTTGAGATCTTCAACGGGATCGCGCTACCGCCCGGTTCTTATCGCTGGAATCGCTATGAAATCGAAACCGAGACAGCCTCGAAGCGATTCTGGGTACTCCAATCCAACCTTGGCTGGGGGACCTTCTACAATGGCACCCGCCGGCAGATCGGCTTGGGTCTGACGCTCAAGCCCAGCACACATTTCAACTTCGGCATCGAGAGCGAGAGAAACGACGTCAGCTTGAAGCAGGGAGAGTTCTACACTCAGTTGTTCTCCGTTCGGGGCGATTTCAACTTTTCACCCAACCTCTCCTGGGCGAATCTTGTGCAGTATGACAATGAATCGAGACTCCTCGGCTTTCAAACCCGCTTCCGCTGGATTCTCAAGCCCGGCAATGATTTGTTTGTTGTGCTGAACCGCGGCTGGTACCGCACGCTCAACCGCCGCTACCTCTCCACTTTCGATCGGGCCACGGTCAAGCTCGCGTACACCTTCCGTTTTTGAAGGGAGACACACAACCTGGACCGAAGTTCAGCGATGCATCGCGCCGCGGGAAATGCGCTTCCGGTTCCCGAATTATCCCGTTGCCAAGGAACCCGGAAAATATGTCAGAGCGGCAGGTCGGCGAAAGCGTTGAGAGTGAGATCGGCAGCTTCGCCCCGGCGCAGCTTCGGAGTCCCTGCTGCCGCGATCATCGCGGCATTGTCTGTGGTCAGGACCGGGCTCGGATAGTAGACCTCTTCCTCGAAAGCCTCCTTGAAGGCGCGGCGCAGCAGGCTGTTGCACGCCACGCCTCCGACAAGCAGGACGGACCGCGGCAAGTGCTGCCGCGCCGCCTTGCGCGTTTGCGCCACCAGTGTTTCAACAATGGCCCGCTGATAGCTGGCCAGCAGATCCAACACTCTCTGCGGCACCTTCTTCGGGGAACGGCAGGGCTTGATGCCTGCCTGCTGGATGTATCGGAGAGCCGCAGTCTTGAAACCACTGAAGCTGAAGTCCAGGCTGCCGTCGCTGATCTTCGGAATGGAGAAATGAAAACTGCGCGGGTCGCCCCGGCTTGCCAGCCGGTCGATGACAGGGCCGCCCGGGTAGCCAAGTCCTAGAAACTTGGCAAGCTTATCCAGGGCTTCCCCGGCTGCATCGTCACGCGCGCGCGCGATAAGCTGGTAGCGTTCGGGCTCCGGCGAGACAATCAACGAGGTGTGGCCGCCCGAGACTACCAACGCCAGAAGTGGATAGGCAATGCCACGATGCTCGATGAACGCCGAAAAGATGTGTCCTTCGATGTGGTTGACGGGCACCAGCGGCTTCTTGAGCGCGAAGGCCATCGCCTTGGCGTACGACAATCCGACCAGAAGCGAGCCGATCAGCCCAGGCCCTTGGGTTACTGCGATGCCGCCGATGCAGCCGTAATTCTTGCCGGCGTCGTCGAACGCCTTCCGAACGACGAAGCCGATGTTGCGCAGGTGCTCACGGCTGGCGAGCTCGGGAACGACGCCGCCGAAGCTGCTGTGAGTCTCCACCTGGGACGCCACCACATTCGACAGGACGGTGTGCCCGTCTTCGACGAGGGCGGCAGCAGTCTCATCGCACGACGACTCAATGCCTAATACGAGCATCTTGCCAATTCCCCGCAACAAGTGACGAGTTACGAGTGACGAGTGACGAGTGAAAAACCCTTATCAGGCCATTCGTCATGTGTCTGCCGGATATCGGTACCGGATTCAAGCTGTGTCTCCTTGTTCTTTCACTCGTCACTCGTCACTCTGCACTCGTCACTGTCTTTCGTCATTCGTCACTCAACGCTGCTTTTGTAATAGTGTCTGCAGGCTCTGCAAATAGGGTGGGCGCGCGACGCCGCGTTCCGTGACTATAGCCGTGACGTAACGGTACGGGGTCACGTCAAAGGCCGGATTGGCGACCGCGGTGTGCTCCGAGGTGATGAGAACACCCTGAAGCTTGCGCACCTCCTCAGGATCGCGCTCTTCGATCGCAATGTAGCTCCCATCCGGTATCGTCAGGTCGAGTGTGGACGTAGGCGCCGCCACAAAGAAAGGGAGGCCGTTCTCTTTGGCAAGCACGGCCACGGAGTAAGTTCCAATCTTGTTGGCTACATCCCCGTTGGCTGCGATGCGGTCGGCGCCCACGATGACGCAATCGATGCACCCGAGGCGCATGAAATGGCCCGCCATGCTGTCGGTGATGACCGTGACCGGGATGTTGTCCTTCTGCAGTTCCCACGCGGTGAGACGGGCGCCCTGAAGAAACGGGCGGGTTTCATCGGCCAGGACCTCGACGCGTTTGCCGGCCTCCACTGCGGCTCGGATGACGCCCAGCGCTGTACCGTAACCTGCAGTTGCCAGGGCGCCGGCGTTGCAGTGAGTCAGCACGCGGGCGCCGTCGGGGATCAGCGCCTGGCCCTGCCTTCCAATCTCGCGGTTGGTGCGGATGTCTTCGTCATGCATGGCCGTGGCTTCTTGCGCCATCGCGGCGCGCACAGCTTCGAGGCCGCCGGCGCGCGCGCGCTGATACACTTCCTTCATGCGCTCCACCGCCCAGAATAGGTTGACGGCAGTGGGTCGGGCGCAGGCAATCAGATTGCAGATCTGTTCGAATTGCGGATCCAGCTCCTCAACTGTCGAGGCAACTGCCCGTTTGACGCCGAGGGCGATGCCCATGGCTGCGGCGATGCCGATCGCGGGCGCGCCGCGGATCACCATAGTCCGGATCGCCTCGGCAACCTGGCGAAAGTCGCCGCAGGTCTGGTAGACCTCCTGGGTCGGCAGCAGGCGCTGATCGAGCACCACGACTGCCGAACCAGTCCACTCGATCGTTTTGATCATGCGGTACAGTCTAGCTTATGCTCCGCCGCAGCAACAAGTGACGAGTGAGAACAACAGTGACGAGTGACGAATGACGAGTGACGAGTAAAACGGCACCGTGGTTGAGGAGCAACTGAGAAATATTGGGTCAAATTCCACCCCTGCCTCAGCCGTCTTCCCACTCGTCACTCTTCACTCGCCATTGTCTTTTTCACTCGTCATTCGTCACTTGAAATGTCTTTGACAACAACCAAACCGTAGTGGTATGTATGACCGGTCTGATCAGATCTTTCGAATTCGGATTGAGGTGCCCCGGAGCGGGGGTAAAAGGGAAGTGGGTGCGAATCCCACACGGTCCCGCCACTGTATTCGGAGAGCCGGCTTCTGCGGCCTGAAGCAGCATCCATTGTAGCCCGCCACTCGTTGATCCATGACGGGGAAGGCGAGAAGCCCGGCAGCGACCCGAGAGTCAGGAAACCTGCCTCATCCACTGTTTCAGCCAGCTCTTCGCGAGAAAGAGACCTGAAATGTTTTTGAAACCTCGCCACTCATTCCCTTTCACACCGCGCGTCGGCTTTGCGCTTTTCATGCTGTTGGCGGCTTGTTCGCGCACAGGCCGCGAGACCAACTCGGTCGCGTCGGCGTCGACGGTTTCCTGCACCGACGGCGCCGGCAGGCAAGTCATCCTGCGGCGGCACCCGCTGCGAATCATCTCCCTGGCGCCGAGCGTGACCGAGACTGTGTATCTCGTCGGCGCCGGCGACCGTCTCATCGGGGTCACCACACAATGCGACTGGCCCGAGGATGCAAAGCGCAAGCAGAAGATCGGCAGCTTGCTGAATCCGAACTACGAGACCATTCTCGCCGCGCGACCCGACCTCGTCATTGCATCGACCGCGGGAAACGACCGCGCCGCCGTTTACAGGCTGGCGGAATTGGGGCTGCCGGTGTTTGTGACCGCACCCCGATCGGTCGAAGGGATTTTTGAGACTACGCGCCAGATCGGCCGGATCACGGACTGTGCGGGCCAAGGCGGGCGTCGGGTCGCAGAAATGAAAGCCCGGCTCCAGGAAGTCAAGCGTCGCCTCGCCGGGCTGCCGCCGACGCGCGCCTTCTTGATCACTTGGTTCGATCCTCTTCTGGCGCCGGGCCGAAGAACCTTCGAAAACGACGTTCTCAGTCTGGCGAACGTCGTTTCGATCTCTGGCGAAAGTGATGAGTACTATCCCCGGTACAGCCTCGAGCAGGTGCTGGCGCAGAATCCCGACGTCATCCTGACCGTCTTTCATGCGGGCAAACCCCTTCCCGACCTGCGGCGGCTCGCGGGGTGGAGCGATCTGAAGGCAGTGAAGCAGGGGCGCGTTTATGTCTTGAGCGAAGTCCTGCAGCATCCATCTCCCAGGTTCGTCGACGCCGTCGAGGAGCTGGCGCGCAGGCTTCATCCGGAGCGTTTCCAATGAGGCGTCTTTCCCGCGGGCGCATTGCCGCCGTGAGTTGTTCCCTGCTGCTGGCGTGGGCGTGCACAGTGCTGTTCGCGCTCGCCGTCGGCAGCGTGAGGATCCCGCCGGAAAGACTGATCCGGCTGCTGGCGCACCACGCATTCGGCTCTGCGGCAAGGGAAGACCCGCTGGCGGCCATCCTGTTTTCGATCCGCCTGCCGCGCATATTCCTGAGCTCCCTGGTGGGCGCGGCTCTCGCGGTCGCGGGCACGGCTTTTCAATCGCTGCTGCGCAATCCCCTTGCCGACCCCTTTGTCCTGGGGGTTTCGACGGGGGCATCGCTCGGGACCATTCTGTATTCCATTTTCGCCTCGTCCTGGGGGTCCATGCAGGCTGCCGCGGGCCTGGCCTACGGCCGTCCGATTGCCGCATTCTTCGGCGCGGCGCTGCTGATTGCCGCGGTCTACTTTGTTGCGGGCCGGGGCAGCTGTTCGGGAGAAGGCTCGCAGCGCCTGCTGCTGGCCGGCATCGTCCTGGCCTCATTCATCTCGTCGATCAATGTCGTTCTGCTCACCAGCACTAACCAGGCTGACCTGCGGGGCATCTTCTACTGGCTCATCGGAGATCTCAGCCGCCCCGTCGACGCCTCGATTTACGTCGTTACCGCCGTGGTGCTGGCCGGATTCTTGCTGCTCTATCTCTTCTCGCGCAGCCTCAACCTGATTTCCATGGGCGAGGAGGACGCCATGATCCTGGGCGTGGAGGTGCCGCGCGTGAAGGTCAGCGTGTATCTCATAGCTTCTCTGATCACCGGCGCCGTGGTTTCCGTGAGCGGCCCGATCGCTTATATCGGGCTCATTTGCCCTCACCTGGTACGCATGATGTTCGGCGCCGACAACCGCATCCTGTTTCCGGCTGTTTTCCTGTTTGGCGCCATCTTCACGCTGCTGGCGGATACTGTGGCCCGCACGGCGCTGGCGCCTTCTGAACTGCCGGTCGGCGTCATCACGGCGCTGATCGGGGCTCCACTGTTTGTCTACCTTACGCGGAGGAAAGGCACGCTATGAGCCTGTCCGATTCATTACCGGCACTGAAAGCCCAAGATGTGAGCTTCGCCTACCGAAAGCCGGTGGTGCGCAATCTTACGCTTGCATTGATGCCTGGTACCGTCACCGGTATCATCGGGCCCAACGGCTCAGGCAAGACAACGGTTCTGCGACTCCTCGGTGGCATCCTGCGGCCGGCGTCCGGGAACATCCTGCTCAATGGAATGAGACCGCTCGCCAGCCTGCCGCGCAAGGAGATCGCGCGCCACATCGCGATGGTACCGCAGAGCACCGGCGACGGCTCCCAGTTGACGGTCCTCGAGTTCGCCATGCTGGGCCGATCGCCTCACCTCTCCCTGTTCGGATTTGAAAGCGCCCGGGACGAGGAGATCGCGCTGGCTGCGCTGGAGATGGCTCAACTGACATGCTATCTCGAGGCTCGTGTCTCTGAGCTTTCCGGCGGTGAGAGACAGCGGCTCCTGCTGGCACGAGCGCTGGCCCAGGAAACCAAGATCCTGCTGCTCGACGAACTCACTGCCAACATCGACATCAACTACCAGGTCGAGTTGATGCGCCTGGTAGTCCGCCTTACGCGGGAGCGAGGGCTTGCGTCGCTCGTTGTTTCGCATGAGATCCACCTGCTCGCCAGCTTCTCCGATCGCGTCGCACTGATGTCGGAAGGCTCGATCCGCTGCCAGGGCACTGTGTCGGAAGTCATAACAAGAGAAAATCTGAACCAGCTCTTCGGCCTGGACTTTGAGGTGCGGTCGCCGGCCGGCGGCCTGCCTGAGGTCATGCCTGTGATTGAGGAACGGAGACAATCATGAACTTACGTCGCAGAGGAAAGACCCATTTCACCCCGGAAGACACCAGTCGGTTAAGAATGGCCTCGTGGCCTTGGGGCATCTGGTTTTCCACCGCCCCGGCGCGTCGCAGCAAGACACTGCTTCCGGTGCACCTGCAAGGCGGCGCCGAGGCGCCGCACCCCAAAACGCCGCTGGGCGGCGCGCAGCTCGTGCTGGCGGCGCTGATGATGCTTCTTTCCTCTTCGAGCGCCTGGCCGCAGCAGGAGGTTGTCCGGCACATCCCGGGGTTGGTGGTCGACCAGAGCGGCCTGCCGGTGCCGCGCGTGCTTATCGAGGTCCGCTCACAATCCGGGCGGACGGAAGCCTCGGCGCTGACTGACAGTCAAGGGAAGTTTATCCTCAATCTGCCGGATGGAAACTATACCCTGGATGCTACGGCTTCAGGACTCGCACCGCTGCGCCGTCAACCTCTGGAAGTCGGGGCCGCCACGGCCCCATTGCGCCTGACGCTGGAGGTGCCATCGATCGTTGAGAAGATCGTCGTGACCGCCACCCGAACCGAAGCGCCGCTGGCCCAAGTCGGGAGCAGCACCACGGTGATCCACGGAAACGAGTTGGAGCTTGAAGGGACCGATTCCGTAGTGGACGCTCTGCGCCACGTCGCCGGCGTCACGATCGCGCAGAGCGGCGGCAACGGGCAGCTCTCCTCCCTCTTCATCCGGGGCGGTGAATCGGACTACACCAAGGTTCTGATCGATGGCATTCCTGTAAACGATCCCGGTGGAAGCTTCAACTTTGCCAACCTTTCCGTTTCGAGCATCGATCGCATTGAGATCGTGCGCGGCCCGCAGAGCGCTCTCTTCGGATCCGATGCCATGGCCGGCGTCATCCAGATATTTACGCATCGCGGCACCAGCGAAGGGTTGGAGCCGCGGCCACGAATCTCTTTTGAAGGGGGGGGGCTCGCCACGTTCCGCTATGAAACCGGGATCGAAGGGAAAGGGGAACGGCTGGACTATTCGGCGTCGTTTGCGCGCCTGGACACGGACAACAAGGTACGCAACGGCTCCTTCAACGATGAAACCGCGACCGGGAACCTCGGCCTCCGCTTGTCGCAGAAGAGCCGGCTGCGCGCGGTCTTCCGAAGCGATGCTGGGCGGACGGGGGTGCCGGGACAATGGGCGTTTTATCGGCCTGATTCGGACCAGTACTACCGCCACCGTGACTTGGCTGGAGGAGTCACCTTCACCCATTTCACGATGCCTTCCTGGACGCAGACACTCTCCTACGCGATCAACGACTCGCGCCAGTTCTCGGAAGACGCTGTTGATGACGGCAGCTTCGTTGCGCGCTACCAGGGACATGCGTCCCCCTTCACTTCCTTCGACTTCCCCTATCAGACGCTTAACCAGAGCAGGCGCCAGAAGATCGACTACCAAAGTGAGTGGTCTTTGCCCCATGCCCATCTTCTGACCGCCGGCGCCGAGTTCGAGCGTGAGACCGGATTCGTGGGCGATCCGCGCTCTGATCCGCCGGCTGCGAAGCGCGAAAACCTTAGCGTTTTCATTCAAGACCAGTGGTTCTTGAAGCGCTTCTTCGCTGCCGTCGGCATGCTTCAGGAGTGGCGTCTGGAGCGCAACCGAATCGTCCGTTTTCCTCCCGTTCCTCGCCTGTCGCTGGCCTGGCACGCGCACGCGCCGTCGCAAGGCGGGCTGCTGGGCTTAACCAAGATCAGGGCCAACTTCGGTCGCGGGATCAAGGAACCCACGCTGGTTGAGTCGTTCAGCAAGTCTCCGTTTTTTCTGGGCAATCCAAACCTCAAGGCAGAAAAGTCCGTTAGTTACGACGTCGGCATCGAGCAGGATTTTCGTGGCGGCAAAGGAGCCGTGGAGCTTGCGTACTTCGAGAGTCGTTTCAGCAATCAGATCGGTTTTGTGACCACTGACTACACGACCTTTGCAGGAACCTTCTTCAATCTTGCGAAGACCCGCGCGCGAGGCATCGAGACCGACTTCCGGCAGAAGCTGGGCTGGGGCCTGGAACTCAGCGGATCCTACACACTCCTTGATGGGCTGGTGGTGGAAAACCCTGCTCCTCCAGATCCGGTCTACGCGCCCGGGCAGCCGCTTCTGCGTCGGCCGCGGCATTCCGGCTACCTCGATTTGAAGTGGAGGCCCGGGCGCTGGACGCTCGGCGCCACAGGGACGTTCGTGGGGAGGCGGCTGGATTCCGACTTCCTTGGTCTCGGTCTCAACAGGAATCCGGGCTATGGCATGCTGGATTTGCTCCTGAGCTTCCGGCTCTTCTCGGGAGCAACCGTGTTTGCCGTCGTGAATAATGCTCTGGATAAGGGTTACATGGAAGTTCTCGGTTATCCTGCACTGCCTGCCCGCTTCCGCATCGGCCTGAGCGCGGGCTTTTGAGGAGAATCGGTGTCAGGCGCCGAATTGCCGCGCTGGACCTGCATGATTTCAATATCCATACGGCAATTCGGCGCCTGTCACTCATTTTCGGCATGTAACGATCAGGTGCAAAGACGTAGAATGGATCTGGGAACGCGTAAGTTCGTCAGCCGATAGAAAACCCGGAGGTTTGAATGGCACGCGACAAGAAACACTGGCTCTGGATCCTGCTCGTGATTCTGATCGTCTGCGCGGTGTGGTACTTTGCCTTTCACAGAAGCCGTAGACCTGTCGAGCAGGCCGTGCTGCCGTTGGATGCCGGCGAGCCGGGCACGGCCGCGAATGCGCCGCCGCCCACCTATCAGCCGATAAGCGAATCCTTGCTCGGCGGTTTCAGTGCAGGCACGGAGTACCTGGTAAGCGGGAAGGTCACGAGTGAGTTGATGGAGCCATTGTCGGGGGCTACGGTTTCCGTGTACGGCGCCGCGCCGCGCTGGTCTCCTCCTGCCTTCGAGCAGCCGTCCCCGCTGGCAACCCAGACCTGCGACGACACGGGGCATTATGAGATACGCGTGAACGCCCCGCAAAATCTGTGGGTGAGGGTTCGGAAAGACGGATACGCTCAGATGGACGCCTTCGTCCCCGTCCGAGATCCAAAGACGGCAGTGCGAGACTATCGGCTGCCGCAGGCACAATCCTCAGCCATGGGATTGGTTGTCGACAAAAAAGACGTGCCGATAGCAGGCGCCATGGTCGCAGCCAACATTCCACCTTTCTCGCTTCTCGGAGATAGTCCGGTTCTGTCTCCCGTCGGCACACTAACGGACGCCAGCGGCAAATACATGCTTGAAGGGCTTCCGGAGGGCGACGTGGACATCGTCGTTTCCGCCCGTGGCTACGTCATGGGAGAAAACCAGACCTCATTGAAGACGGGGCAGGCCTCAGTCGTCAATTTCACTCTGTCGCAGGGACATTCCATTTCATTCCTGGTGAAGAATGGTCAGGGTGAAATTCTTCCACATGCGATAGCCACAGCCCCGGGGTTTGCCAAGATCGCGGGTGGTGACAGCCGCGGAGTTGTGGAGTTTTCCGTTCCTGTGGGGACGAATCCTTTCGAATGCAAGGTGCTTGCAGATGGGTATCAGGCCAACGCCGTTCAGCTAGATCCGAATGTGCCTCCATCCGTGGTCGTGCTCGAGCACAAGCCGGAATTGAAGGGCCGGGTTGCCTCAGAATCGGGCGGACCGGTGGCCGATGCGCTTGTCAGCGTTTTCGGCACGGGAGGAGCGCAAGGCAAGTTTGACGCCTCTGCGCAGACCGACCAGGCGGGCCGGTTCTCGCTGTCGTTGTCGTATCCGCCGGTGCGCGAGATCAGGGTTTCCAGGGCCGGCTACTTCGACCAGCGGCTCACGTTTAGCTCTGCCAAGCCCGCGCCACCCGAGGTCAACGTCGTTTTGAAGCGCGTGGAAGCAGGAATCTACGGACGCGTGATCGATTACAGGGGAATGCCCGTGAAGCGCTTCGTGGTCCACGTCCGGGGTGCCGGAGCAGCCGCCGGTCAGGAGTATCAGCGTTCTTTCGTCAGCGATCGGGGCGCTTTCGCAATGACGGACATCGCGCCCGGCACCTATACGCTTGTCATCGAGTCTGTTCCGAGCGCCACGACGGACGACGTAGATCTTTTCAGCATGGAAGGGATGGAGATCCGAAAGGGTTTCCTTTTTGGGGAAATCCTGGCCCAATTTCCCAAGCCCCAATACAAGATATAGGCTTCAGACCTCCGGTTTTCGACCTCCGACATTTCTCCGGCTCGACGCGACTCTAGCCCGCATTTCTCGCCATCTTAAACTCAATTCTTGACCATGTTTCTTGCACGCAACACCCATTTTCCCAGCTCACCTTGAGGTATCTGTCGCTAGCTCTGAGGCGATTTTTCCGCGAGGCTATCATGATCTCGCCCTTGTCCAGCATGCATCGGGAAGCATGCGGATCGTTATAGAGAAAGAAGGTCAGCCGCTTTACGCCTCAGGAACATCGGATAAGCGGAGCATGGCGGAGCTGTGCTCCGGTATCCAAGGGCATTCGCCTATTGCCGCGCGATTCTGGCTGCTACTCGTTCACGGACCGAATGAATTGCACCGGCCCCAGAAGCCCGGAGGGCAACAGGGGCGAATCCGCTCGGTAGAACTGTTGCGCGGTGTATGTGAACTTCTTCGTCACATTGGGCTGCTGGTCGCCGATCAGGCGGTTCACCCACAGGTTGGTAACCTTGATTTCCAGAGCATTGGCGCCGGGCTTCAACGCGGAAGTGACATCCACGCGGAACGGCGTCTTCCAGAGAACTCCAAGCGGCTTGCCGTTGACCGAAACCTCGGCAATATTCTTCACATCGCCCAGATCGAGCCACAGCTTGGCCCCGATCCTGAACCATCCCGCGGGCGCCTGGATGGTCTTGGTGTATGTGCCCGTGCCGGAGAAGTACTTCACTCCTTCGTCGGAGTTGTCGCTCCACGAACTCAGCGAATCGAGGCCGATTTTGGCCGGCGCGCCCCGGCCAGGCTGGAAGGCCACGTCCCAGCTTCCTTGAATCGTGCCGAGCTTCGTTTCAGCCGGCAGAGGCAGCGTGCGGGAAGTCGCAGCGGACGGTCGGCGGAACACCACGAACACGGCATCATTCGGCTCCAGACGCAGCGGCACAGTGGCGCGGCCATTCGCGATGCGGTAGGCAGCCGGCTCGGTCACGCCGGTGTCTGCGTGCCAGAATTCAGGCGCTTTGCCTGTAACGCGGAAGCTGGCGTCCAGGATTTCTACACGGGCATTGCGGTTGTTGACCCAGTACAAGTCTCCGTCCGCCACCCTGCGATGCACAAAGAAAAGGCTGGTGTCCCCCCGCGGCTTGCCGTACTCAAAGTCAGGAGTCACCTGCAAAGAAGTAAGTACCTGCCCGATGGTCTGGCTGCCGTACACCTTGCCCTTGCCAAGGCCAGGCCCCCAGAGCTGATCCGCCAAGGTCTTGAATTCCGCCTGATCATCGGCCTGGCTGGGACTGTCGATGGGCTTGGGGCCTACAACGATGGCGCCGGCGTTCACCAGGTCGCGGATCTTGCGCAGCACCGCGAGCGACATGTGCCGGCTGTTGGGGTCCAGCCCGAGAACACGGTAGCTCATACCCGTCGCGGTAGTGATTCGCCCGTTGGTCACCGCCAGACGGTTGACGAGCGCGTCGGCATTCACATAGTCAAAGTTGTAGCCGGCGGGAATCTCGGGCGAATGCTCGCCAAACAAGGCGGTGATGTTGGAATCTTCGCCATAGTAATAAATGATGTCCGCCACGAACTTTCCCTGTTGGAGCATGTAGCAGCTGCGAGCGAGATAAGTGGTCCAAACTTTGGCCAGCTCGGCCCAGGTCTCGTGACGGGTGAACCACTGGCCGAATCGCCCGAGACCGAGGCCTGGGATCTTGTCGTCCGACGGCTGATGAACCGAGGTGTGTATGACGAAACGATTGAGACCCATCGCGAGCAGGCGGTCGGCGGTAGGCTTGAGCGTTTCGGGAGAGAAGCTCCAGGCGCCGGATCCGGCAGTGAGCGATTCGGCGGCGACGAGATTCTGGCCGTAAATGTGAGCGACGGAAGCGGACTCGCGCACGTCGGCGTCATAGCGCTCCGTGGCTTGATTGGATCCGGATGTCCACATCGCGCTCATCGGGATGTCGGCAGCGCGTTTTACTTCCATCCCGTCAGCAATGAAAGCGCGGCCGCTCTCGTGTGATTCAGAGTAGCGGCCCATATCGCGCTCACGCAACAGGGTGGTGAGTTGATCGTAATGGTTTTCTGCGGTGAGGTCGGCAATGGTCTTACGGAAGTCCCAAAGGAAGCGATCGCTCGCCTCGGCACTTTCCACAACGCGGCCGGTGAGCACAGGAAGCCAGGGATGCATATCGTAGCCGCGGCGCTTGGCGAACTCGGCGATCATGTCGTCGGTCCAGTTCTGAACGCCGGCCTCCCAACTGTCCGTGATCACATACTGAAGGCCGCGCTTGCCCATCAGGGCTCCGACCGTGTCCTGGTACTGGCCGAGATAGTTGTCGAAGTACGCTTTAACATAGGGCCTGCTGAGCTTGTCCACTTCGAGACCCGTGGCTTCGGGCGAAGCCGGGTTGTTGCGCGCGCCGGTCAAGGAATAGCCCATGCGGAGGATCATCCAGTTTCCGGCCGGCGGCGTCCAATCGAGCGTCCCGTCGGCACGCATCTTCGCGGTCAGGTCAATCACGTCGGCTCTGCTGATGGCATCAGCAGCCGGAACCGACGGGGTCGCCATGTCATAAATGCCGGTCGCAGCCGAGAAGCCGGCCTTCTCCTGAAACCTGTTGACCGGCGTGACACCGTGCAGCACCAGTTCAGCGACCTGGATTCCAGCAGGAGCGGCGGGCGCAGCTTGCGCAGCAGGCTGAGCTTGGGGAGCACCTGAGGGCGCTCCGGGTTGACCGAATCCGCCGATTCCTCCCGCCCCACCGCGCGCTGCAGGCTGCGGCAGCGTGCGGATGCTTACACGGAAGAAGCGTGCCGTCACCCGCGGAACCGCGATCGTGCGCGCGCCCGTGGGAATCACCGCCACAGTCCGAAACTGCTGGCCGTCGCCGCTTGCTTCCAATTCCTGGTTGCTGGGACCGCCTCCACGCCCGCCGCCTCTGCCTCCTCCTGCGGTTACAAAGGTGAGCCCACAGACGGTTTGGGGTTCCGGATACTCGATCTGAATCCAGGCTTTCTGACCGACCGGAGCTGCCGGGAGAAGAGTGGCCTTGGCGAGATCGCCGTCGACGAGTTCAGCAGGATTGAAGGTACCGCCGCTCGACGTCACCGTCGCCTGCGCCGCGGCAAGGCGGTTTTCGCCGTCGCGCTGGCGATAGGCCACAACGGCGCTATCGGCATAAAACTCGGGCGGAGGCTGGGGCGTCGCCTCCCCTATTCCACCGCCTCCACGCCCGCCGGTTTGGTTTTGGTACGGTCCCGTGGTTGAAGGCGGCTTTGGCAGCGCACCGGTGAACGGGCGGCCGCCTTCGACGCGCGTCTCGCTCCACACATACTTCTTCATTGCCTGGGCGGGCGGAACCCACGGACCACCGCTCTCGCTCCAGCCGGGCGAACCCGCAATGGCCATTTCCAGACCCAGTTCGTCGGCCAGCGTGGCTGCATACCTGAACGCGTCCTTCCATTCAGGCGTCATGTAGACGAGCCGCTTCTCCACAATCTGCGGCGTGTTCAGTCCGGCGTCGAAATTCTGGAATCCCCCGATGCCTGCACGCTTCATCCATTCAAGATCGGCCTTGATGCCTTCCTTGGTAATGTTGCCGCTCATCCAGTGCCACCATACCCGTGGTTTCGCGCTGTCAGGCGGATTCAGGAAGCCGCGCTTGAGGGCGTCGCCTGTTTCTTGCGCGGAGACAGTCCATACTCCTATGATAAGTGCGACCAGGGCTGCGAATTGCATTGGTCTCATGCGAGCTCTCATTTCATGCCTCCCGACTTGGTGAAAATCCCCTTTCACTCGTTCCCCTAGAAAGACAGCCGCATTATACAATCTTCCCCGCTCGCCAGTGCCTATCTTCCAGTACGTTGGCTGTCTATCTCGTCAGCCTTATTTCCTTGCTGAAATGCGGGCGACCATGCCTCCGTGTGATGCCGCGCTGCCTCAATCGTCGCCTCGGTGGCATCCGGGGTCAGGCCTGGAAAATTTACTTTTTTGGAAAAACAATTCTGAACGCCGTCAACAATGTCTCCAAAACTAAATGTTCCAGACCTGACCCCGGTCCCTATAATGAATTGTCATGATCGAATTGTTGGACGATCTCTCGCGAATGATCCGACTCGACGCGCCGGCGCAACGAATCGTCTGCCTGGTGCCGAGCATCACCGAGACGCTCTTCGCCCTGGATGCCGGCGAACGCATCGTCGGAATCACAGACTACTGCATTCATCCCGAGGTCCAAGTCCTCAGCAAAGCCAAGATCGGCGGGACTAAGAATTTCTTTGTAAACAAGATCCTCCAACTCGAGCCTGATCTCGTCATTGCCAATGCGGAGGAGAATCGAAAGCACCAGGTCGACAAGCTCGAGCGGGCCGGACTGAACGTCTTTGTCACGTTTCCCAAGACCGTCGACGGCTGCCTGAACATGATCGCCAAAGTGGCTGCGCTGACCGGCACCGAGCGCGCCGCGCAGCCGATCCTCGCCTCCATCGAGAAGGCCCGCGCCGATGCCCTCTCCAGCGCAGCCGATCCCCCGCCGCGCGTTCTCTGCCCGATCTGGAAAGACCCCTACATGACGATCAATCGCGATACTTTTGTCAGTGACGTAATTCGGACCTCCGGCGGCCGAAACATCTTCGATGATGGAATGGAACGCTATCCGCAATTCACCTTGGAGGAAGCAGCCCGCCGCCGGCCCGATGTCGTGCTCCTTCCGACCGAGCCCTACCACTTCACGGAGGCTGACGAGGCAGCATTCGCAGCCATGGGAAACGAAGTGCCCGCAGTCCGAAACCGCCGTTTTCACATCGTTGAGGGAGAACTGCTCAGCTGGTACGGTCCGCGACTTGCCCGCGCCTTAATCGAAATACCTCCCCTCCTCCGCACCTAAACATTGAGTGCTGAGTGCTGAGTACTGAATGACGACATTCGGTTACGGATTGGACGTTGTACGATTGCGAGGCGGAGCCATGAGTCCGGCGATTGAGGGGTTCGAGGAGCTGATTGCTTGGAAGAAAGCCCGACTCTTAACTGCCGAGATCTACAGAGCGACCGATGTCGGTCGATTCGCGCAGGACTTTGCATTGAAAAATCAGATCAGGCAGGCAGCCATCTCCATCATGTCGAACATCGCAGAGGGTTTCGAGCGTGCGAGACCCTCGGAATCTCACCAATTCCTATCCGTCGCCAAGGGATCCTGTGCCGAGCTGCGATCGCAACTTTATATCGCGGCAGATGCGAGATACCTGACGGAACCGCACTTCAAGAGCCTCTACGAACAGTC
>Ga0315282_10006223_pt1 | contig 20054 bp, 19 predicted proteins | sample YL17G07_20_MG_FD_203693 | JGI IMG/M metagenome (GOLD analysis project Ga0315282, IMG submission 203693) | Sediment microbial communities from Yellowstone Lake, YNP, Wyoming, USA - YL17G07_20 | ecosystem: Environmental > Aquatic > Freshwater > Lake > Sediment | place: USA: Wyoming | collected... | reverse complement strand
GTGTGCGCTTATTTTGGCGGATGCTTCAGCTATGTTTTTTGTTGCTTCGGCATTTATTTTCCATGCTAAGTCTTGGTTGATTTCACAGTCATCGACATTGGTGTAGGCTGCTGTATGGATGATTGCTTCAGGCTTGAGTGTATTAATTATCCTTAAAACTTGGTTTTGGTCGGTTAAATCTAGTTTTGTTGGGTTTCCTAAATTTGTTGGATGTTCTTTGTATGTGGAGTAAACATCATGGCCTTCCTCTAAGGATAGTTGGGTTACTTTTTGGCCTAGTAATCCACTGGCGCCTGTGATTAGAAGTTTCAATTTTTTACCACGTTAGTTTCCATGGGGTCGGGTGGAGAATTCGTTCTGTTGCTAATGGCTTCCACCATTTTTCGTTGTTTTTGTACCAGTCGATTGTTGTTTTTATTGCTTTGTTAAAGTTGTGTTTAGGCTTCCATTTGAGTTCGTTTCTGATTTTTGATGAGTCTAGGCTGTATCTCAGATCATGCCCGGGTCTATCTTCGACGAAGTTTATCGTTTTTTCAGGTTTGTCCATGAGTTTTAGAATTGTTTCTACAATGTGTATGTTTGTAAGTTCGTTGCCTGCTGAGACGTTGTATATTTCTCCGCTTTTGCCTTTATTGAGGGCTATGTCTATGGCTTCGCAGAAGTCTTGGACGTATATCCAGTCTCTTATGTTTGTGCCTTTTCCATAGACTGGGATAGGCAAATTTAGGAGGGATCGGATTATGGTTTTTGGAATTAGTTTTTCTGGGAATTGGTAAGGACCATAGTTGTTGGTGCATCTGACTATTACGATGTCTAGGTTGTAGGTCCTGCGGTAGGCTTGGGCGAATAGGTCTGCTGCGGCTTTGCTTGCGGAGTATGGTGAGGAGGGCTTAAGCCGGTCAGTTTCTTTGAACGAGCCTTCTAGTATGTCCCCGTAAACTTCGTCGGTTGATACATGTAATATGCGCTTATCATCATTTTTAGCAGCCTCAAATAGGGTTACTGCGCCTAGGGTATTGCTGTTTAAGAAGATCCAAGGGTCTGCGATGCTTCGATCAACATGGGTTTCAGCTGCGATGTTAACGATTGCATCTGCTTCTTTCACTAAGTTTTTGATAAGGTCTTTATCGGCTATGTCGCCTTTTATGAGTTTATATCGTTTGTCGATTTCTATGTCTTTGAGGTTTTCTGGGTTAGATCCTGTTGAGAGTTTGTCTATATTTGTTATTTGAATATTATCATGTTTGTTAAGCATGTGGCGGACGAAGTTGCTTCCAATAAACCCGAGCCCACCTGTTATTAGAAGTTTCATAGCTTGTCCTCTACTTATGGGGCGGGTAGTTCCAGTCCCACGGTTTGCCAATTCGCGGGTCGTTGGTTTTGCCGTTTATGGATTTCGGTATGATTGTTGGGTCGTTCCATGGTCTACGTTCTTCGTCTGGGTTCTCATGGTCGTAGAGTTTGTTGACGAAATATAGGAGCCATGCTGGTTCGTTGCCGATGACTTTGAAGCCGTGCCAGTATCTTCCAACAACTCTGACTACTTGTAAGTCGCTTCCTGTTGATATGATTTCGGCTAGGTCGTTTGTTTCTTCATCGTAGGCGCAGATTTTTATGGCTCCTTTTAGGGCTATGAAGTAGTCGACTTGTCCTCTTAGATGCTTGTGCCAAGCTCTTATTATGTTTGGGTAGTTTATGGATAGGTTTGCTTGGGCCAATTCGTTTTCTTTTAATAGGTCTTTCCAGTCTTTTCTCATTAGTTCTAGAAAGAAGCCTCTTTCGTCGAATGTTCGGTTAAGAGGTTTTACATAAATTCCTTCAAGCATTCAAATCACAACTCAACATACGATCTTTCACCTAGGATGAATCTTCTTGCGCGGGGTTTGTTGTTGCATGAGATTATTTTTGAGTTAGGTGCGATTAGGCTGTCGGTTATTCGTTCGTTTGCGTCGATTAAGCAGTTGTCCATGATTATGCTGTTTTCGATCTCTCCTTGCTTGATTGTAACGTTGTTTCCTATACTGGTGTATGGGCCTATGTACACGTTAGATTCTATGATTGCGTTTTTTCCTATTATTACTGGACCTCGTATTAGTGCTCCATGTTTGATAACAGCGTTTTCTTCGATTGTTACTCTTCCCTGGATGGAGTTTTTGTCTTCGATTTTTCCTTCTATTTGTGGTTTTAGTTCGTCGAGTATTAGCCTGTTGGCTTCTAGTATGTCTTCGGGTGCGCCTGTGTCTTTCCACCAGCCCTCGACGAATTGATAGCCAACGTTGTAGCCGTTTTCTATGAGTAGTTGGAGAGCTTCTGTTATTTCGAGTTCGCCTCTCCATGATGGCCTTAGTTTTTGTATCATGTCAAAGATTATTGGTTTGAAGAAGTATATGCCTGTTAATGCGTAGTTGCTTGGTGGCTGTTTCGGTTTCTCTACCATGCCTGTTAGCTTTCCTTTTTCGTCGAATTTTGCCACTCCGAAGCGTTGTGGATTTTCGACTTTACACAGTAGAACCATGGCGTCGTAGTCTGAGTTTTGGAAGATTTGAGCGAAGTTTTTTATGCCGCCTTTGAGTAGGTTGTCGCCTAGATAGACTGTGAAGGATTCGTTTTGTACGTATTGTTGACATAGGTTGACGGCGTGAGCTATGCCTTTGGGTTCTTCTTGCCGAACATAGGTTAGTTTTGCGTTGAAGGCTTGTCCGTCGCCGTAGTGCTCCTTTACTTTTTCTGGGTATGTGTCGCCTAACACTATGGTTATTTCCGTTATTCCAGCTTCAGTTAGGTCTTCTAGCACGTATTGTGAAATTGGTTTGTTTGCTACTGGGATCAGCTGCTTTGGGCCAGTGTGAGTTAATGGCCTAAGTCTTGTCCCGTAGCCGCCGTGAAGAATAATCCCTTTCATAGAGGAATCACAGTCACACGATTCTTTCGTTAAAGTTTAAGTCTTCTGAACTGTCACGTTTAGACCTGGATACGAGAATTTTTAGGGAACCTTTTTGGAAATTGGTTACTTTTGATTTTTTTGCTGTATTTAGTTGTTTGGGATTTCTTCTTGATGTATCGTTTGTAGGTGGTTTTTATTTTGTTTTTGCTGATGAATAGCATGCATAGGATGGTTGTTATTGATATTGCTGAACCCATGTAGAAGTTTTTGAGGCCAGAATTCTAGAGTTACGGTGTAGGTGCCTATTTTGTTAAAGTACCAAGCATTAGCAAGACCATTAGCAATAAATGATTTCGTCGGGTATACGCTGATATGCCTTAGTATTACTAGCCAATTATCGGCTTGCCAGACAACACTCTTTTAAGTATTCGAAGAGAAAGTTTCGGAATTTCTGAAGGATTATTTAAGGTTCTCCTTGCTACTTTTTTTACTTGTTCTCTTTTGAACAATAAATATAATTCAAGTAGCTCTTCTTTTGTCAATTTTTCTGACAAAATTATTGCATCGCTAAAGTTTTCGCTAAATTCTTGAGTCAAAATACTCCAATCCATGGTTTCGCTAGCCAAGTTTTTTGCTTTTGCATAGTCCCAAACGGGCGTCCCCGGGTAGGGTGTTAGAACGTATATATCAAAGCCAGCCAATGGGACTTTTTTGATGAACTCTAACGTTTGTAAAATATCCTCGCGGCTTTCCTTTGGTGAGCCAATTATGAAACTAGCATAGGGTTTTATCCCATGTTTTTTGATTTTTTTAACAGCCTTCATGTTGTCGTTTACTGTCACAGTCTTCCCTTTAAGATATTCCAAAGTTTTGGTGCAACCTGATTCCAAGCCTAAGTTGATGTATTCCACATTCATTCGTTTTAGTAGCAAAACTATTTCAGCATCTATTAGATTTGCCCTCGCATTACAACGAAAACTCACTTTTCCTAAAATGCCTTCTTCATCTAGTAAGCAAATTATTCGTTTCACTCTTTCCCTATCAGCTATGAACAAGTCATCCCAAAATTCAATCTGAGTAACGCCATACTCTTTAACTAAGCATTTGATCTCATTAACAACATATTCAGCTGAAAAAAATCTAGTTCCTTCCCAAAAACGAGACGAGAAGCAAAAAGAACATTTGTAGGGGCATCCTCTTGACGTAAACATGGAAGTGTACTTTTTGATTGCGAACAAGTCTCTAGCAGGCATTGCTATTTTGTCTAAAGGTTGTATTGGTCTTCTTTTTCTGGTCATTACGAGTTTGTTGTTTCTTCTAAAAACAACTCCGTCAATCTTATCTAGCATGCTTTTGTTGTCTAAATAGCCTTCTTTCTCAATAACATTTAAAAGGTCAATGATAGTTTCTTCGCCTTCACCGATAACTCCTACGTCAATATCGTTTGTTAATGTAAATGGCAACGCAGAGATATGTGTGCCACCGATTATAACTGGCAGGTCATGTTTTTTAGCGATTTTTGCATATATACTTGCTATATTGTAATCCCGAGTTACTGATGTAATGCCAACGATATCTGGCTTGAATTCATTCATTTCTTCTTCAACATTCCGATCAATGACCTTGAATTTGAAATAATCTGAACCGAATTCCTTTCTGAGCGAGCTCGCCAAGTAGCCTAAACCTAGTTGTGGAAAAGCAAACTCAATCTCTCTATTCGGATCAACTGCATTTATGAACATAACCTTCTTTTTCATTTTTATCAAGCAGCTACATTGCACTTGTTAAAGTGCTCTTCGTCTTGTGACGTGAGCGAAGAAATTTTCTTGCCCTATCCGTTAAGAGGTAGGTTATGCATGGGGCGAACGTCGCTAACGAGATTATCGCTCCAATGTAAAAGAGGTTTTGGGGCCGGAAGTACAACGTTATTGTGAAGTCCCCATCGCCATCACCATCAATTTCATTTGGATTGATGTACCACGCATTTGCATAGCCATTAGCAATGAAGTGATATTCGTTGGGTACATGCTTAGTGGAGAATGTTTGTATCCAGTCTGGCGCGCCAAAGTAGGCAACCCAGTCTCTGTCGTAGGTATTAGAGAAGACAAGGAAGAATGGTCCTGTTGCATTCTCAATATGGACTTCGTATTTGGTTGGATCAATTTTTTGGAAGGTTATTTTGGGGGGTTGTTGTCCGCTCAATTTCAAGTTGTTTATGAATTGAACATCTTTTTCGTTTATTTGGGAAAGGAGAAACATCGTTGTATTTCTTGGGTCAATAGGACTGGTCGCAAAGGAGTTGAACATTGTTTTAATATCGTCAGTAAAATTAAATTGATTAGTAGCAAATATAATTGGCAAAAAGAAATTATCTTCGACTTTGAAGAAAGTGAGATTGCCGAATGCCTCTGATTTTGAAACATGTACCTGCTCAAGAATTTTAGTTGGTAAAAGCTTTACACCTGATACCCACCAAGTAGCTGCATCCATAGGACCAAAAGTTTTCTCAAAAGCCGTTGAAATACCCTTTACAGACGATAAATCTAGGTCGCCAGTACTTCGGTAGACGGGTAAAGAGCTTAAGTCGACCAGAATTTTCGTCCAAGAGGCACTAACCTGGTTGGTTATCTCCCAAATCTCATAATTTTCATTGGCATCGGAGAATGAAACGTAAACCCGATGAATATGCTTTAGCGATTCGAACTTTATCCAAAAGCTGACAAATTTATAATTTGACAAGTTTTCCGGATTTTCCCATTCATATCTTATGCCCCCGCACCAGCTCTCTTTTAAATCTGTGGAAGCAGTGATTTTTATGGATGCTTGATTATCTACCAAAGTTGAGTTATCTATGACATTTGTTTGCTCGAATACGCCGGATTTCGTCCACTTATCTAACCCTACTTCCTTTGAATGCGTGTAATCAAGAACTTCTGCCTTTTCCAGATATGCGAGATAGTCGTCTGGAGATCTTTGAGCAAAAGAAGAAGGATAATAAACATCTTTCTGAACTAAAGCATATTTAGCGTTCAAAATTGCCATGGCTTTCCAGAATTGGTTGCTTTGAGATAGAAAGGGTGTCAATTCCTGCACGAGCTTATCTATTCTAGGTTCCCATGTGAGTACTGCGATTCTAGGCTTACTCCAGAGATTCCAAGGCTCTAATCCAACGTAGCCGTGTCGCCATCTATAGGCAACTCCGTCACTAAGTGAGAGAGGGAAAGCTATGATTCTGAACTGAGGTGTTTGTTCGGCAAGCCACTTATTAGCTTCTATATATGAATTAGGAACTTCAACATAGTATCCTGTCTCTCTTAATATGGGATTCTCTGCTCTACTGGAATCAAAGATACTCCCCGAAAACATGACATAAGCACTCGGTAGGACCACTATTGCAACCATTACTAAACTGATTACTACTCTAAGTTGTTTAGGGTTCAAAATTGTCACAGCTTTATCTGACAGATCACTTTCTCTTAAAAAAAGTACCAACTTTGCTTTTTTTCTTTCTGCCTTTTGATTTATACAACTTAGAGTGATGCTGAATAATAATGTATAACTTAATGCTAAAACAAAACTGAATTTACTATATGGATCCCTGAAACCTGCTGAAAAGGGCATCAATAGCTTGAAAGCACTAACAAACATAAGGCCGCCTGGAGGTTCGCTTCCAGTGATAAGAAACAAATCCAATAATGCCAACAAAGCAAAATAAAGAACATATTTGTCTTTTCCTTTTATTGATAAAGCACCAAAAGCCAAAATTGGAAGGACATACGTCATCATAGCATATACAGGATTAGCGGCCACTGGGAAAAAGCGGTAAAAAAAGTCAGATGGAAATAATGTTATCATGTAAACAAGTTTATGATACGATGAACTGACTAGCTGCAGAGTATCTAAGGGACCTAACTGTTCAGCCCTTCCAAGCGAGGTCTGCGCGCTAGAAAATGATGGTAAAGTCCACCATAAATTCAGCATTATCATCAAGAAAATGACTGCGACTGAAAATTTTATTCCATGTATGCACCTAGATTTTTCTTTGATATTTTCAGCGATAAAGAGGCAGAATACAGTCAAGAAAATCAAAATGTAGGGGCTAAGATAATATACGTTTGCAAAAGCGATTAGGGGAAAGATTATTGCAAGATTTACATATATCGCATCTTTCCATACGTTACTTTCATCTTTGAGTCCTCTTAAATAAAGAAGCATGATAAGCGGAAGTAAAGGTGCCACAAAAATTATAGACCCAAGCCGATGCCAAGAGTAAACTGCTGACAGATTTAACATATAAACGAAACCTGCAGCTAAGCTTGCCGTCCGTTGCGCATTACCTTTAATCAAAAACCTCGTTAATCCATACATAGAGAGCTCTGAGCCTGCGAGCAGAATGAAGAAGGTAATGGCTTGACCATATACTGATGGAAAACCAATCGCGCCTAAAGCCGATATAAAGCCCAGAAATAGCATTCCTTGCGATTGGGAATTCTGAAAACCCGTTGCTACATCCCACCAAGAAAAAGGTAGCTGAGAGAGTGTTCTTTCTGGATGCTCAAAAACGAGACCCATTTCTCCGCGACCGATAAGGATACCTTCACGAAACCAGATCAGAGTTAGAGTTAATGCTACAGCACATAGGATTAACCAGTCAAGCCGCCTCTGATTTCTTAGGCTGCTGTATATGGATAACAATATGTTTTTCATTGGCTCTCAATCCTCTTAGCAAATGCATAGACATCGGTGACTGATTTCTTACCGAAAATGGCAAACTTAATACCATTTATTGTTCCGCGCCAGAATGCAGAACACAAGTCAAACCTCATCTCAAGAATAGGAATAAATGAATAAATGATGGAATACATTGGTAAAAAAAGAGTAAAAAACAACAGAAAGTTTTCTCTTGGAGCATGCTTCTTCATGAAGATTATCCTATTCCTAGCGCTAAGGAATGCCATTAAAGGAGACTTCATTCCTAATGCTTCGCTCAATTTTGTTGGTTTTTTAACTTTATGCCAGAGCTTTGCACGGGGTGATAACTTTATTTTATAACCCGCTTCCCATATTTTAAGACAAAAATCAGGATCGCAGTATACCATAAAAATATCTTTATCATAACTGTTGTAACCACCGATTCTCTTGATAACTTCGTGCTTTACCAAAATGGCTGCTGGATGTTCTTGTACATCAGTAACCAAGTTAAACTGACCTCTATCGACTTCATCTTTGCCTTTACCGGATGCTCTGCCCGTCAGCAAACTTACTGAACCCCCAACACTCCAGATTTGGTGTGGGTCGCTATGGTAGAAAATTTTCGGACCGACAGCGCCTATCACGCGGTCCGTCTCTAGTACTTTGGCAAGCTCGCTGATCATATTTTTATCAATAATTGTATCCTGATCCAGAAATAAGACGTACTCGCCATTGACATATTTTAAACCCAGATTGTAACCGCCTGTTCGACCCAGATTCAACTCACTACGTACAAGTTTTAAAAACGGATATCGCTCTTGTGTACGCTTTAACGCTTCCCAACATTCATCAGTCGAACCATTATCTACCACTATTATTTCGCAATTTAGACGATTTGAAGTAAGTACCGATTCTAGGCAATCCAAAAAGTCATTTTTCGCATTATACGAGAGAATTATCACAGAAACTTTTGGCGTTAAGACTTGATGCATAAAAAATCCAATACTACTTCTCAGGGTAGATAAGCCTTGAGATTCTTACGATAAAAGCTCACAGTCGTTGATATCCCATTACGCAAAGCAGTTTCAGGAATCCAACCGAGGAATTTTCTTATTTTATTGTAGTTTACTGCAAACCTCATGATATCTGTCTTCTCTAGCGTATACGGATAAGGCACAAACTGGTAGTCACCCTTCCCAACATTGTCAATTATCATTTCAGCAACGTCTATTAACTTAGTTTCCGTACCTGACCCTACTAGAAAGACTTCACCCACTGATTTTTCGTTTTCAGCTGCAAGAACTAGAGCTTTCACAACATCTTCAACAAATACATAGTCTCTTGTTTGATTGCCATCACCGAAAATGGGAATTGTTCGATTTGTGAGGACGTAACCAATGAAAAGATTTAACACACCATAGTGTGGGTGCTTCAACTGTGCTCTAGGTCCATATACATTACTTAATCTCAGAACCGTCGTTCGAGAATCATGCACTCGATTATAAAGTATGCAGTATTTTTCTGCCGCCATTTTATTAATTCCATAGACATTTTTGGGATCAATGGGGTGTTCCTCATCAACCGGTAAATACTCTGGTTCACCAATGGCTACTCTGCTACTTGTGTAGATAATTTTTACTTTTTTATTATACAAACGGCAATTTTCCAGAACATTTACTGTTCCGCCCAAATTAATCTCTAAATCCAACCTCGGATTTTTCATAGCAATAGTTTGATCAACTTGTGCCGCCAAATGGAAGATAAATTCTTTATTTTTCACAGCTTTTTTAACTATTAACCCATCCCTCACGTCTTTTTTAATTATTTTAACTTTATCTTTTATATCCTTTAAATTGCTCATGTTTCCACCGTAAGGCCTCATCAAGCTATCCAATATCGTCACTTTAGCTCCAAAACTTACTAAAGTACGAGCAAGGTTGCTGCCGATAAAGCCCAATCCACCTGTAAGTAATACATTAGAATTTCTCCAGAGTTCTTTATCCATTTCAATCATAGTTAATTTGGAAGCTGCTTAACTGCAAATCCATAGATCATATAACATATCAGTCTACGGATTTTCATCAACAAAGGCCATCTGAAAAAACAAAATCGGCTTAGTCTCCCGCCGTGAAACAAGCCAACCTCAACCTTAGAAAACTTGTTCAGTAAACTTTTCAATTGAGTTTGAGTGAAAGATAGCTCGTACCCGTTTTTCATAAACCTGCCTTTGAACACCCTCATATGAATGAACTCTAACAACGACCTTAGGATAGGTAGGTTTGGGATGTTCCCATGAAGTTGTCCATGGGTCAGCATAGGAATCGAAACATATGGAACGGTAACTAAAATTCTCCCACCATTTCCAAGCACTCTATAAAGTTCACTTAAGGCACGAGATGTCTCCTTAAAATGCTCAATAGCGCCATCTGAAAAAATGAAGTCGAAAGCCCCCGTCCTAAAGGGTAAAGCCCTAATATCTCCGCAAACAAAAAAACCAGACGCATTGTTCTCTCTAAATAGTCTTTTTGCGATTAGTAATGCGGTCGGGGCTATATCCAAACATACCACGGATATATCTGGATGATTGAGCGCCGTGTCCAGAGAACTTCTTGCTGTGCCACAACCTGCTTCTAAAAATAACTTAGCCGAAGGACCCATGTACTTTTCTATGTAAGACCTATTCACTCTGATGGAGCGATCATCAGGGTCATAGTACACTTTCTCAATTTCTTGGTCCCAATTCTCTTCCCATTGTTCCAGCGTGAATTCCATGTCATTGTCTTTCTTTCTAGACGAGGCTATAAGCAATCTATGCATCACAACAATTCATCGAACTTAATAGATCGCTCGCCCTCTTATCCCAATCCCACTCCGCTGCCCAAGCAATTGCATCTTCTCGCGTTTCTCTGTACAATTTTTGGTCGTTCAGTAGTTTTGTAATACCCTGAGCAAACGTCTCCAAGTCGTAACAAGGCGTTTTAATCATACCTTTCGGATGCAGAAACTTCAGAGTTGGAATATCAAAAGTTACCAGTGGAAGACCAGAGCTCATAGCTTCAACAGGGGCCATTGACCAGTGGTCCAGAGTGGACGGGTATAACGCAACTCTGCTCTCTTTGAAAACCTTAAACTTCTCAAAACCATCCTTAAAGCCTAACAAATCAATTCTGTTCACTAAATCGTATTCTTCAATTTTCTCTTTCATCCGCTCTTCCAAGTCGCCAATACCGATCATGGCCAATTTGGCGTCTTTTTTGATGTCACAAACGTGCTTCCAAATGTCAATTAACTCCAAAACACCCTTCTGCGGATGAAACCTTCCAATAAAAACAGCATCATACTTTTTCTTTTTTGATTGAGGAACCAAAGAAGAAAACCTCGTGTCCACACCGCCACGGACAGCTATAACCTTGTCAGGGGTTAGTCTTCCATCAACAAACTTCACTCTGTCAGGTTCATTGGTAACAAAAACCATATCCGCATACTTTCTTATCAGCCAATAAACCGGCATCTGAGAAAGCCAATACAAAAAGCCTATCAGAAACTTTCTTCCCCTATAGGGGAAAACCTTACTGAAAGGATCAGGCGCAAACAGGTAAAACGCCGCAACCCATTTCAGATTTTTATTTCTCAATTTTGCAATAAATGCAGGAATTGAATCTGGCCAAAAATCAGAGGAAGAGTACACGATTGTTTTGCTTACAGGCTGCAAATTTGTCAGGATGGTGAGACAACCTCTAATCGTCCCCATCAGATAGAGAACCACGGCGCTCAATCTCTTAAATTTGGACAATGACCAAGTCACATATTCAGCTCTATGCAAACCATTGTCCTTGCAAAGTTTTTCTCCTACATCAGAAGTGAACATATCAACAGTCATTCCTTTATCGGCCCATCTTTTAGCGCATTCAATAAAAATGCGGTTGCCACCACTCATGCCTAGCTCAATAATCGTATTGGCAATAATGCTGATATGACGAATCTTCATATTATTTCCAATACGTGACTATGTATTCCTTCAGGGCTTCTTGCCAATGCCTCATTTTATCCATGCCGAGCAATTCCAGCTTATAATTTCTTGACATTTCCGACCTTGCCCTAGCCGCAGGCAGAGGAAAATACGCTGAACTAACAGGCTCAACAGTCACGTCAGACCTTCCCAAAAACTCAACAATCTTCTTAGCAACATCAAACCTTGAACCATAACCCCTGTTCGTACAGTGATAAAGACCATAGTAACCAGTTTCAATCAAGTCCTCCAAGCATCTTGAAAAATCCACAGCATAGGTAGGACTACCAATCTTATCATCAACAGCCTTCAACTCACTCGTTTCATCCAGCAATCTAATGATTTTACCCACAAACTTCTTGTCCCTTTTCGGGCCGCCGCCAACCATCCAACCCGCGCGAACAATGTAATACCTTTTCAACAAATTCTGAACAATCTTCTCGCCCTCAAGCTTGCTTCTACCATAAACGTTAATCGGATTTGGCTCGTCAAACTCCGTGTAAGGCTCAGGCTTATCCCCATAAAAGACACCAATCGTGCTGATGTAAACCATCTCAATACCGTGTTTTTGGCACACTAAAGCAACATTCTGAGTCCCAATCGTATTGGTTAAGTATGCGTGATCAGGCTCAAGCTCACATTTATCCACATCAGTTTCAGCTGCTAAATGCATCACTATACTCGGCTCAATTTTCTCAATTTGCTCTTTCACTTGCCCATAACTCTTCACATCCAAGAATTCTATGCCTCCATCTGATGAGTCTATATCCGTCGCATAAACCACATGCCCCCTCTCCCTAAGTATCGGGCACAAAGCACTTCCAAGCATTCCTGCTGCTCCGGTTACAAGTATCTTCATCCCATCTCGCCTTCTAAGCGTAATAACTCTCCTCTACAACAATAGCATTATGCTTTTCTGTGAAATGCTCTTGCGCATATTCATTGCACGCCATCGACAACCTTTTCAGCTTATCTCTATGAGCCCAGTAGTACTCAATGACTTTACGGAAGCTCTCAGAAGTCGGAGGGTCCACTAACCGCCCTATACTTGAATCGACAACCTCAGGCAAACAACCAATATTGCTGGCCACAACAGGCGTACCACACAAAGCTGCCTCTAAAACAGCTCTCGAAAATCCTTCCCTGCCTTGTGAAGGAAGAACAAAAATGTCCGCCGCATTGTAGTAAAAATGTAGCTTTGAGTAGTCAACAGGACCTATGTATATCACATTGGAGGGCAAGTTGCCCCCAACCATCGCCCTAAACTCTTCACAACTCCCCGAAGTTATGAAAGCATAGGAAATGCTTTTATTCGACATTCGAGCGGCTTTGACGAGTACATCCACACCTTTGTCTTTAATGAGCCTTCCCACAAAAAGAACCACAAATTTGCCATTCCAGTTGAACATTTTTTTAGCCTTATCTTTGTCCAATGGCTTGAAGCGCGTACTGTCTGCCCAATAAGTGAAAACTCCGGTCTTACCGCTATCTATTCCAAAATTCGCAAAGTCTTCTCTAATTTTGTTAGAAACAAACAGAACTCTATCATAAGAACTCAGAATCCAACCGAAAATCCTGCCTATAAGAGGCTTAGTATCCAAGTAATAGATAGTATGAATAGTAGCGATCATACGCTTTCTAAAAATCGGCTTAATGAACTTGCCAACTAAAGATGCGACCAGCCCATGTGTGAGAACCACATCGATACTCTTCCTAGCGAATAATGTAAAGAAAAGAGAGCGAAGAAACAACGCTGGGAACAAATACATCACCTCGAACAAAGGGAAAGGTTCAAACTTATTGAACAAACCATGGCCAAACCAGCTGATCCTTCTAATAGTGACATCTTCTTTTAACTCAAAGCTAGAAGCTTTTCGCTTTGTCGTTAAGGGTTGGTAGGTGATAACTGACACTGTGTGTCCCTTATTTTGAAGATATTTGCACAGGTCATCCAAATGAGTCTCAACTCCTCCAATGTTAGGGCTGAAGAAAGGCGATATCATCAGTATCCTTAGAGACTTGCTCACATTGTCGCCATATTTATTTTTCAGATTAACACCCAACAAGTTTTATGGCATCTACAAGTAAGATCATGTTTTACTTAGAAGATGTGCTGATGCCACTCTGAGTCGTAAGTAGTACATTGCAATCACAAATAGCGGGTGTCTTATCAGCTTCTTCCATTTACCCTTTTCAACAAAAACACCCATCAACCGGTACCATGCGCCTATCTGCTTCATTGTTTCCGAATCATTAGGTCCCCATTTCCCAACGTAATTTTTGATTCCGTCGGCATAGTACTTCTTCTTTTTCAAATACCTTTTCATGTTGAACCTGCCTTCATTATGATAAAGAGCCGTATTGATTATTCCAGTTCGACCAATTTTCCTTATTCGCCTATCGAAATCCCAGTCTTCAGGGCCAACGAGACTTTCGTCGAATCCTTCCACCTTCTCGAACAAATCTTTTCGAATGAATCTTACAGCGTCTACGACTGTTCCGGTGTAGAAGCTTCTCTCAAAATCTCGAACCTTTATCCAAAAGCCCTCTCCAACTATGCATTCCGGAATATAAAGCGCATCAATCCCCTCGCGTTCACACTTTTCCATGCATTTTTCTATTACATTAGGGCTCAAAATCATGTCCGCGTCCAGGTACAGCAGATATTCACCGCTAGCAACTTTGGCCCCAAAATTTCTTTGAGAAGATCTTTCCGGCCCCTTTGAATAAACTTTTACAGTGTACTTTTTGGCAATCTCGACAGTTTTGTCTTCCGAGGAATTATCAACCACGATTAATTCAATGTTTTTAAAAGTTTGGTCTTTTATGGAGCGTAAACAATTTTCGATATTTTTCTCCTCGTTTTTCGTAGTTATAATAACAGAGACCATTGGATCGTTTTTTACTTGCATAGGGTAAAGGACAGATTTCTGTGCAAAGTTACTTTTTGCAAAATCCTTCACATTTCCCAAAGCTTTCACAGTTCTATCAATCTCCACCTAGAATTGTAGTGAAAATAAATTATCGCTCATTCACTCTTACAAAGAAACTTTTTATCAAATCCTTTAACAAGCCTGTAAGTAAAAAAGTAACACAATGGTTTCATTTCATTACCAAAAAAATCTAAAAGGAGATGAAGGACAAAACCAGCAGAAACTGCAACAACAAATGAAACGGGCGTGAAAGCGTGGCTCAGAAACCCCAAGGGTATTAAAAGCTCTATAGAATGAAGCAGAACAGGAACTTTATCCCATTTTCTGTAGAAATCTTGAAAGATTTCTTTGCCAAACGCTATTCTTTTCTTATAAAGCCAGAAATCCAGTAAGTGATCTACGTCAACAGAAAATCCTGAGAAGAAACAAAGAAACGACGCGGAAACAGAATTAGTAAGATAGTAGAAAGCCACAGCCAAAATCGAGGAAGCAGCTATGTGATATTGAAGCATCATATCTCTCATCTTGAAAAGTCTTTTACGTGCCCCAAAACTTTCATTGCCCCTCTAACAGAATACTTTACGTCTCTCCAAGACCTTATCCGAGCCAAATGCTTAAACATATACTTTGGTGACAAAAACACTTTGTAAATCTCATCGCAAATCTTCATAACTTCTTCTGGCTCCATGTCCACCGTGTTCAAAACAGGCTCTGTCATATCAAAACAATCATAATCCTTGGGATCAACCCTAAACCATCCATTCTCCAGTGCCTCATCATACAATTTCGTCCCCGGATACGGCATAACAATCGTTGACTGAAGCGTAAAAGCCCAACCCTTTTCCATTAACATCCTCGCAAGCTTCAAAGTCGTCAACGCATCTTCACGGTCTTCCCAAGGATAACCAACCATAATCGTTATGTGCGGCTCCAACTCCTCCTCCCTCGCCACCCTACACTCCTCAACCATATCCTCCACAGTATTACCCTTATTCAACCTATCAAGCGTCTCTTGACTAGCCGACTCCACACCAAAAAGAAGCATCCTAAAGCCAGCTTTCCTCATTAACCGATAACCCTCTCTCGTCAAAGCCCCAAACCGCATATTACAACTAAACCGTATTTCCTCACTATATCCTCTCTCAATCATCAAGTTAGCAAATTTTCTCAACCATTGTCCAACGGGAAACGTTCCTGTATCGTCAAAAACCTCCTTAACCCCATACCGCTCAATCAACATTCCAACTTCATTAACCAAAAGCTCCGGTTTTCTCACCCTATAATTTGGATACAAAGTAGGCCAAGAACAAAAAGTGCATCCTCTATTTTTCCTCCACCAACAATCTCGACCAACCATCGTGTAGGTTCCAGGAGTCTCCTTAAAATTCCCATTCTTCTCGCTGTAAAGCCACCACTTCGTCAAATCCCTATCAATAAAAGGCAAACCATCCAAATCATGATTCAAACGGAAACTCCCGGTATCCTTAATCTTTCCACTCTCTCTATACCAAATCCCAGGCTCAAGCCTCTTAGTCTTACCCTCCAAATACTCAGCTAAATTCAACAATAGAAAATCATAGTCTCCACCAGTCAAAACAAAATCAACCCTACTATTCTCCATCGACTCACGCGGCAAAGCCGTAACATGATCACCAACCAAAACAACCTTAGCATCTGGAACCACTTCTTTAATATCATCAATAATCCTCCAATGCCTCTTCACCACTGGAGTCTTAGTCTCAATCATCACCACATCAGGACTATTCCTCACTAAGTCATCCAGCCACTGACCATACGATTTTCCCTCCGCAATCCCATCATCCCAAACAACATCATAACCTGCCTCCTTCAACAAAGTAGCCGCATAAGCTGGAACCATCGGATAAATATACGTTGGCTCATGAAAATACTGAAACTGCCTATTCTGACCAAGCAACGGCACACCCTTTCCAGAGTTTATAGGCGGATAAGAAATACTGATCTTCATCTTGGCAAATCCCGCTTCATAAAGCCCGCCAAAAAGGATAACCCATAAACAAAATGAGTTGCCATGATGCCAAAACAAACCAACAAAGCCAGCTTTTTTGGTTTAGCCTCTACTAACGCTGCAATTAAGCATGAGAGCAGATATGCCACCGAGATCAACAACAGAACATTCACAAAGAATGAGTTGAAAAATGCAGTGAGTCCACCAGCAAACAGAGACAACAAAAGCAGCGAAGGCATGAAGTACGTTAACCTAAAAGAATTCCCTTTAAACCGTTTAGCAAAGAAACCTCTATGCAACCCAAATCTTGAAACCTGTTTCAGATGAGGTGCAAAAAGAGGACGACGATGATGATACACAACAACATCTGAGGCTTCAACAAGCTTTTTGCCATGCTTCTTAATCGCCAAACACATTAACGTATCCTCACCAGGCCAATATTCCTCATTCCAACCGCCTACTTCCTTCAAAACATCCTTCCGAGCAACGAAATTACAAGAGTGTACATCATCTGACTCAAAACTATGTTCAGCCCTATACCTGCTCGATAAACTCCCCACCATAAAAGACGAAAGAATGTGCCCACTAGCCTTTTGCATCACACTATCCTCTCTAGGCGTTAGCCCAGGACCTCCAACACCGGCAACGTCAGAATCGTCAAAATACTTGATGGTGTTACTCAGCCAATCTCTTCTAGGATAAGCATCAGAATCAATGAATGCACAAATTTCACCTTTAGAGTTTGCAATTCCAATGTTTCTCTTTACCCCTGGAGTCGCTGGGCCTGAAGCAATGATTCTAGCGCCCTCTACCTTCTCTTCCGCATCATCAGGAAGCAGGATAATTTCAAAGTTCCCATAATCCAACTGATTGCAGAACTTAACACACTCTTTTGCGTAATCATCTATCTTTTTGCATGGAATTATAATCGAAACCAATGGATTTTCAGACATTTCTACTTGCGTTATAAGTCTTGAAACTTCTCTAACAACGTGACTATTTCAAGCTTCGTTGATACCATCGAAGCACTCTTAACCTATAAGCTATCCCCAGCAAGTCCACAAACATTCTCCACACATCCTTTAGGCTAAACAAACCTCTCATCTTAATGTTTACTGGCATCTCCACGACTTTCAAGCCGTAGAGGTTTGCCACGGCTAATAACTCGACATCAAAGGCATATCGCTTGACCGCCAATCTTTTAAAGATGTCTTCAAAGGCTTCTCGTTTAACTGCCTTAAGCCCTGTTTGAGTGTCCCTTAACTTTACACCCGTCATCAATCGAACCAACACGTTATAGCCGTGACCGAGAACCCTACGTATCAAAGGAATCTCCACAACGGATTCTGGATGCCACTTGGAAGCGATAATGATGTCCCCATGCAGCAAAGCATCAACATACCTAGAAATTCTTTCCAAGTCTATTTCCATGTCGCTGTCCACAAAAACTACAGCGTCGCCAGTAGCCTTCATAAAGCCAGTCTTTACAGCGTATCCCTTCCCCACATTTTTATTATAGCCTATCACTCTCACGTGACCGTTTTTGTTGGCGTAGTTGATTGCCTTCAAACGAGTGCTGTCCATGCTGCCGTCGTCCACCACAACAATTTCATAGTTCAGTCCCGTGTCCTTCGCGGCTCGATCCAGTGTGTCGAGAGCGCCTTCAATGGAGGCTACTTCATTGTAGGCTGGCATGACAAACGAGAGTTCAACTCTACTCATCAATCCGTGTTACCAGTCCCTTCGCCATATTTCAAAAAGCAAACAAGTTGCAAAACAACGCCAGCAACTAAGGCGTAATAGGCGCAGATGGCTACTTCATTGGCGAAGGATTCTAAACCTATTGACAATGAAGCTGCTGCAACTATTAGGAGTAGAGTAAACTCTATGATGAGGGGAGCGCCCCAGTTTTCTCTAAAGTATTTCTTGATTCTTGGCATAATTTCCGTGGCAGAACCCCCTAGGCATGTTAGGTCAACCAACCATTTGCTTTCAACATGCACGTTGCCAGCAAAAGTTGGTTCAATCTTTGCTTCTCAGAGCTTTAGAATCAGAAGTCTTTTGGGAAGCGGTAGTTAATTTTCAAAGGTTCGCCCTATCTACTTTTGATGATATTTTATACTGGTTTGGGCTGTTCATATAGGTTATAACTAAAAATTGCATAAATTTTTGATCGCTCCTCCAACTTTCTGCTGATTTGCATCCCAATTTTTTGCCAATTTCACTAATTTGGCATGCTAGTTTTACGCCCTCTGTATTCATTAAACGTTTGAAATTGCTTTCCATAGCCTGAAGCAACCTCATCACAATTGAACGCACAAGTTTAGCTAACAAACCGCTTCTGACTTTATCCACTACTTTCATAACGAGATCCATTAACGCTCGTTCAGTTCTTGACAAAATTTCGAACCATATTCCCCGCCGCATGGCCTTCTTCTTAAGTCTTAGCAATTCGGCTCTGCACAGCAACACGTTTTTACTTATGCTCAAGTTTGTTTTCATCTCTAACAGTTTCTGCTGTAGAGGATAAAATTGGTTGAAATCAATAGAATAAAAAAGACTATGCAGCATTTTGATTCAGATTCAAATATAGAAATTGAATCACAAAAGGGAAAACTACATTAATTAATGTATCAATGCGAAAGAGAGACGAATTCATTAGCGCTTATCTCATTGCCTTTTTTGGAAAAATCAAGGAACTTTTGAGCATGTACGTCTCTGCTTTAATTCGTTTTCCTGATACGAACACACACGGTTACTATGACGAATCCTATGATAGTGGCGCTTAAAATTACTGCTTGTGTTAAAGAGATTACCAGGTTTGTTGGACTTACGACGCCTCCTACAGTTTCAACCTCGTATCCATCTGCCTGAACCTTACATACTATTGACATCAAGAATAGAAAAGCAAAAGCTGCACTTGTTAGTAGTGACTTTCGCATAGTTTTCCACCACATACCATTCCCTGAATAAGCTGTATATTAGAGTTCTTATTCATTCGGAATTGGATAATACAAGATGTTTATTATTCTGAATTTGACTCCAAGTTTTCCTTAACTATCAATAAGAATTGAAAGAAAATGCAACATTAAACTCATGCAAAGGCGTATGTAACAATTGCGAATTAACAAGCAATTTCAAATTCCGCTTAAAGTGTCGAGAATTGCAGCAAGTATCTACTTGTTTCTGGTTGCGCTGTATTTCCTTCTGGGAGCAGCCCATTTAGTCAACATACTTATCAATTTAACCGTTGAAAATAATATTGGCCTCTATTTTGAGTTTATAAACGCCTCAATAGATCGCGCTGTGGTTTACACGTTAAGTTTCATAACAATGCTTTACGTGCCCACCAAGTTTCCACGAAAGTGGGTATCTTTACCCTTGCTTTTCACGTGTGTTTCTCTCGGCTATTTTGTTTCTTTACAGGCCATAGACGCATTAGTAATATCAGCAAGCTTCACCGTGCTAGCATGGTTATTAACTGGCCATGAACCATTTGCGGAGATGAACGGGCGGAAAACTGTTTACACCGTTTTTGTCTTTTTATTG
>Ga0315282_10006222_pt1 | contig 20054 bp, 17 predicted proteins | sample YL17G07_20_MG_FD_203693 | JGI IMG/M metagenome (GOLD analysis project Ga0315282, IMG submission 203693) | Sediment microbial communities from Yellowstone Lake, YNP, Wyoming, USA - YL17G07_20 | ecosystem: Environmental > Aquatic > Freshwater > Lake > Sediment | place: USA: Wyoming | collected... | reverse complement strand
CCGGGAGGGTTCTTCGACGGCCAGTGCCATATGCCTGCGCCAGAACCTGCCAGTCAAACACCCAAAGGGGTGGATTCCCATGAACACGCCTGAGGATGGGTAGCCGAAGGGCGGCTATCCGCAATGCCACAAATGGAGCAGCGCGGGAGAAGACCGAAGGGTAGGATCTTCGTGCTCGGCAGGGGCACAATATAGATAATCCTCAGACTTGCAATTTCCTGGCCGTCTACGATCATGCCATCATGAAACCTTTAGGGGCGCCAGCCGGGCTTGCCGGCCTGACGGGTTCCCCATTCTTGGCATTCCCAGTGCGGGTGTGTAAAATGAAAGGAGCGCGTGTCGCGCGCCGTGACCCCTGATGCCGAGAGGTTTCATTCTTATTCCCCTCTTCCTGCTCATCGCCCTGTCGATTCTTTTCCTCGGCCATTACTTTGTCTACGCGTCCGTCTTGCATTTCTTTGGCGCCCCCGCGTTCGAGCACAGAGCGGCGCTGGCGGTGGTTCTTTTCCTGCTTCCGCTGAGTTTCATCGCCTCGTCCCTCTTGGCCCACTGGATTGACGATCTCCTTATCCGCGTACTCTATTTCTGCTCCTCCCTTTGGCTCGGTGTGGGACTGACGCTCCTCACGGCGTTCGGGCTGGCGTGGGCCGCCTGGGGTGTCACCAGAATCCTCGGCCGAAGCCCCAGCCCTGTGTGGTTCGGGCTGGCCGCAGTGGGATTGACGCTCCTGTCCTCTGCCTATGGTGTCGCGAACGCCTACCACCTGCGCGTGGTGGGTTTCACCGTCCGCATAAAGAACCTCCCGCCCGGCTGGCAAGGCAAGACGTTGGTGCAGCTTTCCGACGTGCATCTGGGGCGAATCCTGGGCGCGGACTTCCTCGCGCGCATTGTGGCCAAGATCAACGCGCAAAACCCCGCGATGGTGTTGATCACCGGCGACCTGTTCGACGGAGCCGACGGAAATCTCGAGGAGTTGGTCGCCCCGCTCAACCGCCTGGTGGCGCCGCAGGGCATCTATTTTGTGACGGGAAATCACGAAACCTACTTGGGAGTGCAGCGCTCGTGTGCGGCGCTGCGCACCACTTCGGTCAGGATCCTGGCCGATGAAAAGGTGGTGATCGACGGCCTGCAAGTGATCGGAATCAGCTATCCGGAGCGCGGCCACGCGTTGGGTTTTGCGGCGAAAATGGCCAGGCTGCCCGGTTTCGACCCGGCCCTGCCCTCGATTCTGCTCTACCATAGCCCTACCCAAGTCGCGGAGGCGAAGGCGGCCGGCATCAACCTGCAACTTTCCGGACACGTTCATCAAGGCCAAATCTTTCCGCTCCCGTTGATTACCCGGCTGATGTTTGGAAAGTATTACCACGGCTTGCACACGGAAGGAGATTACACGCTCTACACCTCGAGCGGCGCCGGCGTCTGGGGGCCCACGATGCGCACGGGGAATCACCCTGAAATTGCCGTGATTCAATTGGAATAATCAACGATTCAGGCTGAGCCAAAACAGATTGGGCAGGGCGGCGCAGACCCCTGCCCCTGAGGGTCGGCGTCCGGCCGAAGCGATGGGGGAGAGTTGATGGCTCGCCTAAGCCGCACATTCAACCCTGATAATGGCTGCGCGCGCGCTCGTAGATGGCGAGAACTTGGTTCTTTTGGTCAACGGTCGTGAAACGTTTTGGGTCAGTCTTGGTCACTTCGATCAGATCGTCGATCCATTTCAGAAAAAACATCCTGTCCCCGCTCGGATCCCAAGTTTGCCTTTCACCGGTCAAGAAGACGGGGCTGGTATGCGCCAAGCGCACGGTACTTTCCGTTTTCAACGTGCAGCGCGCGGCCATCCAGGTGTAATCCCGAGGGGCAACGGCGCTTTCCAGCTTGGCGCTGCTCGTGCTCGCCACCACGCGTCCATTCGCCACGATCTCAATCGCGTTGATGGGTTCGCGCGCTTGGGCTTCACAAACGACGTGCAGAGGGCGGTTGGGTTGAGGTTGCACGGTTTCGCCCGAACCCTTGCCTTCTACAGTGAAAGTGAGGAGCGGCCCATTGGTGGCAAAGCTGCGCCCGGCCTTAAGCGCCGCGTAGAAATTCTCCACGCTGAGGCCCGCAGGCGCATAGACGTAAACCCGGTTGTAGCCCGGGGGCGCCGGCAGCACGCCCGACGCCGATCCCGCTGACGCGGGGTAGCGCATCCCGATGTTCAGGTAACGGTGATATAAGTTCTGGGAATAATTCGAGAACCCTTCCTTCCCCGGGAAGAGTTGTTGATCGCGCGGGCGCCCCCAGGCTTCATTGGCCATCATTCCATACTGGTAATAGTGATTGTGGACAACGCCCATGGAATCGATACCCGCCAGGGCCGCCATGACGGGCGCTTCCCACCAAATCGGCTTCTCGGAATCGAACCAACCACCTTGGCTCTTGGCCTGATCAACGAACACTCCTCCTTGTGGATACCACCGGTCTGCCCCGCTCATGTCAATCGGCCGTTTCAGGTTATGCATCATCCATGCGCCCCCGCCGCGTTCGTCTTCTTCGTTCATCAAGGTGGCGATGTGTTCTGAATCGGCCCGGACGGTGGGATCCACGGGCAGGCTTTTGTCCTTCCAGTAACTTTGTTTGTTCCACACGGTAAAGAAGACGCCCAAGTTGATATCCTCGGCGGTTATGAGAAGTTTGGCAACCTCGGGCGGGCGATGAATGTGAAAATCCCCCGACCACCACCCTTTGGGGGCCATGTGAACCCATCTTTGCGGCGCCAGATGCAGGGTCTGATCCGCCCTCAAATCCACAGTTGATTGCACACTTGTGAACTCGAGGCCCTTCTCCGCAATCACCGTGTAGCGGCCGGGGAGCAATTCCAAAACTGCCGTTCCCGTTGAGGTGAAATGCCCGGCGTAGGGCCCTGGGTCTTTCGACATGAACCGCTGCATCACGGCGCCCTCAGGTTGGTACATGTCCGTTCCCGAACCTCTCACCTCCAGGCGGGCCGGCCCATCCGTCTCGATCACCAATCGGACCTTGCGCTCGGACGTGGTGATTTGTCCCCCTTTTGCAAGGAGTGGCGTAATTCCCGGAAGTACGGCAAGCCCGGCCTTTTTCATAAATTTTCGCCGGTTGATGTGCTCGGTCTGATTCATTGCGTTGCCCCTTTCGATGCTAAGGGGATATCGTTAATCCCTGAGGCTCTTTCCTTTTTCCATGAACATAACGGATATTAACAATGGTCCGGAGTTTCCTTTTGGCATTTCTAACCGCCAAAATGTACCACACACTGCCTCGTCTTGGAGCGATTTCCATCCAACTGACCCCCAAAGGTCGCCGAAACGGCTTTCACTGCCCCTTTCCACCCGGCACTGACGCTGCTCGAAGCGATTTCTCAGACCCCTTTCGCCAAAGAGGATTATGACGGCCGGAAAGTGGGTTACGAGGCAATTACACAGAGCCGGGAAAAGTAGCGCCGACCTTCAGGTCGGCATGCTGAGCTAAAGCTCAGCGCTACAACACCAACCCTGAGAATCAGATGTGCCGTAATTCGCGACGCACTACACGAGACCCTCGACGATTTTGGGCTTCCGCATTCCGTTCTTAGACGGTAAACTCTTCCCGATGCGGCCTACTGAATTCATCACCGCGTTGCGAAAAGGTCAGGCGGGGGCGGTGTATTTCCTGCGCGGCCCCGACCGATTCCTCCAGGAGGAATGCCGCAAGGCGGTGGTGAACTCCATTCCGGCGGATTCGCGGCAGTGGTGCCTGGCGGAACTGGAATTTGCCGCCGGGCAACTTCCGCACGCGCTCGAAGGCGCCGAGCAGATGCCCATGCTGGGCGGCCACAACTTTCTGCTCATTTCCGACCCGGAAGATTTCAAACAAGCCGGCGACGAGGATGTGGAAGCGCTCCGCGCCTACCTGGAGCGCCCCTCGCCATTCTCCACCGTGGTCTTTCTGGCCACGGAGCCGGACCGGCGCCGGCGTTTCATCCAATTGCTCGAAAAAAAGGCGCAGCTCGTGGAGTTGCGCTCGCTTGGCCGCCGGGAGGCCGCGGATTGGGCAAAGCAATTCCTCCACCACGCGGGCGTGGAAATCGCCGGCGGCCTGGCGGAAGAAATCGCCGGGAAGTTTGAAATCAGCCAGGATTCGCGCTCGGCGGCCGGGCCCTCGGCCGTCAACCTGCTCTGGATGCGCACGGAGCTGGAAAAACTGCTGACGGCGCGCCCGGGCATGAAGCGCGTGGAACCTGAGGATTTGGAGGTGATGGTCGCCTTTCGCGAGGAGCGCGAGATCGGAAAGTTGCTGCGCGCCATTGGCGAGCGCAATTGCGCCGTGGCGCTGGCCACGCTGCGCGAATTGCTGGCGAGCAAGGTGGCGGAAACGCTCATCCTTTGGTGTATTGGCGACCTATTTCGCCAGGCCTTGCGCGGTGTCGCGAGCTATGGAAACCGCAGCGGCTGGTCGCGGGGCACGAACCCTTATTCGACGCCGGAGATTGCCCCGCTCGCGCAGAAGAATTATCCCCGCGAGCAATTGTTGCAGGCCATGCGCGCCGTGCGCCGCGCGGATATGGGAATTAAGTCTTCGTGGAAGGATTCCAGAATTCTGTTGGAATTCCTGGTGTGGCAAATCGTGGTAGGCAAGGAATCCTCGGGCGAAGCGGCCCTCGGCGGCGAAGTTCCCTTGCCCTCGTCGGAAAGCTAGCTAATCGGGAGATCGGGTGAACAAAAAAACGTAGTTGGCACTAGCTTTTTGTTCACCCGATCACCCGATCATCTGATCACCCGATCCCCCTCACGCCAGCGCGTTGAAGGCGAGCGTCAGCCGCGACTTGTAACGCGCGGCGGTGTTGGGATGCAGGATGCCTTTGTGAACAGAGTGATCGATCAGCGTCACGGTGGGCTTCAGCAGCGCCAGCGCGGCGGCCTTGTCCTGAGCTTTCAACGCGGCACGGAACTTTCGAAGCTGGTGACGTAGCCGCGAAGTGTGCACCTGATTCTGTTCGGTGCGTTTTTTGATTTGCTTAATGCTCTTCAGCGCAGATTTGTGGCTTGCCACAGAAACTCCTTTCGTGCAAAATGCAATTCTTCAATTTAGCAGATAGCTCTCCGAAGCGTCAACGGTGAACGCCTATGACCAATGCTCCCCTTGCGTCCGACCTACCCATTCTGTTGGATGCAGCCAAGATTGAGGCCCGCATCGCGGAGATGGCCGCCGCCATTTCCCGCGATTACCAGGGCCGGACTCCGCATCTGGTGGGCGTTTTGAAGGGCGCCTGGGTTTTCATGGCGGACCTCGTCCGGCATATTTCCATCCACTGCACGGTGGATTTTCTGAGCATCCAAAGCTACGGTTCAGGCACCGTGTCCTCCGGTGAAGTGAAGATCACCAAGGACCTCGACGTCAGCATCGAAGGCCGCGATGTGCTGGTGGTGGAAGACATCCTGGACACGGGCCGCACCTTTAGCTACTTGCAGGAAGTGCTGGGGGCGCACGACCCGGCCAGCCTGAAGCTCGCCGCGTTGCTCGATAAGCACTCGCGCCGCATCCTTCCCGTCGAAGCGGATTATGTTGGCTTTGAGATCCCCGATGTATTCGTGGTCGGCTACGGCTTGGACTTTGACCAGAAATATCGAAACCTCGCCGACGTGCGCTATATCCCTTCACCTCAGACATTGTTTTTATTCGACAAGCAAACCCAAGCCGATCCCTCGTGATCGTAGAAACGCCCTTGCGCCTTCCCGCACCGGGCAGGTTTTTAATCCAAATCCAGAATCTAAAATATAATGGTCATGTACACCCCGGCCGGATCGGGGCGAGTCCGCCACTCCCATGGAAGAATTCTCCACGCCACTCATGCGCCAGTACAGCGCCATCAAGCAGCGCCACCCGAACGCTCTGCTGCTTTTTCGTCTGGGCGACTTCTACGAACTGTTTTTTGAAGACGCCGTAGTGGCCGCGAAAGAACTTCAGATCACCCTCACCTCCCGCAACAAGGAGAAAGGCACGGCCATCCCGATGTGCGGCGTGCCCTACCACGCCGCGGAGGGTTATATCGCCAAGCTCATCCGGCGGGGCTTCCGGGTGGCGATTTGCGACCAGATGGAAGACCCGCGCGTCGCCAAAAAGCTCGTCAAGCGCGAGGTAACACGCGTGGTGACACCGGGCACAGCCATTGATTCACAAGTGCTCGAGCCGAGGGAGAACAACTACCTGGCGTCGGTGGTGCAGCGCAACGGAGCGGCGGGCTTGGCCTTGGTGGACCTTTCCACCGGCGATTTCCGCGCCACGGAATTCTGCGGAGACGAAACCCTGGCACGATTGCGGGACGAACTCGACCGCATGCGGCCGAGCGAACTGTTACTGGCTTCGGGCACGGTCAGTCCGCTCGAGGGCCGTGCGGGCGGCGGCGCGATCGTCACGCAAACGCCCCTCGACGAGTGGGTGTTCGGCGAGGAGTACGGCGCGCGCCTGCTGCGCGACCATTTCCGCGTGGCGACTCTGGCGGGTTACGGCCTGGACGGCCACCCCTTTGCCGTGGCTGCGGCGGGCGCCATTCTCCATTATGTCCGCGAGACGCAACGGGGTTCTTTGACGCATCTCGATGGCATCCGGTTCTATCAACAGCAGGACTCGATGGTGCTCGATCCCTCCACGTTGCGCAATCTGGAGCTGCTCGATCCGGCCTTCGGCGAATCGCGCGCTGCGACCCTGCTCGGCGTGCTCGACCAATGCGCCACCTCGCTGGGGGCGCGCAAGCTCAAGGCCTGGATGCTGCGGCCGTCGCTCGATCGCGAGGAAATCAACGCGCGGTTCGATGCCGTCGAGGAGCTCGCGAAAAATACCATTGCGCGCGACGAGTTACGCCGCGTGTTGGGCGCTATCCAAGATCTCGAACGCCTGCTCAGCAAAGTTACTCTGGAAACGGCCAACGCCCGGGAGTTGCTGGCGCTGAAGCAATCGGTGCGCCCGCTGCCGATCCTGCGGACTTACCTGAGCCGGTTCCAAACCCGCCGCCTCGGCGCCCTCCACGCACAGCTTGACGAACTGGTGGACGTCCACGAGTTGCTGGAGAAATCGATTCACCCCGAGCCGCCAGTGGTCCTGAACGAGGGCGGATTGATCCGCCCCGGCTATCACGCCGAGCTCGACGAGCTCCGCGATCTCGGCCAGAATTCCAAGCGCCTGCTCGCCCAAATCGAACTGCGTGAGCGCGACCGCACCGGCATCGCCTCGCTCAAGGTGCGCTTCAACAACGTCTTCGGCTACTACATTGAGATCTCCAAGGCCAACCTGCACCTGGCCCCGCCGGATTATGAGCGCAAGCAGACGCTGGTGAACGCCGAGCGCTTCACCACCCCGGAGCTCAAAGAACTGGAGGCGAAGATCCTCGATGCGGAAGAGCGCAGCCACACGATCGAGCGCGACCTTTTCACCGGCATTCGCCGCCAGGTGGGCAGCGAGGCCCGGCGCATTCGCCAGACCGCCGCCGTCCTGGCGGAACTGGACGTGCTCGCTTGCTTCGCGCATCTTGCCGCCGAGCGCGAATACCATCGTCCTGAGTTTTCCGGCGACGCCGAATTGCTCATCCAGCAAGGGCGCCATCCGGTCATCGAACGCATCGTGGAAGAAGGGCAAACCGGCAAGTTTATTCCCAACGATCTTTACATGAACGGCGGCAAGGACCTGCTGTTGATTGTCACCGGGCCCAACATGGGCGGGAAATCCACTTATTTGCGGCAGGCCGCGCAAATTGCCCTGATGGCGCAGATGGGCAGCTTTGTACCCGCCGCCCGCGCCAAGCTTCCCATTTTCGACCGCATCTTTACCCGCATCGGCGCATCTGACAACCTGGCGCGCGGCCGCTCAACTTTCATGGTGGAGATGACGGAAGCGGCGGCCATTCTAAATACCGCCACGCCCCGCAGTCTGGTGCTGCTCGACGAAGTCGGCCGCGGGACGGCCACCTTTGACGGCTTGGCCATCGCCTGGGCGGTGGTCGAGTACTTGTTGACCCACACCCGCGCCAAAACACTCTTCGCGACGCACTACCATGAATTGACGGAGCTGGCGGACCTGCTCCCGGGAGTGAAAAACTACCATGTGTCGGTGAAGGAATCCGGGTCGAACATCATCTTCCTGCGCAAGGTGGAACCCGGGAGCGCGGACAAGAGCTACGGCATCGAAGTGGCGCGCCTGGCGGGTTTGCCCAACACGGTCATCGAGCGGGCGCGCGAAATCCTGGCGCGGCACGAGCAGAGCGAACACAGCCTGAGCGAGCGCCTGGCGGCCCACCAGGAGTCGCCGGAAACGGGGCCGGTGCAACTCACCATCTTTACGCCGCTCAACGCCGAAGTGGTGAAAGCCATCGAGAACGCCGACCTCGACAACCTGAAGCCCCTCGACGCGCTCAACCTTCTTGCCGAACTGAAGAAACAGATTCAATCATGAAACCGCCATCCCCCAGCCCGGCGGGCGAACTCCTGATGCTCCGGCTCGTTGCGCGGCGCTGGAGTTCCTCGCTCGAGCAGCAACTTCAGGCGCTGGAGCCCGGGGGGATTCTGCTGGCGGGACCGTTGCCGCATTCGCCGGAAACCCTCCACGAATTGCTCGGCAGCATTTCGCGAAGCTTGCCTGCGCCACCCCTCCTCGCCCTGGAAGCCGAGGGCGCCGCAACCCCGCTCAAAGCCCTGCTGCCCGCGCTGCCTTCGCCGCGGGCGGTAGCGCAAAAGGGTGCGCGGCTCGCCCGCCAAGTGGGCGAACTGATCGGCGAGGCGCTGAAGCTTTTGGGATTCAATGCCTTTTTCGGCCTCACGCTGGACCTCGCGTCTGGGTTCACTGAGGAAATACTCGGCACGGGCACCTTCAGCGCTGACCCGCGCGTGGTAGCGGAGTGCGGCGCATTCTTTGTCGAAGGACTCTCACGGCACAAGATACTGGCGTGCGCAAAACATTTCCCCGGCCTCGGATGCGTGCCGCCTGTTGCCCATGGTGAATTGTCAATCAGCGGGCGGTCAATGGCTGAACTTTGGCGCTCGGACCTTGTCCCCTACCGCGAATTGCTGCCGCGGCTTCCACTCGTCTTGATGAGTGCGGCCGCATATAAGGCCTACGATTTCGATTACCCGCGGTCGGCGGGGCTCTCCGCGCAAGTTGTGGAGGGTTTGCTCCGCGGGAAGCTCGGCTATCGCGGTGTGGTGGTGGCCCCGCAACTTGAATCCCAGCCAGTGTGCGGGGCTTTGGATATGGGCGGCGCAGCGGTTCAATCGGTGAGCGCCGGGTGCGACATGCTGCTCGTTGAAAAAGACGAGTCGTGGCAAGCCATGCGACGAGGGATCGAGGAGGCACTCGCGTCCGGCAAGCTTCCGCGCCAGCGGCTGGACCTTTCGCTGGCGCGAATTCGGGCCGCGAAAAAAGGCTGGGCACCGCCGAAGGGCCCGTTTCCCCAAAAAGCATGGGACCGGCTGGGACGGGGGTTTGAAGAGTTCAGTTCCGGCGCTTGATTACAAGGGAGAATCGGAGTTTTCCGCAGCCTGCTCGGGGCGCGAGGTGATGAGTGCCTAAGAAGATTTCACGCGGGTCACGTCCAGTCGTGGGGTTGATATCTGGCACGTCCATGGACGGCATTGACGCGGCGCTGGTGCGCATCTCCGGCCTCGCCACGCAACCCCGCGTGCGCCTGGTGGCGTTTGAGACCATGCCGTATCCCGGCTGGTTGCGCCAGAGGCTGCTGGCGATTGCAGGCGGGGATTCGACGACCGCCATGGAAATTGACCAACTCAATACTTTGCTCGGAGCTGCGTTCGGTGAAGCAGCGATGCGCGTCTGCCGTCGTGGACGGGTCAAACCTGCCCGTCTGTTCGTTGTCGGATCGCACGGGCAAACCATCCACCACTTTGGCGGCCTGAAGCAGGGTAGCGCGGACCTGCTCTCCAAGGTCCGCGGCTCTCAGACTGGACCTGTGGGACAAACCGCGGACCTAAAACGCAGGTCCGCGCTACTTCTCGAAAGGGCGTGTACGTTGCAGATTGCCGAGCCGGCGTTGATCGCCGAACTCACGGGCGCGCCCGTGGTGGCGGATTTTCGCCCGGCGGACATGGCGGCGGGCGGGCAGGGCGCACCGTTAGTGCCGATGGTGGACTATCTGCTCCTGCGCGACGCGCGCAAGGGAACCGTGGCGCTCAACATCGGCGGCATCGCGAACTTCACGGTGATTCCCGCCGGCGCGAAACCGGAACAGGTTTTCGGCTTCGACACGGGCCCCGGAAACATGATTATCGACGGGCTGGTGCGGCATTTTACCAAGGGTCGGAAGGCCTACGATGCCGGGGGACGTTGGGCGGCAAGGGGTCGAGTGATCGAGCCACTTCTGGCCGAGCTTCGGTGTTTACCTTTCTTCCGACGCCAGCCTCCCAAGAGCGCGGGGCGCGAGCAGTTTGGCGAACCCTTCCTCAAGAGATTCTTCTACCCAGTGGAATTTGCGATTGACGATGGTCGATTGCCGATTGAAGAAATCGACAATCGGCAATCATCAATCGGCAATAAACTTGGCGCGCGGCCGGAAGACCTGCTCCGCACCGCGACCGAGTTGACCGCCCGCTCCATCGCCGACGCACTCGAACGCTTCGTGCTGGGCAGGATCGCCATCCATCGCCTCATCATTTCCGGCGGCGGCGCCCACAATCGCTTGCTGGTGGCGCGCCTCACCGAACTCCTGCCCAGCCTGCGCGTTCACCGCTCCGACGAGTTTGGCCTCGACGTGGACGCGAAAGAAGCCATCGCCTTCGCCGTGCTTGCCGACCGCACGATGCACGGCCTGCCCGGCAATCTCCCGAGTGTAACCGGCGCGCGCCGCCCCGTGGTGCTGGGAAAAATCTCGCGACCGTGGCTAGAAGCGGGTAAATGAGTCTAAACCTTGGCAAGAAAATGTGGGGGCGAGTGGTTTGGGGACTTGTTTATGCAATCCGCGTTCTCCTAGTGGTGGTCCTTATATGAGACACGCTTGTGCTCATATTGATCCTCGACCGTTTCGCAAGGCACGGAGTACTCGGAATTGAATGGTGGGTCGCGCACATAGCGCTGGAGGGGGGATTTATCGACACAACCCCTGCTGAGCGGGCGGCGTGGGTCAGACAAGCATACATTATGTTGGGGACGATGCTATTTGTCACGCCGCCTGCGCTGTATTTCCTTCAGAGGCGGATCACCTCAAAGCTCCGGCGGATGAATACGAGCCCTTAATACACCCGCTCGCCGATGCGGGGTCATTTCGGTTAGAATTCGACAATCGACGGTACGATAATCCCGCAAGCACTTCCAGAGGAGACACGATGGCAACAAACGAGCGGCGCTTGAGCGACTTGGTTTCAGTTGGGCCGGCGATGCTGCGGGACTTTGAATTGCTGGGCATTCGCTCAGTCGCGCAACTGGCGCGGCAAAAACCGGAAAGCCTCTACGAAAGACTCTGCCGCGTTACCGGCAAGAGCCAGGACATCTGCTGCCTTGACGTTTTCAGCGCCGCAGTGGCCCAGGCGCGGAATCCGCGGCTCCCCGCCGAGCAGCGCCAGTGGTGGTATTGGAGCCGCAGGCGCAAAGCGCAGCACTAATTTCCGATCGACGATTGTCGATCGACGCACCTCGGAAACCAAGGCCCCGGTCCTTCGAGCTACAGTTTCAATCCCAAATGCCAAAGCGTGGTGGACATCATTTCGCGCAGAGTATAAAGGGTGCGCAAGGTAGGATCGTCCTCGATGGGGCTGTCGGGGGCGGGCGAGGCGAAGGCGGTGATTCCCGCGGCGCGGAACATCAGCTTGATGCGGTAGAGGTGAAAACCATCGCTGACGGCAATGCAGGTGCGGGCGTGGCGCTGCTTGAGGATTTGCGCGACGGCCTTGACACTCTCATAAGTGGTATCGCTGCGCGTTTCGGAGAGAATCTTCGCTTCCGCCACTCCCTGCTGAATCAGGTAATCGCGCGCCACCCCGCCTTCCGTGAAATGCGCATCGCCCCCACTGCCGCCCGTGGTAATGATGATGGGGGCCAGATCGCGGTCTTCAAGTTCCAGCGCGTGGTCCAGCCGGGCTTTGAACACGGGTGAGGGCGCGCCGTTATACTCCGCGGCGCCGAAGACCACGATGGCGTCGGCGGGGCGCGCTTCATCGCTCCGCGCCTGCCGTCGGATGGCTGCGTACAGAGACCACTCCGCCCAGGCGCAAGCCGCCAGCGCCAGGAAAAAGACCAGAAGAAATACGTATCGGAAGCGCACAGAAATCAGCCGAGATACTCCTTCAACTCAGACTCAGGGATACCGCCCTGGCGCACGATGCGGCCGGTTTCACCCGTTAGTTCGACGATGGTTGAAGCCAGTCCTCCTCGGGTCAGGCCTCCATCCAGGATCAGCGGCAACACGTCGCCGATTTGGCAGTCCACCTCGTCCGCGGTCGAGCAAGGCTCCATCTCCGAAAGGTTGGCGCTAGTGCCCGTGAGCGGGCGCCCCGCCGCCGCGATCAGGGCGACGACGAAGGGTGCCAGCGGCCATCGCAATCCCACCTTGCCGGTGTTCGCAGTGACCTTCAGCGGAATCTGGCGGGAAGCGGGGACCACCAGCGTGAGAGCCCCTGGCCAGAATTTCTGCGCCAGCGTGAAGAACAATTTGGGGGGATTGTGGGCAAGGTCGACAGCCTGGTCGATGGAATCGACCAGGAGAGGAAGCGGCCGGTCCGCGGTGCGGCGCTTGATGCGAAAGATCTCGCTGACCGCCGCCAGATTGAAGGGGTCAGCCCCGAGGCCATAGAAAGTGTCAGTGGGAAACGCCACCACCTTGCCACGCAGAATGAGGCGGACGGTGTATTCCAAAACGTATTCGAGTGAGCAGTTCTCTAACTTTAGGATTTCGGCCATTGGACCGCCGAGCGAGGCGCCGTGCAAACTCGGAAACTGACCCTAGCACAAGCATTCCATAGGGTCAAGAACCCAATCGGGTTGGGGTCAAGCCCCACCGGTCGCATCTCCAGGCCAAGCAAGGGGTTCCAACAAAACGCCAAAATGCCCTTGACTTATGCAATCCGGTGGGTAAGAATCTTGTTACCTGCTCCTCAGGTTTATGCTCTCATTTTCCTCATTGAAACGGGGGTGTTGATCGATTGGCTGAAGTTAGACTTCAGGATGGAGAGTCTTTGGAGAACGCGCTGCGGCGCTTCAAGCGGAAGGTTCAGCAAGAAGACATCATTAAAGAAATTAAAAAACATTCCTTCTACCTGAAACCGGGAGAGAAGAAAAGAGTTAAAGCAGCACTGGCGCGGAAAAGGGCTCGTAAAAAGGCCAGACACGAACAGGACTGATGGTTGGTGTGCTGAACTTAAGAGTGGGAAGGGCGAGAACCCGCGCCCTTCTTCACCGACCAGCATCTTGATGCGGGTGGGGCCCTGTTCAAAGATGGGAGTGAGGCATGGAATATCGGGATAGGGTCCTGAAGTGTGTCGATTGCGGCGCAGATTTCGTTTTCACAGCAGGGGAACAACTGTTCTTTGCCGACAAGGGTTTCAAGAATGAACCCAAGCGGTGCAAGCCCTGCAAGTCAAAACGGAGTCAGATGGTGAGCGGCCAGGGCTACCAGCGCGTCGAAACTACCACCACGTGCTCGCAGTGTGGTAAGGAGACGACGGTGCCCTTTAAGCCGACTCAAGGCCGGCCCGTATATTGTCGGGAGTGCTTTCAGCAGCGCAGGGTTGCAACTTCCTCGGCATAGTCTTTCCCACCCACACTCAATGGGCTCCGTTGGAGCGCGTGAGGGCCTCGCGCGGCCGCTGAGACCGGCGGTGGGGTGTCTCTGCCGGGGAACTGTTTTCGCGAGACTTCGCTCCCGTTCAAGCAGGTCCGAAGGCTTACCTGCCTGCCGCCCGGATTCAGTGGCGGCCCACCCACACCTCAGCTACAATTCTTCTCTGAGCATGGCAACGTTTCACATCCTCAATTTCGGCTGTCGGGCCAGCCAAGCAGATGGCGCCGCGCTGAAGCAGCAGTTGCTTCAGGCCGGGCTTCAGGAAGTCGCGAGCGTGGAAGAAAGCGCGGTGGCGATTCTGAATACGTGTACGGTCACTGCCTCGGCGGACGCGGAGGTGCGTCAGTTCGTGCGCCGAATTCATCGGCGGAACCCGCAGTGCCGCATTCTGGTAACCGGCTGTTATGCCCAGCGCGCGCCGGAAGAAATCGCACGATTGGAAGGCGTGGCCTGGGTGGTGGGAAACTCCCACAAGCACCTGGTGGGTTCGATCCTGGCCCCGCCAAGCAGCAAGGATACGGTAGACGGTAGAGGGCATACGGGAAGAGGAGCGACGGACGGGGGATCGCCACTGGTGGGACCTGATGCTCCTCAGGTTCTGGTAGGCGAGATCACGGAAGAATTCCATTTTGCGCCCGTCTTCGCCGACGATCGCACGCGTCCCACGTTGAAAATCCAGGATGGCTGTGACGCCCGCTGCTCCTTCTGCGTGATTCCCTCGGTGCGCGGGCAGAGCCGCAGCTTGGCGCCGGAAAAGGTACTGGAGCAGGTCCGGCACTTGGAAGAGGCCGGCTATCAGGAAGTGGTGCTTTCGGGGATCAATCTGGGCGGCTACGGGCGCGACCTGGACCGGCGGATCAATTTCCTGGGACTTGTGGAGCGCATCCTGGGCGAGACTTCCATCGCGCGCATCCGCATCAGCTCGATTGAGCCCATGGACGCGGGCCCCGCGTTGATCCGCCTGGTGGCGGAAGAGCCGCGCATGGCGCAGCATTTCCACGTTCCGCTCCAGAGCGGTTGCGACCGCATCCTGCGGCTGATGAACCGCCGCTACTGGACGAAGCAGTATGCGGAGCGCCTGCTGGCTATCCAAGAGCAGATTCCCAACGCCGCGATGGGCGCCGACGTGATGGTGGGCTTCCCTGGCGAGACCGATCAGGACCACGCCGCCAGCCTGCGCTTCATCGAGTCTCTCCCTTACACCTACCTGCACATCTTTCCGTTCTCGGCCCGGCCTGGCACTCCCGCCTCGACCGCCGCGGGGCAAGTGAACGGCCGCGTGGCGCGCGAGCGCAGCCAGGAAATCCGCGCCGTCATCACCGCCAAACGCCAGGCTTTTCTCGCCGCGCAAGTGGGCCGAAGCCTTCCCGCTCTGACCCTGGACGAGGTCGAAGATGGCGCCCGCGTGGCCCTGACCACCAACTATCTCAAAGTCGCGCTGCCAAGTTGCGAGGTTCCCTCCAACCGGCTCGTCAATGTCTCGATTGGACGCGTCACGTCCGGCCAACTGGTTGGTTACGTGGAAGTAAGCAGTAGGCACTAAGCGCTAAGCAGAAGGCGGCGAACGCCGCCGCCAATTGCAGAGAATCCCGGCCAATGGACCGCGTGTAGCGCGGACCCCCTTCTTGGGCTGCGCGGTAGGGGTCTCCATGCTGGCGCTTTTCGCCATGATCGCGTTCGATGGGCTGGAGGAACTTGATGACGGGTCCTCTTCTAACCCAGATATCGAGGTGCTCAGCGAGGATGTACTGCGCCGACCGGTTCCCTGGCTGCGGGGAGGAGAAGAGGGTTGGGTGGGAAAAAACGGAGAACCTATCACGGTCAGGACGGCTCTGTTTTTTGGTAGTGGGTCAATTTGAAGTAGAGGCGACTTTACGCCGCCATATGGCGAGGTAAACTCGCCGCTACAACATCAAATTGACCCACTACCTGTTTTTTCGTGGATTGCAACGCGGCCAGCGGATTATGATACCGGGATTCAGCTCGAGCAGTCCCCTAAGGAATTCCACCCGCGGGTGGTCAAAGGAAGAGAAGGTGATCTCAAAGCATGATCGTTCTCCACGCCGGGTTTTCGGAAGGCTCTCTGCTGCTGTGGGGCGAGTCGCCTGCGTCTGAAGCCCTTTCATCTGCCAGAAGCCGCAAGCCGTCGCGGGTTGCGGAGGGAATGCCCCCGCTCCCTTACGATGCAGGAGCAGGATTGCTCCGCGATGCGGTCGCCGGCGTCGCGGACCTTTCCAAGGTTAGGAAAAAGGACTTTGAGCAAGTCTTCGCCTGGCTGCCAACCCGTCAAGGAAAGCCCACCGCCTCGACTCCGTTGATCGCGGCGCCTCTTGAATCCACGGGGGACGAGCGCTTGGTCCCGTGGGCCGTCACCGCGCTTCCTCTACAAGCCGGAGACTGTCTCGCCCTGCTTTGCGCCTGCGTGGGCAAAGAGCTGCTGAAGCCCGGCGTCGTTTTGGGCAACGACCTCGCGTACTGGGTGGCTGCCATGCGACTCGCGGGCGCAGTGGTCGCCCGTCAACAGTTCGTTCCCGCCGTGGTGAAAACGCAGGGCGGCTACCGTGCGTACTGGAAGCTTGTCATTGCCGGGCCGGACAACAGCCGGGTCCGGCAGCTTGCCGAATCGATGCCGCCGGCGGCGCAGGCGATCAGCCAAGATCCGGATCCGTTACCGTGCCTACCTGCGCAAGCACGGCTTGCCATTTTCATGGATCTGGTGGCCGATCATCTTGTGCGCAACGCGTGCAAGGAGATTCCTCCAACAGGATATGTGGCCGCCAAGCGAAGGGAAAGGGCGCCGGGCTTTGAAAGTCTTCACGACCAGTGGCTGTCTGCGCTTCGCTCACCGGACGGCTTACTGCAAGGTGAAGAAGCGGAGCTGGCGGCGTTCGCTGCCCAGGTTCGTGAGTGGCAGCGGCCAGCGCTGGCGCCGGTCTCCGCGGCCTTCCGGCTCTGCTTCCGCCTGGAGGAACCACCGGAGGAGGGCGAACCCGAGGCGCCAAAGGATCCGGGCTCGTGGCAGGTGCGCTATTTGTTGCAGGCGGCTCACGATCCGAGCCTTTTGATTCCTGCCAGAGAAGCCTGGAAGCCCAAGCCAACACAATCCGCCCTCTTCCAACGGAACAGCTTCAACGTGCAGGAATATCTGCTGACCTCGTTGGGGCAGGCCGCCGGGCTTTGCCCGCGCATTGAAACGAGTCTGCGCGGGGCGCGTCCGGAAGGCTACGCGCTTGATGCCGTTGGCGCGCACGAGTTTCTGACGCAAACCGCGCTCGCCCTCGAACAGAGCGGCTTCGGCGTGATGTTGCCGGCTTGGTGGAGCGGCAAAGGCACCAAGCTTCGCCTGGGTGCGCGCGCGCACGTCAAGAGTCCTGCGCTGTCCGGCGGAGCCGGGCTTTCGCTCGAAGACCTGGTGGAATTTCGCTGGGAGATGGCGCTGGGGAATGAGAGCGTTTCTCTGGAAGAGTTGCAGGCGCTGGCCCGCCTCAAGGCCCCGTTGGTCAAAGTGCGTGGGCAATGGGTACAGTTGACGGCGGAAGAGATTCAGGCCGCGCTGGATCTTTGGAAGAATCGGCCGGAAGGGGCTATGAAGGCGCGCGACGTCATGCGGATGGCTTTAGGCGCATCCCCTCTTCCCCTCGCTATCGAAGGGGTCACCGCGACGGGCTGGGTGGGCGATCTGCTGGCACAGCTAGAGGGCCACGGGCAATTTGAGGAGCTTCCTGCTCCCGGCGGCTTCCAGGGAACGCTTCGCCCCTATCAGGTGCGGGGTTTCTCCTGGCTGGCGTTTTTGCGGCGCTGGGGATTGGGAGCGTGCCTGGCTGACGATATGGGGTTGGGCAAGACGATCCAGACTCTGGCATTGTTCGAGCGTGAGGCGTGCTCGAACGGGGAGCCGCCGGTCCTGTTGATCTGCCCAACTTCCGTGGTGGGAAACTGGCACAAAGAGGCGGCGCGCTTTACGCCCCATTTGCGCGTGATGGTGCATCACGGGCTCGCGCGAACCAGGAGCAAGGCGTTTGCGGAGGAAGCCGCCAAGCACCATCTCGTCATCTCGACCTACGCGCTCTTGCCAAGGGACTTCGAGATTTTGAAGGAGGTTTCGTGGCGCGGCGTCGTGCTGGATGAGGCGCAGAACATCAAGAATCCGGAAACCAAACAGGCGCGAGCGGCGCGCGGCGTGGCGGCAGGCTACCGCATTGCCCTGACGGGCACGCCGGTGGAAAACAACGTCGGTGATCTGTGGTCCATTATGGAATTTCTCAATCCCGGCCTCCTGGGAACGCAGGGCGAGTTCAAGAAATCTTTCTTTATCCCGATCCAGGCGGCGCGGGATCAGGCAGCGGTGAACCGCCTGAAGAAGCTGACCGGGCCGTTCATCCTGCGCCGTTTGAAGACGGACAAGACCGTCATCGCAGATTTGCCGGAAAAGATGGAGATGAAGGTCTTCTGCAACCTGACCAAAGAGCAGGCCTCACTGTACGCGGCGGTGGTGGAGGAGGCCGGAAAGGCTTTAGAGTCTGCCGAAGGGATCCAGCGCAAGGGAGTGGTGCTCGCCACGCTTTCGAAGCTGAAACAGGTGTGCAACCACCCCGCCCAGTTCTTGGGCGACAATTCCTCCCTGGCGGAGCGTTCGGGCAAGCTGGCACGCCTTGCGGAGATGGCTGAAGAGCTGTTGGAGACCGGAGACCGGGCGTTAATCTTTTCTCAGTTCGCGGAGATGGGCGCAATCCTCAAGCGTTACCTCGAAGAAACCTTCGGAAGAGAGACGCTCTTTCTGCATGGCGCCGTACCGAAGAAACAGCGCGACCGGATGGTGGAGCGTTTCCAGCAGGAGGACCACGGGCCGCCCTTCTTCATCCTCTCGCTGAAAGCCGGCGGCACCGGACTGAATTTGACTCGCGCCAGCCACGTTTTCCACTTTGACCGCTGGTGGAACCCGGCGGTGGAGAACCAAGCCACCGACCGCGCCTTCCGCATCGGCCAGACGAAGAACGTGCAAGTACACAAGTTTCTCTGTGTGGGGACCCTGGAAGAAAAGATTGATGAGATGATTGAGCGTAAGAAGGAGATTGCCGCCGGCGTGGTGGGGACGGGGGAGGGCTGGCTTACCGAACTCTCCACCGCCGAGCTGAAGGAAATCTTCGCGTTGCGCCCGGAATCAGTGGAGGCCTGAGATGAGCCGGTGGGATTACTTCGACCGTTACTTTCCGCCTTCCGTTCCTCGCCAGGCGAAGGGAGGGATTCGCGCGCAATCCCAGCGCGGCGGATTCGGTGAGAGCTGGTGGGCCAAGCGCTGGATTGCGGTGCTGGAGAGTTTTCAGATTGGCGCGCGCTTGCAGCGTGGCCGCCGCTACGCGAGGCAGGGTCAAGTTCTATCCATCGAAGTCGAGAAAGGCATGATCAAGGCGCGGGTGCAAGGGTCGCGGCCCACCCCTTACGACATCACGATCAAGGTCAAAGCACTGAAGCCGCCGGAGTGGAAAAAGGTCGCGGCCACCCTTTCCGCCCAAGCGCTGTTCGCTGCCAAGCTGCTGGCCGGGGAAATGCCGCAGGACATTGAGCAAGTGTTCGCCAAAGCAGGAGTGTCTCTGTTTCCGGGCGCCGGCCGGGATCTCACGACGGATTGCTCGTGTCCGGACTGGTCGAATCCCTGCAAACACATCGCGGCGGTCTATTACCTGCTCGGGGAAGAGTTTGACCGAGATCCGTTCTTGATTTTCAAGATGCGAGGGATGAGCCGCGAGGAGTTCCTGGAGTTGCTGAGTCATTGCGGTGAGAAATCCAAGCAACCCACACGCCGCGATTCCCTGGCAACCTCGGGGGCGCAGGAGGAAACCGAACCCCTGACCCAATCGCTCCCTGCCGACCCCGTGGCGTTCTGGGCTGCTGGAAAACTCGCGGACGACTTCTGGGGCATCGTGGATGCGCCCTCCGTGCACGCGGCGCCGCTGCGGCAGCTCGGGAAGTTTCCCTTCTGGCGCGGCAAAGTCTCTTTGCTGGACGCGCTCGAGGGTGGCTACTCAAGCGCCTCGGAGCGTGGTTTGCGTGTTTGGTTAGGTGAACAAGAGAAGGAAGGAGAGGTTGGCGAAACCTCATAATCCCACAACAGCAGGAAAGGCCGGAGCGAGCGGTGGAACCTGTGATATAGTATTGACAGGTGATGGAGTTCGCCCCAAACCACCCGTCGCTGCGGGTTGATAACTCCTACTGAACCTCGCATAATACAGTGACAATTTCTAATTCTTCAGATATACTGGATGCATGAAAACACTGGTGCATCCGC